>Ga0184628_10000312_pt1 | contig 27617 bp, 21 predicted proteins | sample PLM4_5_b1_FD_133149 | JGI IMG/M metagenome (GOLD analysis project Ga0184628, IMG submission 133149) | Groundwater sediment microbial communities from an aquifer in East River, Colorado, USA - PLM4_5_b1 | ecosystem: Environmental > Terrestrial > Soil > Riparian zone | place: USA: East River...
CCGATGACGAACACTCCTCATAACTATGGTCCTCTCTCTAATGAAGTTGTGCATTCTAAAGAACCTACGAAACATAGCAAGAATGGCGGGATAGCAGTCTGAATAGATTCTGAAGTTTTCGTCAGAAAAGCGCTATTGCTTCACAGGAATATCAAAATGCGCCGTGTTTACAACTCCATTTCGCTGGAACTGAACCCATACGCGATACGTCCTTGCACGGGCAAAAGTCAGATCGAACCGGACATCGGGTCCGCCTTCCGAAACGAATGGGTGGGTGTGCACCATGTCAATCAGATCGTCGCTGGCGGCGAGCATATGCCCCCAGGCCCCGAGGTATTTCTCAATTCCATCGGAAGGACTGAGCTTGAAGTGCATCTGCGTGTTCGCTCCGGCGACGGGTTCCTGAGGGAATGTGGAGATTTCCACAGTCAGATTTTCCGCAGACTTTGTTGAATAGTCACGCACCAGAGGAACAGGAGGCTTTGCTGTACCCGCAACATACACGGTCTTTGCGATGAGCTGCGGCGAGGAGGCTTCCGGATAGAAATCACCGAGAATCCGGTACATGCCCGGCTTCGGAAAAACGACATCGTAATTGAAGGAACCATTGTCCCATGTTGGATGATCGTGTACGAAAAACTGAAGGTCTTCACTCACGATGAATGCGTGAAACAGTTTTTCGTGAACGACCGTAAATTTAGTGACAGGATTGTCCTTCCACGGGTCATGCACATCGAATCGAAGATGGGCCAACTCCTGAGGCCTTGGGGGTTTTGGAGCAACACTGAGGTCCAGATGATATTGAACCGGCTCTGGAATTCCCTCGACCAGCTTCATCCCGCAGCGCGAACATTTTCCGGCAGTGTTGGACCGAATGTCGTGATCCATCGGACAGATGTACACGAGATCCACGGATGGATTTGGCGGGGCTTTAACCTGCGCGCACAAGATCCCGACGGAGAGGATAACCATCAGAAATGCAATCGCACGCATGCCTGTTCTTATTACTCCCGCTTCAGATCAATGTCAAACCTCCGGAACTTCCTGCCGTCTAACGTGCTGCTATACTGCAAACAATTCTTATGAAGCGTTCCATCTTGCTGGCATTTCTCGTACTCGTCACGTGCGTTGCCTACCAGGCGCACAATGTCGGGAATGCGATTACGTGGAATCGGGACATCTCCAGGATCTTTTATCAGCACTGCGCGTCCTGCCACCATGCCGGTGGATCTGCGTTTTCTCTGATGCAGTATCCGGAAGTGCAGCCACGGGCGGTTGCTATCAAGGAAGCGGTATTGTCACGGCGCATGCCTCCATGGGGAGCCGTAAAAGGCTTCGGAGACTTCCGGAACGATCAGGGCCTATCTGAGGAAGAATTAGGACTGATCACCGATTGGGTCGATAGTGATACCCCAAAAGGCAGCAATCCCAACGTACTGCCGAAGGAACCGAAGTTTGAGAAAACCTCAAAGATCAAACCTCCTAAGAATGGAATCACAGTCACTGGCGAATACACACTGCATCGAGCCACAACAATTGACGGATTGCTGCCGGATAAAATCCCTTCCCGATCCTCAATCAAGGTATTCGCGGCACTGCCGAATGGAACAATCGAGCCAATGGTCTGGTTCTATGAATACACAGACAGCTTTCAACATTCATTTCTGTTCCGTAAACCGCTGAGTCTTCCAGTCGGCACGGTGATTCACGGTGTTCCTCCGAACGCCAGCATCGTCCTGATTCCAGGCTCACAATCGAAATCCTCAAAATGAAAGGGAAAACGAAGATGACAAGGAAACAATACGCCCGGCTCACTGCACTCGTGGCCGCAATGGTTTGTCTATTCCTGGCAACAGCCATTGCCCAGAACGGAAATGCGGGAAAAAAATCTTTTACGTTCAACGGTAAGGTTGAAAAAGTGGACGTCGCCGCCAAGAAAATCATGGTGAATGGCGAAAAGGTTGAGGGCTGGATGGAATCGATGACGATGTTATATGCAGTGGACAAGGAAGAAGTGCTCAAGAAGCTGAAAGCCGGAGATCAAATCACAGCAAAAGTCTACGAAGGCGACTTCATGGTCTTGCACGATGTCCAGGTGGTGCCCGCAACGAAGGCACCCACCGCTCCTGCCAAGAAATAGCAGTCTCGGCGCTACTGAGCCGTTCTTCGTGCTATGGCCCGGGCCAGACTTTCGATCGAGTAACTGTCTGGATAGTTCGAATCAAACCCGGGCCATCGGGCTGTAGAGCGGCGAGCCCAATGCGATTTCCTAGAACGACACGCGCAAACCGAGTTGGAGCGTCCTCGGGTCTGCGACCGCTGTGGCCTGTTGGAATGTTGGAAGCGGGGATGCCGGGTACGTTCCCGTGCCAAACACTCCATTCATTGAAACTCCATTCACATGATTGAAGAGGTTGAATGACTCAAGTGTCGCCTCCATCCGATATCGTTCCGAAAGCTGAAACGTTCGGCTCAATCTGGCATTCACATTGAAGTATTCGAATCCCTCTCCCGCATTCCGGCTGATGAATACGCCGTCCACTGTTGGACGCGCCGGGGTTCCCTGAATCGTGTTGACGCCTGTCGTGACATTGAATGGCAAGGCCGAGTAATACTGCACCATGCCACTTAGTTCGAAACCATGGCTGAGGCGTTCCCAGAGCGTATTGGAATTCCCCATCGAAGAGTGAATGGCGCCATTGAACACCAGGCGATGATGCTGATCGTCATCGGACCGCCCATAGTCCTGCCAGATATTGTAATTGTCGATGGGAGAGCTGAAGAAGAACTCTCCGACATTATCGAATGCTTTTGAATAAGTGTAGGAAACGCGATAGCTGCCCCAGCGCGCCGGACGCTGAATAAACGATATGTGCAGGCCATCGTATCTGGAGTCTGCGAGCGGTGAGTACTGGCTGTTGTTCGCAAAGCCGGAATTCGGCCGGCAACCATTGTTGCTGCCGGAGGCGACGCACGCCGGCACGTTCTGATTCACAGAGATGATCAGGTGCAGTCCTCGAACATGCTGGTAACCGATGCTCGCCGTAATATTTCGCCCGAGTTGTCGCTCGATCTCAAGACTGCCCTGCCCCGAGTACGCATTCTCCATATGAGGACTCATGGTTGTGAAATTGAACAGTACTCCCGCCGGGAGAGTCAGACTGCTCAGAATATTCGGGAACACTGGAGCGCCCGCCTGCGCCGGCGAAAAACTGATGCTGGTCTGGCTCAGATTCGCGGGATCGGCCGTGTTCCCGGCAGACAGAAGTGCATTTGCCAGAGCGCGGAGGGGGACTCGATCGTAAAACAGGCCGTAGTTGCCGCGGACTACCGTCGCTCGCGACGATGTAGGCGTCCAGGCAAAGCCCGCCCGCTGCGCAACATTGTTGGTATCTGTCGCAATTGTTTTCAGATACTGCAGGTCGTAGCGCAGACCAAAATTCAAAGTCAGGTGCGGATTCGCCTTCCATTCGTCCTGGACGTAGATACCAAGGTTGGGATTGCTCTGCGAGACAACCGAGTTGTTGAACGTCTGCGTAAATCCGGAGTTGTTGTAGGTTCCGGTCAGGAAATTGGCGAGCGTAGAAAAGGAATAGCTGCCGCGAAACGATCGCGGGTATGTGATGGTGTCTTTGTTGTAAAGATAGTCCACTCCGACTCGGATCGAGTGTGCGCCTGCCTGATATGAGAGATTATCCACAACCTGGTAAAGCTTGTTGAGTCTGGCCGCCGGCGAGCTGGAAAGTGTGCCAAACGACGCCACGCCGGAAATGCTGACCGCAGGTCCGATGGAATCCGTTGGGGGGGCTTTCAGGTCGCTATAAGTGAACTGACCTCGGGTTTCATTGACAAGCCGCGAAGAAAACGTCGCGATGTTGCTCAAAGCAACGGTCTGGTCGATATTGTCGAGAGCTGCAGACGCACTTTCGGCATTCAGGCCACCGGCCCCCCGTGAATGAGTGCTGTTGACGTCGTAAAGACTGTAGCGAATGCTGAACTGATCGTTGGCGCTGAAACGATGGTCCAGCTTGATCAGGGATGTCGTTGCATGAACGGGATTCGGGTAGATGCCCGCGAATATCAACGGGCCTGCATAACCGGTGGCCAGAAGCCTGGAGTTGATCGCATCAACATTCGTCTGAGTAACCGTAATCAAGCCGGACTGGTTCAAGTCCCGACGTTCGAAATTTCCAAAATAGAAGGTACGGTCCCGGACAATCGGTCCGCCGAAACTTGCGCCGTACTGAGCCTGCGTTACCGGAAGCACCGTATGTGAGATCGGATTCGCCGCGTTGAGCCGTTGATTGCGGAAATATCCGTACAGGTCTCCATGGACCGTATTCGTGCCGCTCTTGGTAATTACATTCAGGTATCCGCCCAAGGCGCGTCCAAATTCGGCCTGGCCACCGGAGGTAACCAACTGGAACTCATTGATGGTATCGAAGCCATAAAAATTACCAGCCAGACCCGCGGCATCGTCGTTTGAAGACAGTCCATCAACGATGAAGCTGTTGGAGAAGTTGCGCTGGCTGTTGATGGAAATGCCCTGTCCCGGCACTGCCGAAGTCTCGGCAAACAGCTGGTTGCTCGCCGTGTTTGTTGGAGAGACGCCCGGAATCAGTAACGCCGCTTCAAGATAACTGCGGCCGGCAATGGGCAGACTCTTGATTTCCGATTGAGGCACGGTACCGGCAATCTGAGTTCGAGCGGTTTCTAGAACCTCCTGCTCGCCGGTAACGCTGATGGTGGATACGACGGGTGCGATTCCAAGGGAAATCGTCAATTCGAATGCGGAGCCCACAGTCAACTTAACGCTTCGAGTTGTAGTACTGAAACCCGCCATTTGGACCTGGATTTCATACGGGCCAGGCTTCAGATACGGAAACCGGAAATGTCCTTCCTGATCCGTGGTTGTGGTACTGGAGACATTGGTTTCGGTCTCGCGCGCAGCGATGGATGCGCCCGCCACCGCGGCACCGGACGAGTCCGTGACTCGTCCTCTCGCGCTGGAGTAATTCATGGTCTCCTGTGCGGAAGCATCGTTAGTCGTGAAATGGGAACCGAATGAAAGAAGAACAAAGAAGACAGCAAGCCATGTGGAAAGTCCAGTTGTGTGCTGCATCAAATCACCGACAGCATGCTATGGCTCGCCGCGCGGATTGACAATGCGGTGAATTGTCGCAGGAGGACCGTCGCTAAACTGCCGGCTAGACTGCCGGAGGATACTTGGACAGCTTCCGCTGCAACGACCGGCGGTGGATGCCCAGAAGTTTTGCCGCCTGAGTGATATTGCCGGAACAATCGGAAAGAACGCGCTGTATGTGTTCCCATTCCACTCTTGCCAGTGAAGGAACCGTGGTTGGAGTGGACTTTTCGGACGATCCGGTGCCGAGTTCGCGGTAGGCGGCGAGGATCTGATCGGTGTCGGCGGGTTTTCCAAGATAGGAGTCGGCTCCGAGTTTCAGCGCCTGCATGGCGGTGGGAATACTGCCGTATCCGGTCAGGATGATGATTGCGATTGTGGAGTCCAGTTTCTTAATATCCTGAATCAGATCCAAACCGCCAAGACCAGGCATCTTCAAATCCAGTAAAACCAGATCGGGACTGACACTGCGGGCAAGTTCCAAAGTATCCTCTGGTCTGGCTACCTCATGGGCTTCGCACTCCCGATCGCGGAACGCGCGGCACAGCCGACTTCGAAATACGTCATCGTCATCAACAACAAGAACGACGGGAAGACTGTTGGATGTCACCTTATGACCGGACATGTTTCATGTCCGGCAATTCGAGAATCGCCGTACAACCTCGACCGGGTTCGGATTCGAACGACAACTGGCCACCGAGAGTTTGCGCGAAGAGATGCGCCAGAAAAGCTCCGAGCCCCATGCCTTTGCCGGGGGCCTTTGTCGTAAAGAATGGTTCGGCCACGCGTTCGAGAACTTCGGCGGTCATTCCGGCGCCATCGTCGTGAATCACAAAACGAATTCGCTCCGGACCGGACTGTACTGCCCGAAGCCGAACGATACCCCCATCGGCGCTCGCATCCAGCGCATTCTTCACCAATGCAGACAGAGATTCAACGGCCGCTCGGACGGGTATCACACAGGTCGGAATTGCCGGTCCATCGGTTTGAATATGAATCCGCTCCTCGTCATTGGGAAATCTTCCTTTGACCTGCCGCAGCAATTGATGGAGATCGGTGCGCTCCGGCTTTTCTCCAAGCGGGTCCGCTCCTTGAGCGCCCATGCGCTCCAGGATCAAGCGGCATCGATCGACCTGCGATCGAATCAGGCGGGCGTCTTCCTCCATTCTGCTGTCGTGGAGGCGAAGACCCGCGTCGTGTTCCATCTCTTTGGCGGTGACCGCAATGGTCGAAAGCGGCGTTGCAATTTCATGAGCAGCGCCGGCCGACAGTGTCACCAGTGACGCAAGCCGGTCGTTCCTGGCAAGCTGCTTTTGCATCAGCAGAATCTCGCGTTCTTTCTTGCGAGACTCGCTCGAGAGTTTTCCCACAAAGAAACTGATCAGTAGCGCGGCAGTCGCGAAAGCTATCCACATTCCCAACAGATGGGGGGAAAACTCTCCGCCCTCTCCATGCTGGTGGAAAGCCGGCACAGAAATGGAAAGCCAGAAGAGCAGTCCGAACAACAAGGCCGAGGCCACAGCCAGCGCCCACGTCCACAACTTCCGAAGCACGACGGCAGAAAAGGTGATTTGGACGAGGTACAGCAGACTGAAGGGATTTGCCGGCCCGCCGCTGAGAGCAAGAATCAGAGTCAGACAGAGCGCATCCAGGATGAATAACGAACCCACGATATGCTCTGCGCTACGTCCCAACCGGTTCATTCTCAGGCCAAGAATCCAGTTACTTAGTGTCTGAACGGCAATCGCAGGTGCGACGGCAAACATGGGAATGGAAATCTGAATACCTACGGTAAGAGCGGCAATCAAAACGATCTCGCCGGCAATCAGCCCATACCGAAGCCGGAGAACCCATCGCAGTGCCAGATGCCGCGTGGTTCCACTTGAAACGGAAATATCCGGATCGTGTTCAGACGTCCATAGTCCGCCTTCGGCTGTCTTCGACCGATTTGATTCTGTACTCACAGGCGTTCATTCTAACCACCCTCAACGGACTGGGCACGCGGCAATTTGTCACACGGTCATCCAACATATGCCGACCTTTTTGAAGCTCTGCGAATCCGCATTCGCTCCGCTCGCGAAAGCGCCCATTCGTTGAGTTCAGATCGGCTCCGAGCGAGTGTGTTAAAGCGTAAGAAGGATAAAGTGTGGCAAGCCACTAGACTACGACTTTATTGCGTCCGGCCGCCTTCGCGCGGTACATGGCGGCATCTACACGCCGCAGGATGAAGTCGAGCGCTTCGCCTCGTGCCACTTCTGCCACGCCCGCGCTAACCGTGAGGGGGACCCGGTGTCCTCCCTCATGGGTAGCCATCGCTTCAATAGCTGCACGCACGCGTTCGGTGACTCGCGTCGCCCCTTCCAGCTGCGTTTCTGGAAATACGATCAGGAATTCTTCGCCGCCATAGCGGCCTATCTGGTCCTGCAGGCGTAATTGCGACCGAGCCGCTGCCGCGACGAGCCGCAGCGCATGATCACCGACGCCGTGGCCAAACTGATCGTTAATCGACTTGAAATGGTCAATGTCAAACATTGCGATGCACAACGGGTCGTTGTAGCGCGCCGTCCGCTGACACTCTTCCGCAGCAACCTCGAGAATGCGGCGCCGATTTAGCGTTGCGGTCAACTCGTCGGTCGATGCCAGCATCCGCAGATCGATGGTACGCGCTTCGACCAACAGTTCGAGGCGCTGACGATCATCCGCTGCGCGGCGATCGGAACCGGCGACCAACTCAGCGAGTTCCTTGATCGTGTTGTTGACCAGAAATGATAAGACATCGGCCGGATCGCCTCGATAATCGCGTTCCACCTGAATCGAGAAATCGCCGGATGCGACTCCGACGAGTGCCTCGCTCAATTCATTGATCAGGTTCGTCATTCGAGACTCGTTTTCACGCGCAGTCGTGATCAGGCGCTCCAGTTCCTCAGCGATGGCGTTAAAGAAAAAGGCGACAGTGTCGTCGTGGTCGCGTGACAGCGTACGCGGAAGCCGATAGGTGAATTCACCCTGGCAGAGCAGCAACAGTGCTTCAACGAGGCGGGCAGGGAGCGCCGCGCCTTCGCCTAGTGACTGTTCAAGGTCGTTTTGATCCACGCCAAAGCCTCCTCAATCGTGGCGAAGAATCGTGTCGGCACGCGCGGCGGGTTGAGGCCGATGAAAATCGACGCCACGGCGCGGCCGAACGGAGTACTACCCACAAGAGCAAAACAGACCTGAAATGCCGGGTTCGGCAGGTCGTGATAAACGGCTCGTGCGCCGCCGTCCTGCCGCGCAACTTGATCCATCATGACGATCACACCCGCACGTTGGCCGCGAGACTGCAGGTATTGCAACTGTGCCGTCACGCTTTCCTGAGCGGTTCCTGCGTCGTCCGTCGTGCCGTCAAAAGGGACCACCACGAGGACGTGAGGCTCGATCTCAAAGAAATCTGCATTTGATGTCGTTGCAAACCTGGTCCAGCTGGAGGTGTCGATCTTCATATGTTCATTTGCGATGATCGCTGGCTTTCGCACCACGCGATACCCTCGTCGATCGTGCCAACGATTTTAGTGGGTACGCCCGGTTTGGTCAGACCTATGAAAAAGCTGCCGATGGCGCGAGAAATTGGATTGGAGACGACGAGGGCAACTGCATAAAATGTCTTCGGTTCCATCCCATGAGCATAGATGCGCCTTGCCTCGCTGTCCTGCGAAAGCAACTGAAACAGGCAGACGACAACCGCGCAGCGAGTCCCGCTCGATTGCGCCCAGTTTTTCTGGAATTCCATGTTGATGCGCGCGGACTCCGCGTCGTCCTTCAGGCCCCTCTGCGGCATGACGATCGCAATATCTTTCGCAGCAATGTAGTACCGCGTGTTGAACGTCTCGCCAACTGGCGTCCATTGGTGGGCAGGTTCGCGCATCAGAGATGAGATTACTCGACAGTCACGATTCTGTAGCAAATTTACGAGGGTACCTGCGCAAGATTACAGGGAAACAATTTGTGGCATCGAATGGGGCTTTAGTGTTTGAAATTTTCGTATGTAGAAGCTTCGCACTGCTTGATAATCCCTGGCTTAGCCTCCAGGGCCGAGATGAACTCGCTCGTCAATCTTCAACAGCAACTAAAGGAAGGCTACTGAGCATCGAGCGGTGGTGCCGTACATGGATTCCACCGGGTGACCCGCTACCGGGAAATCAAGGGACGGGGGCAGGAATTGGAACTCCAGTGACCTTTGGCAATAAATGGTGACCCCTCCTTTATGAGCCTCGGAAAGGATTCGCATTTACACAAACTTGCCCATTGAATATAAGTTCTGAGTGTCGTCCAGAAGACCTCTTATTCTCTTATTGATTGTGACTTGCGTATTTCATTCGCTTCAGTCCTTTGGGCAGGAGGACAACATTTGATGTTGAAGTCCTGGCAACCGATTAAGGGAAGATTGCGCGCACTCAGGTCCACATGACCGACGCATTCACCGGAACCACCGTTCCTCATGGCCGCCAGCACGCCCGTAACATAGGACCGCCACAATGAAGCGCGTGCTCCTCTTTTTGCTGATCATGTTTCCGGCTCTTGCCATGGGACAGGCCCCGGGTTCCGTGTCGGGACCCGCGATGGGGTATTTGTTCGACCGCAATCTGGAGTCTCTGCGCCCTCTGGCCGGGATTGCGGGTAGCGCAACTGTTGGCGCTCCCATCGATCTGGGATTCACGATGTCATTGGCAGTTCCTCTTCCCGATCAGCGCAATGTTATTGCCTCGCCCAGTGCCGGTTCATTTCTGGTTTCGATCGACATGGGGACTAGTCCCGCAGTTAGCCATCCCATAAAAGGGGCTGCAAAATCCGTTTCGGAAATCAGCGTCAGTCCTCACGGCACTGCAGCGGCGTTGTCCTATGCGTCGGGTCAACTCGTGCAGGTGGTCACGGGGCTTCCTTACAGCCCATCCATAACGTTGGGGATTACGACAACTCTAATCGCTGCGCCTTTGCGGAGGGTGGTGGTTAACGACGACGCCAGCGCGTTGGTGATGACCTTTGCCGAGAACGACCGGGAAACGATCTACCGCTGGAACCGAATTGAAGGCTACCGGCTTCTGGCATCGACGGTTCAGGTTGGCGCACTGGCGTTTGTCGGAAACGCCGACGTTGTCTATGCCGACAGTGCAACCAACGAAGTGTTTTTGGCACGAGACGTAAAACGCCAATCGGTGACAACGTTTCTTGCCGGACCGAGCGACGGAGTCTCCGGCCCCACAGGTGCAGGCGTCTCGATCAGGAACGAGATTCTTGTCGCAAACGCCGGGTCGGGAACCGTGATGGTATTCGACGGTGATGGCCGAATTCTCCGAACTCAGCAGTGCGATTGTCATGTTTCCGGTATGTTTCCGCTCAGTACGGACATGTTTCGCCTGACCGACCGGTTCGACCAAACCACTTATGTTCTTGATGTCTCGGAGTCCGAGAATCGGATTCTGTTCATTCCTCCACTGCAATGAAATCCACACGGGCGCTGGCTGGCTTACTCCTCTTCCTTCTCATCTGGGAGTTACCCGTTTGTGGACAAACCGTAAGGAAGGAGTCCATCCAGGGACGTGAGGCCGTAGCCGGTGAGGTCATCGTACGTTTTAGGCCGTCCGATCCGCTTGCAGCTCAATCAGTCTCCGCTCGGGATACCGATATCGAATCGACAGAACAAATTGGTCGAAATGGCGCGCTGATTCTGCGTTCGCGCGGACGTAGTACGGCGGAGCTGCTTCAGACGTATGCCGCCCGCCTGGATGTCCAATATGTCGAACCGAACTATATTTGGCACAAATCCGATATTCCCAACGACCCAAACTTTGGGTCGCAGTGGGGCCTTCGGAATACCGGACAGACGATTAACGGACAGGTTGGTATCGCAAACGCAGACATCCACGCCGTGCAGGCATGGGATACGACAACCGGCTCTAACGGAATTGTGGTTGGAATTATCGATACTGGTATCGACTATGGGCATCCGGATCTGATTCCGAACCTGTGGTCTGCGCCCTCAGATTTTGAGATATCGATCAAAGGTGAATCCATTAATTGTTCCTCCGGATCGCATGGTTTCAATGCAATCAACAACAGCTGCAATCCGCTTGATGACGAAGGTCACGGAACAGTCGTCGCGGGAGTCATCGGAGCCGCGGGCAACAATGGAATTGGTGTAACCGGGGTAAGCAGGGTTTCCAGCATTCTTTCCTTGAAGTTCCTGGACTCCAGTGGGAGCGGAAAGACCTCGGATGCGGTCAAGGCAATTGAGTTTGCGATCCAGCTGAAGGCCATGGGCGTCAATATTCGAGTCCTGAATGCAAGCTGGGGAGGAGCCGGATTCAGTCAGGCATTGCTGGACGAAATCAATTCTGCAAACTCGAGCGATATGCTCTTCGTCGCCGCCGCCGGCAATGACGGGGTCAATATCGATTTGACTCCGGATTACCCTTCGAGCTTCAAGGCTCCAAACATCATTTCCGTGGCTGGCACCGATAACAGGGATGCTCTCTGGTCGTCGTCCAACTTTGGCCCTTCGTCGGTAACCATGGGCGCACCTGGGGTGAGTATTCAATCCACCATTCGTGGTAATAGCTACGGATCCGCTACCGGAACTTCTCTCGCCGCACCGATGGTTTCGGGTGCTGCGGCACTTGTATTGGCAGCATGTCCGCTGACAACGCCTCTGCTGACTTCTCTGTTGCAGGCAACCGTTGACCCGATATCCTCGCTCGCTGGAAAAACGACGACTGGGGGCAGACTGAATGTCGCCCAGACATTGGCGGCCTGTAGCGCAACGGGTTCTGGAACGTTTACTTTGGCATCGGATCTCAATACCCACGTCGCAGGCTCCAACGGATCGACGACTGCACTCATAACAGTTGCGTCAATAAACGGATTTGCCGACACAGTCAATCTGTCGGCGTCCAGTTTGCCTGCCGGCGTCACGGCAACGTTCGGTCCCTCAGCGGTGGCAGCTTCCGGATCATCCGTAATGACGCTGACATTGGGGCCCACTGTGGCACCGGGGACCTATTCCATACGAGTTACCGGAACCTCCGGTCCCATGTCCCGGACCATCACTGTACCCGTTCTGATCATTGCGCGGATCAACGTGGGGCAATCCGTCAATAGCTCCCTCTCAACCAGCGACCCAAAATCATTGACGCGCCCGGCCACGTTTTCAGACTTCTATCAAATAGTTCTGCCTGCAGACACCTCTGTCACGGTCGATATGCGTTCGACTGTATTGGATTCTTTCCTTTATTTGCTGTCGGCTTCAGGAACGATCCTGGCTTCGGATGACGACGGGGCTGGCGGCGCCAATGCCCGTATTGGGCCGATAGTGCTTTCGGCAGGAAGTTACATGATTGAGGCCACTTCATTCGGCGCTGGCGAACTCGGCAGCTATTTCCTGGGAACGAATGTCCCCACGCTGGACAGCATTAGTCCGGCTACGGCCGAGGTGGGTAAAACTGTCAATGTGACACTGACCGGCAATCGCTTCACCGCACCGGCAGCCCTGGGAGGGACGCTCTCGTTCATGTCTTCCAATATTACCGTTGTGGATTCGAACACCATCACGGCGACGTTAGCGATTAGTCCGACAGCTTCTCCCGGAGTCTTTGGCATCAGCGTCAACTCCGGAGGGATCAGCAATACAATTCCGTTTACGCTGACTCCGACAATTCCTGTTTTGGCTTCAATTACACCATCTCTGGGAGTTCCTGGAACTGTGGTGGCGGTGCGAATTAATGGCACCGGCTTTTCCTCTGGCATGACGATAGATGCGGGGGACGGTATCGCCGTGAGTGCGGTCGCATCATTCGGTTCCTTCACAAACGCGACATTCACAATCGCAAACAGCGCATCGGCCGGCGTCCACAATGTCGCAATCACGAATTCTGTGGGGACGAGTAATGCTGTGCAATTTACCGTTGTAAATCAGGCGCCGACGCTTACGAGTGTCACTCCCAATTCCGGGATTCTCGGCACCACCGTCGCAATTACAATCGACGGTATCAATTTTGTGGCACCGCTGACCATTAATGCCGGGAGCGGAATATTTGCTCCGATTTTAAACGCGGTTTCACCGACACAAGCGTCGTTAACGATCAGTATCAATTCGAACGCAGCCTTGGGTCTGCGTGATCTGACCGTCACCTCTCCGGCCGGAACGAGCAATCCTGTTACCTTCACCATTAATCCGGTTCCTGCAGTACTGAACTCCATCACTCCCAATCAGGCAGGTCAGGGTTCCACTGTGGAAATGAGCTTGATTGGATCGGGCTTTAACGCGCCGATGACCGTCGATGCAGGGCTCGGTATTACAGCCAGTAACGTTGTAGTCCTAAGCGCCATTTCAGCCAAAGCGACACTCGCAATTTCCGACACCGCGGCTCTCGGTGTCCGAAACCTCACCGTCACCACATCGGCTAACACCAGCAATCCGCGGAGTCTGACCATCGTGCCGCCATTTCCGGATCTTTCAGTGACGGACACTCGCGCTTCAAGCTTTGGCGTCGGATTCAATGAAGACTATCTGGTCACGATCAGAAACAATGGAGCCGTGCCCACTACAGGTCCGACGACACTGACTTACGATTTCTCAACAGTTACTTACGTATCTGGAAACGGGCCGGGATGGTCGTGTTCGCTGACGACCGTGAACAGGGTCACCTGCCTAAACGCCGGAACGCTCCAGCCCGGCGACCAAAGCACGATCGTATTCACCGTGGCTGTTGGCAATGTCAGCCCCTTCAGTACTACTGGTACGTTCACCGTATCGACAGCTGGTGATTCGAATACGGTCAACAACTTGGTTGCAGACAATACACCTATTGCGCATCTGACCTCGGTAAGTTTCACTCCATCTTCTCCATCACAACTGTGGCAGTCAGGACTACAGGCGTCGACTGGCCTCAAGATGAACTCCCCATTCCCACACGCGCTAACGGGCACCATGACGCTCGCATTTGTCCCCGGAAGCTCTGTTCCCTTTGATGATCCTTCCATTCAATTTTCGACCGGAGGCCGGCAGGTGACGTACACCTTTCCCCCGAACTCCACTCAAGCTGTGATTGCAGAAAACTCCGCTGTCGGCATTCAGACCGGCACCGTTGCAGGAACACTAACGCTTAGCGCGACGATTCAATCGCCCGGAACAGTACAGCCACCTTCAGTTCCATCGATCGTGTCAGTTCTGCCTCTGCAGACTCCGATAGTTACGAAAATAACGAAGGACACACAATCCGGACTCGCTGTACTTATAGTTTTAATGTCGAATACGCGCGACTTGAATTCCGTCACGTTCACCTTCGGCACGACACCCAGCGTCAAATTGAATTGCGGAAGTCTTGCGGGTTGCTCTGTGAACGGGACTTCCATCACCTTTGATATTCAGTCGCTGTTTAGTGCCTGGTACGCCGCGGACGTAACCTACGGGGGTGCCAGTACGCTTCGAGTGCCTATCGTTATTGACGGCTCCCTCGTGGGAAATGTAAATGTCTCAGTACGAAACTCTCGCGGGCCTTCCAATACGCTATCGTTCCCGTTGCCCTAGCATGGATCAGGTAACGAAAAAAGGGGACATAGAAATCGAACTGTCCGTTCGATTTCAATGTCCCCTTTTGCGGGTCTTTGCCTGACTAAGTCGTCATCCGCTCTTCGCGGATATCCTCACCGGACAAATCGTCGTCTGCATCCCGCTCGACTGCAGTCTCTTCGGCAGCCGATATTTCGCGCTCATCCGGCATCAATGCAACGTTGCGGTAATACTCCAGTCCGGTACCGGCAGGAATGAGACGTCCCATGATGACGTTCTCCTTCAATCCACGCAGGTAGTCGATCTTTCCACTGATTGAGGCTTCCGTGAGTACGCGTGTCGTCTCCTGGAACGATGCCGCGGAGATAAACGACTCCGTCGACAACGATGCCTTCGTGATTCCCAGTAGAAGCGGACGGCCCGACGCCGGTTTGCCGTTCTTCTTGACGCGTTCGTTTTCTTCCTGGAATCGGAATTTGTCGACCTGCTCATCGATCAGGAATTCGGTATCGCCGACATCCTCGATCTTGATCCAGCGCATCATCTGCCGGACGATCACTTCAATGTGCTTGTCGTTGATGTTCACGCCCTGCAGACGGTAGACTTCCTGAATTTCGTTCACCAGGTAGGCCTGTAATTCCTTCTCACCGAGTACGGCGAGAATGTCGTGCGGATTTCGCGGACCGTCCATCAGCGGTTCGCCGGCCTTCACGTGCTCGCCTTCCTGCACGTTCACGTGAACGCCGCGAGGCAGCGAATATTCGCGCTCCACGCCATTCTCATTGACGACCATGATCTTCCGCTGGCCCTTGGCGATATCTCCGTACTTCACGATACCGTCGATTTCCGTAATCACAGCGGTTTCCCGAGGCTTGCGGGCTTCGAACAATTCCACCACTCGCGGCAGTCCGCCGGTGATGTCCTTGGTCTTGGTCGTTTCCCGAGGGATCTTGGCAAGCACGTCGCCCTGATGCACCGGATCTCCGTCGGCGACCATCAAGTGGGCACGAGAAGGAATGAGGTACTTCTTCAGAACCTTATGCTTGTCGTCTCGAATCTGGATCGAGGGCTGGCGCTTCTCATCGGGTGAGTCGGCAACAACCCAGCGGGAAAGTCCGGTAACTTCGTCCAGTTCCTCGTGCATGGTCACGCCTTCGAGGAGGTCCTTGAACTGAATCGTTCCCGTTGTTTCCGTCAGGATTGCAAACGTGTATGGATCCCACTCGACAAGAGTGGCACCCTGCTTCACGTGCGCCCCTTCTTCGCAACGCAGCTTGGCGCCGTACACCACCGTGTAGCGTTCCTTCTCTCGGCCCTTGTCGTCCAGGATTGCAATCACGCCGTTGCGATTCATGGCAACGAGTGATCCTTCCTGGTTTCGAACAGTCTGGAGATTAAGGAACTTGATGGTTCCGCCGTTTTTCGCTTCAAGGCTCGTCTGCTCGGTAACGCGGCTGGCCGTTCCTCCGATGTGGAACGTGCGCATCGTCAACTGCGTCCCGGGCTCACCGATGGACTGCGCCGCAATGACGCCGACCGCTTCGCCGATTTCCACCAGCTTGCCTGTCGCCAGGTTGCGTCCATAGCATCGGACGCATGTTCCGCGTCGCGACTCGCAGGTCAGCACCGATCGAATCTTCACGCGTTCGATACCTGCAGACTGGATGGATCCCGCGAGGTCTTCGGTGATTTCGCCGTTGATGTCGACGATCACATGACCTTCGTAGTCCTTGATCTTTTCAAGTGACACGCGGCCAATAATGCGGTCGCGAAGCGGCTCGATGATCTCGCCCGATTCCACGATGGAACCGACGAAAATGCCGTCGACTGTGCCGCAGTCGTTTTCACTGATGATCACATCCTGCGCCACGTCGACGAGGCGTCGAGTCAGATAACCCGAATCGGCCGTCTTCAACGCGGTATCCGCCAGGCCCTTCCGTGCGCCGTGAGTGGAAATGAAGTACTGCAACACGTTCAATCCCTCACGGAAGTTTGCCGTGATTGGAGTTTCGATGATTTCACCCGACGGCTTCGCCATTAGACCGCGCATACCGGCCAGCTGACGAATCTGCTGTTTAGAGCCGCGAGCTCCGGAGTCGGCCATCAGAAGGATGGGGTTGAATCCGCGGCTTGCCTTCTCGGCACGTTCCATTTCCGTGAACATCATGTCCGAGATTTTTTCAGTAACGTCCGACCAGATCGCGATGACCTTGTTGTAGCGTTCGCCGTTTGTGATCGCACCGTCGCGATACTGCTGGTCGACCTTCACGACTTCATTCTGGGCGTTATCGACGAAGTCGCGCTTGCCCGGAGGCACGATCAAGTCATCAATACTGATGGTGATTCCTGCGCGCATGGCAAACAGGAAACCGAGAGCCTTGATGTGATCGAGCATTGTCACGGTCATCTCCGGGCCGTAACGCAGATACGTGAAGCTGACGAGCTGACCCAGACCCTTCTTCTTCAACAACCCATTGATGAAGGGCATACCCTTCGGCAGGTTATCGTACAGAATCGTGCGGCCCACGGTGGTGCTGAGCATGTAGTTTTTCGCGTCGATCACTTCCGCGTGAACAATCGCCTGTTCGTCATACGCGGTCGTCATATCGATCAACGGCCCGGTATATCGGAGACGAATTGGAGTCTGTGTTTCAACTTCGCCGTGTTCGAGCGCCATCAGAATATCTTCGATGGATCCGAACGTCCGGCCTTCGCCGCGTGTTCCTGGCTTGGCGCGCGTCATGTAGTAGATGCCGAGCACCATGTCCTGTGTCGGAACTGCAACAGGCTGACCGCTGGCGGGAGACAAAAGGTTCTGAGTGGAAAGCATCAACACCGATGCTTCAATCTGGGCTTCCGGCGAAAGCGGAATGTGCACCGCCATCTGGTCGCCGTCGAAGTCTGCGTTGAATGCCGTACACACCAGCGGATGAATCTTGATGGCCTTGCCTTCCACAAGCACGGGCTCGAATGCCTGAATTCCAAGACGGTGCAGCGTGGGAGCGCGGTTGAGCAGAACCGGATGATCCTTGATGACTTCTTCAAGAATGTCCCAGACCACGGGATCCTGCCGCTCGACCATTTCCTTGGCAGCCTTGACTGTCGTGCAGTGACCGCCCTGTTCGAGCCGGTTATAGATAAACGGCTTGAACAGTTCGAGCGCCATCTTCTTTGGAAGTCCGCACTGGTGCAGCTTGAGCTCGGGGCCTACGACGATCACCGAACGGCCGGAATAGTCGACGCGCTTTCCGAGCAGATTCTGACGGAAGCGGCCCTGCTTTCCTTTCAACGTATCGGAGAGCGATTTCAATGGACGGTTGTTCGCCCCGCGCAGAATACGGCCACGGCGTCCGTTGTCGAACAGGGCGTCGACGGCTTCCTGCAGCATGCGTTTTTCGTTCCGGACAATGACGTCGGGAGCGTGCAATTCCATCAGCTTCTTCAACCGGTTGTTCCGGTTGATGACGCGGCGATAAAGATCGTTCAGATCCGATGTCGCGAAGCGGCCGCCATCCAGCGGCACCAGGGGGCGCAACTCTGGAGGGATAACCGGTATGACATCCAGAATCATCCACTCGGGCTTGTTCCCGGATTTTACAAACGCTTCGACAACCTTCAGGCGTTTTGCAAACTTCACTTTCTTCTGCTGTGAAGTTTCGCTCTTCATCTTGATGCGAAGTTCCACTGAGAGCGTGTCGATTTCAACGCGCTTCAGGAGTTCCTTGATCGCTTCGGCTCCCATCATGGCGACAAAACGTCCCGGGTACTCCTGCTGCAGCTGTCGGAATTTCTCTTCCGTCAGCAGTTCGCGATCCTTCAGCGGAGCTTCACCCGGATCGATCGTTACATAGGCTTCGAAATAGAGAACTCGTTCCAGTTCCCTCAGCGACATGTCGAGAAGATGTCCGATGCGGCTGGGCAATCCCTTGAAGAACCAGACGTGAGAACATGGGCTGGCGAGTTCGATATGGCCGAGACGCTCGCGGCGCACCTTCGACAGCGTGACCTCGACTCCGCACTTGTCGCAGATCACTCCGCGGTGCTTCATCCGCTTGTACTTTCCGCACAGGCACTCCCAGTCCGTTACCGGTCCGAATATTCGAGCGCAGAACAGGCCGTCTTTCTCCGGCTTGAATGTTCGATAGTTGATGGTCTCCGGTTTGGTCACTTCGCCGTGAGACCACGAACGGATCTTCTCCGGTGATGCCAGACTGATTCGGATGCTGTCAAAATCGGCGATGGATGCCGCACGATCGTAAGGATTTGTTCTAATCAAAGTAATACCTCCTCAGCGGGAGAAGAAAACATTTATGCCGGTTTGCGCTTCATTAATTCGACGTCGAGGCACAGGCTCTGCAACTCGCGTATCAACACATTGAAGGATTCCGGCACACCGGGCTCCATGGCTGCTTCGCCCTTCACAATCGCTTCATAGATTTTCGTACGCCCGTAGACGTCATCGGACTTGGCTGTAAGAAGTTCCTGCAAAATGTGCGCCGCTCCATAAGCTTCGAGCGCCCACACTTCCATTTCTCCGAACCTCTGTCCGCCGAACTGAGCCTTTCCGCCCAGGGGCTGCTGCGTGATCAAGGAATACGGTCCAATCGACCGTGCATGGATCTTGTCGTCGACCAGATGCGACAGCTTCAGCATGTAGATGTATCCGACAGTCACTTCCTGCTCGAACGGCGCACCGGTCATGCCGTCGTAAAGACGCGTCTTTCCGGTTTTGGGCAGGTTCGCCTTCGCGAGCATGTCCTTGATTTCGCTCTCCATCGCGCCATCGAACACCGGTGTTGCGAAATACATTCCCAGCGCCTGAGCCGCCCATCCAAGATGGGTTTCCAGAATCTGTCCGACGTTCATTCGTGACGGCACGCCCAGCGGATTGAGCACAATCTCCACTGGTGTCCCATCGGGAAGATACGGCATGTCTTCTTCCGGAAGAATTCTGGCAATGACGCCCTTGTTCCCGTGACGTCCGGCCATCTTGTCGCCAACCGACAACTTGCGTTTCATTGCGACGTAAACCTTCACGAGCTTGATGACGCCCGGAGGCAGTTCGTCTCCACGACGCAGCTTCGCGATGCGCTCTTCATGGATCTTTCGAAGAACGTCGATCTGACGCGTCGTCATTTCTTCGATTTCCTGAACCTGATCGTTGGAATTGGTTCCATCCACGTACTTCAGTTTCAGCAATTCTCGAAGAGAGAGGTGCTCAATGACTTCAGGCGTCATCTCCGTCTTCTTGGGAACGATCTTTCGACCGCTCCGCTCGTTAACCAGTTCATTCGATGTCACCTTGCCAGCGAGCAAACCCACGAGACGCTTGTTGCGTTCATCCGTCAGGATCCGGATTTCGTCGCGAAGGTTGGCTTCCAATCGCGAAATCTCCATCCCTTCGATAAGCTTGGCACGCTCGTCCTTCTCCGCTCCTTTGCGCGAGAAAATCTTAACGTCAACGACGATGCCTTCGATTCCCGGAGGGCAGATCAGCGAAGCATCGCGAACATCACCGGCCTTTTCGCCGAAGATGGCGCGGAGAAGCTTCTCTTCCGGAGTGAGCTGAGTTTCGCCCTTGGGAGTGACCTTTCCGACCAGAACATCTCCCGGCTTGACGTTTGCACCAATGCGAATGATTCCAGCCTCGTCGAGATCCTTCAGGAAGGATTCGCTGACGTTTGGAATATCCCGGGTGATTTCCTCAGGACCCAGCTTGGTATCGCGTGCTTCGATTTCAAATTCCTCGATATGAATCGAAGTGTAGTAATCGTCTTTGACGAGGCGCTCGGAAACCAGGATGGCGTCTTCAAAGTTGTAACCACGCCATGGCATGAACGATACCAGGACGTTCCGGCCCAATGCCAGTTCGCCCCTGTCGGTGCAAGGACCATCAGCGAGAACCTGTCCCTTGACCACTCGATCGCCCTTGCGAACGATCGGCTTCTGGTTGATACACGTGTTCTGATTGGATCGTCTGAATTTTGTAAGTGTGTAAATATCCGCACCGACCTCGCGAGAGAAGTGTCCATCTTCGGCGGATTCCACACGAACGATAATGCGTTCGGAATCCACGGAATCGACAATTCCGTTACGACGGCAAACCGCAACAGCGCCGGAGTCGCGTGCCGTAATCTCCTCCATTCCTGTACCGACCAGCGGAGCCGCGGTACGCAGCAGCGGCACAGCCTGACGCTGCATGTTCGACCCCATCAGCGCGCGGTTGGCGTCGTCGTTCTCAAGAAATGGAATCAGCGATGCGGCTACCGAAACCAGCTGCTTCGGGGAAACGTCGACGTAGTCCACTTCGTCGCGATGCTTGAGGACGAAGTTTCCGGCCTGCCGCACGTTCACGAGTTCGTGAATCATGCGTCCGTTCTTGTCGAGTTCCACGTTGGCCTGAGCAACGAGATACTTGTCTTCTTCCCATGCGGATAGATAGAACGAAAATGGAATCACCTCGGCGCGCTTCTTGCGCTTGTTCTTCAGCTGCTCATTCTCGTCCTCGACGTGCTCCAGCTCAACATGTTCGCCGACCTTGAATTTGGAATCTCCTGCGGCAATGACGGTGACATAGTCGATCACGCGTCCATTCTTCACCTTGCGATAAGGGCTTTCGATAAACCCGAATTCGTTGATACGTGCGTAGCAGCTGAGCGATGAAATCAAACCGATGTTCGGGCCTTCCGGCGTTTCAATCGGACAAATGCGGCCGTAGTGCGTCGGGTGGACGTCGCGTACTTCGAATCCGGCTCGCTCGCGGGACAGACCACCCGGTCCAAGTGCCGACAGCCGGCGCTTGTGGGTGATTTCCGAAAGCGGGTTCGTCTGGTCCATGAATTGGGACAACTGAGAAGACCCGAAAAACTCACGAACCGCGGCAATGACCGGCTTCGCGTTGATCAGGTCGTGAGGCATGGCGGTAACCATTTCCTGGTACACCGACATCTTTTCCTTGATCGCACGTTCCATTCGGACCAGACCGATCCGGAACTGGTTCTCCAGCAATTCTCCGACGGCTCGGACGCGGCGATTGCCGAGATGATCGATGTCGTCGACCTGTCCGATGTTCTTCCGCAGCTTCAGCAGGTAGCCGATCACGCCATAGAAGTCTTCCTGAGTGAGAATCCGATGATCCAGAGGCGTCGACAGATCCAGCTTGATATTGAACTTCAGGCGGCCGACCTTTGAAAAGTCGTACTTGCGCGCATCAAAGAACATGCCCTTGAACAAGGCATCTGCGGTTTCCAGTGTCGGCGGGTCGCCTGGCCGCAGCTTGCGATAGATTTCAATCAGGGCTTCCTGAGAAGTCTTGATTGTGTCTTTGCGAAGCGTGAGGCTCAGCACCACCCCCATGTCGTCACGTTCCGGGAAGAAAACGGACAGTTCGGGAACTCCTGAATCAACGACAGAAGCGATCGTCGCCTGAGATAGTTCGTTGTTTGTTTCGACAATAACTTCGCCGGTCTTCGTGTCGACAATATCTGCAACCGCATAGGCGCCTTCAATGTCCTCGGCGGCAACTTCAAATCGCTCCACCTTGGCCTGCTTGATGTGGTCGAAAACGGATTTCGTGATCTTTTTTCCGGCGTGAAGCAGCACTTCCTTCGTCTTGGGGTGAAGGAGGTCTTTGGATACCTTCAGTCCCTGAATATTGTCGGAAACGTTCCAGAACAGCTTCTTGCCTTCAATGGCAATCCGGTCGGTCTTATAAAACGCCCGGATGATTTCCTCGTCGCTCTTCAGACCGAGCGCGCGCAGGAAGATGGTGGCCAGAAACTTCCGCTTCCGGTCGATACGGACATAAAGGATGTTCTTCGCGGTTTCATATTCGAATTCGACCCAGGAACCGCGATAGGGAATGATTTTGCCGAGAAAGTAGTTCTTGCTTGGAGTTGATTCAAAGAACACGCCTGGGCTGCGATGCAACTGACTGACAATTACGCGTTCGGTTCCATTGATGATGAACGTACCGTTCTCCGTCATCAGCGGAATTTCCCCGAAATACACTTCCTGCTCTTTGATATCGCGAATCGTCTTGGCGCCGGTATCGGGATCCTTGTCGAAGATGGTCAGGCGGATGATCACCTTCAAAGGAGCCGCATAAGTCATCCCGCGTTCCTGACACTCCGAAACGTCGTATTTCAGGTTAAGCTGAACTGGGTCGCCGCACTTATTGCAGAACGTGACCTGATTCTTGTTTGACGTACCGCACTTTCCGCAGAGAACCGACGTTTCCGAAGAAAACGGGTTCGTGGCGATGGTGGCGCTGCAATTCTTGCACGTGGAGCGCAGATGGTGCAGTCCCTTCAGGTTAGAGCATTTGCATTCCCAGTTGCCAATGGAGTAACTGATGAATTCGAGCGTTGAGACACCTCGAAAATCCGAGATCGGAAAAACGGAGTTGAATACCGCCTGCAACCCGGCGTCATCACGCTCTTCGGGCAGCATGTTCATCTGAAGAAAGCGCTCATAAGAGTTCTTCTGAACTTCAATCAGATTGGGTATCTGGATCGCGGTTTTGATCTTGGAAAAATTCGTTCGCTCGCGCGCGGCAATTGATTTGTTTTCCGCCATGTCGTGAACTGCTCCTAGCCCGGCAAAGCCGGGGCCAAACACGTTAAAGTTAAGAGACTCGGCTTCCCACTTGAGAAACCTCTGGAGTGCAGAAAATATCGAAATGACGCCATTTCATCAGATCGGATTCCCCGAGAACCTGTCCTCGGTAACAGCTCTCGCCTTCCATTCGATGAATGACGTAATGATGTTCTGTGAAGAACTGGTAAAGCTCTTCGCGCTGTACTGGATTCGTATGCTTGTAAACCTCTGCCTTGATAAACGGCCGGTGTTCCGCAATCACCCTGGAGAGCGTCTTGAGTATTCGGATGTCGTAACCTTCGGCGTCCACCTTGATGAACGACAGCTTCGGCAATAGCTGAGGACACTGATTCTTCAGATACGACTCCAGATTCCGTCCGGCGACCCGAAGCTTAAACGCGTGGGCATGCCGCCATCGGCTGATACCTTCATGCCTGCCGCCATTGCAAAAACCCGAATCCGAATACTCAAAATCAAACTCCCCATCCTCCGGGGTTGCAGCAAACATGAGCGGCACTATTCTTGTCTTCCCGGCATTGAGCTGCGAATTCTTCTTAAGAACGGGAAAGACGAACTTATTCGGCTCCAGCGCCAGGACGCATCCCGTACTTCCCACTGCAAGCCCGACCGGGACTGTTGAATCACCACTGTGCGCTCCGATATCAATGGCGAGGTCCCCCGGTTTCAAAAAGGATCGAAGTTCGTCGACTATCTCCTGAGTGACCACTTTTCGCGATTCACCCGGATGGAGCCACTGCGCGTATTCCACCGAACCGTCTTTCGCAAGATCGAATACGCAGACCTCAAAACCGTAAGATCTGGGCTTCGATCGAAACCCCAACAGATTACCGAACTGCCGTGCCTTCATCGCCGGTTTCCCCACCCTTAAAGATAAAGACAAAAATAGGCCGGCCCGCGGGCAAACTACGCCTGCGAGTCAGCGCCGGGGATCCCGAAATGCTCTACTTCACTTCGACAGTAGCGCCGGCCTCAACAAATTTCTTCTTGATAGTCTCTGCTTCGTCTTTCGACACGCCTTCCTTAATGGCCTTTGGCGCGGCTTCTACCAGATCCTTGGCTTCCTTCAAACCAAGGCTGGTGATTTCACGGACGGCCTTGATGACCCCGATCTTGTTTCCACCCGCGGCAGTAAGGATAACCGAAAATTCCGTCTGAGCTTCCACCGGTGCAGCAGCGGCGCCACCGGCAGCGGGCGCGGCAGCGGCGACGGTTGCCGCAGCGGCACTGACGCCGAACGTGGTCTCAAGACCCTTGACGAGCTCTGAAGCTTCAAGAAGTGACAACCCCTTAATGGACTCAATAATACTCTCTACTTTTTCCGACATTGATTTCTCCTAGAATGAATTCGTTCACCGGCCCGGATGAACTGACCGGCCTGAGGCTTACTCCTGAAACTTTTTCTGTTCGATTGCCTGCCCGACGACCACCGCCAGATTTCTTGCAACACCGTTCACCGCAGTTGCAAGTCCCTGCGCTGGCGAGTTGAGAAGGAAGAGGACCTTGACGATCAATTCTTCCTTCGACGGCAGCGAAGCGATTGCACCGAGATCGGCGATGTTGACGACTCGCCCCTCCACCATTCCTGCCTTGAAAACGAACACAGGGTTTGCCTTGGCGTAGGCGGTGAGCGCCTTTGCCAGGGCTACGGGATCGGTGTTGTTATAGGCGATGGAAGTTGACCCATCGAGAGACTTCGTCAGCCCTTCGGCTGGCGTACCCTTTGCAGCAATCCTCGCGAGGGTATTCTTTACGACGCGATACTTGCTGTTGGCTGCTCGAATCTTACCGCGCAATTCCGTGTCCTGCGCAACGGTAATGCCCTTGAACTGCGCCACAATGAGGTTCGTGGCTTCAGCCAGGTCCTTCTTCAGCGCGTTCAGTTCCTGTTCTTTCTTGTTCTTGGGTTTCATGCTTCCTCTATTTATTCTGCTGCTCTTCGATCCGGCTACTTGGCGTCCAACGCCACCAGGTCCAGATCGATGCCCGGGCTCATGGTTGAAGCTACCGTAATGCGCTTAACGTAACGGCCCTTGACTGCGGCGGGACGCACCTTGATCACGGAATCGATAAGAGTCTGGGCATTTTCGCTGAGTTGTTCACCGGAAAATTCAATCTTGCCAACCGGCGCATGAATGATGCCTGTTTTGTCCACCCGGAACTCGACCTTACCAGCCTTCACTTCCTGGATGGCCTTCGCCACATCAAAGGTCACCGATCCCGTTTTGGGATTTGGCATAAGGCCGCGAGGGCCCAGTACCTTACCGAGCTTACCAACGGATCGCATCATGTCCGGCGTAGAAATACACGCATCAAAATCAACCCAGCCACCGGCGATTTTCTCAACGATATCGTCTCCACCGACAATATCGGCTCCTGCCGCTTCCGCTTCGCGGATCTTGTCGCCCGAGGCGATCACACATACCTTTTTCGATTTGCCGAGACCGTGAGGCAGAACCACAGTCCCGCGAACCATCTGGTCCGCATGCTTTGGATCGACGCCCAATCGCATATGCACTTCAACGGTCTCGTTGAATTTCGCAAAATGGATCTTCTTGAGCAGACCCATCGCGTCCTTGACTATATAAGGACGGGGCTCAATCTGCTTCTTCGCCGCGTCAAATTTTTTTCCAACTTTCGCCATTTTGCTTACTCCCGTACCTCTATGCCCATGCTCACCGCAGTGCCGCGAATAGTCCGAACCGCAGACTCCAAACTTGCTGCATTCAGATCCGGCAATTTAAGCTTTGCAATATCCTCAACCTGCTTTTTCGTAACCGTGCCCACCTTATTCTTGTTCGGTACACCCGAACCCTTCGCAATGTTGGCGGCACGCTTGAGCAAAATCGATGCTGGAGGGGTTTTTGTGATGAAACTATACGAACGATCGGAATAGATCGTTACCACAACAGGAATGATAAGCCCTTCCTGATCTTTAGCCGACGTCTTCGCATTGAAGGCCTTGCAGAAATCCATGATATTGACGCCGTGCTGGCCCAGCGCGGGACCAACCGGCGGCGCCGGCGTGGCTTTCCCCGCGGGAATCTGCAATTTAACTGCTCCGATAACTTTTTTTGCCATAGTTCGCGTTCTCTAAATCTTCTCTACGTCTTCTCTACTTGCAAAAAGTCGAGTTCCACCGGCGTCGAACGGCCGAAGATCGTGACCATCACCTTCAAAGTGTTGCGATCTCCGTTCACGTCGTCGACCACACCGTTGAAATTCGTGAAGGGCCCATCAATGATACGGACCGATTCACCCTTCTCAAAGGAAAGCTTCGGCTTCGGGCTGCTCGCCGCCGAGGCGACCTTATAGACAATCTGCTGCACTTCCTCTTCGCTAAGTGGGGTGGGATTCTGGCCCGACCCTACGAATCCGGTCACCCGCGGCGTGCCCTTAACGACATGCCACGCCTGATCGCTTGGTTTTCCCTTTTCGTCGGCGTCCATTTCAACCAGAACGTATCCGGGATAAAACATTTTCTGGGAAACGACACGTTTTCCGCCGCGCACTTCCACGACTTCTTCCGTCGGGATGAGCACGTCATGAATCTCGCTTTCCAGTCCAAAAGCATTGATCCGACTCTTCAGACTTTCCGCAACCTTCCGCTCGAATCCGGAATATGTGTGAATGATGTACCAGAGCTTCGTCACAATCTTACTAGCCTCCCGCTCCGGTGAATTTGTCCAACACCCATTTAAATCCCTGTGCAAGTACGGCATCGATCAGACCAAGATAGATTCCGAAGAAAAACACAGAAGCCACCACGATTACTGTCGTGCCAAACACTTCATCTCTGGATGGCCAGGAAACCTTCTTCATTTCCCCGCGCACATCCAGATAGAACTGTTTGCTGGACTGAAAGAACTCTTTAATTTTGTCTACCGGATTCATGACTTAAGTTTGGCAGGCCAGGAGGGACTCGAACCCCCAGCATGCGGTTTTGGAGACCGCCGCTCTACCAATTGGAGCTACTGGCCTGCAATTCCCTGAGTGCCTTTCAAAAATTATAGCAAACGCTACTTGGTCTCACGATGAACGGTGTGATTCCGGCATCGCCTGCAGAACTTTTTCGTCTCCAGGCGCTCGGTATTCTTCTTCTTGTTCTTCGTCATTGAATAATTGCGTTCTTTGCAGTCATTGCACTGCAACGTAATGATGTCTCTCATAAAATCCTAAGCGATGATCTCTGCGACTGTACCGGCGCCGACTGTTCGGCCGCCTTCACGGATTGCAAATCGCAATCCCTTCTCCAGCGCGACCGGCGTAATCAACTCGATCGCCAGCGACACGTTGTCTCCCGGCATCACCATTTCC
>Ga0184628_10000315_pt1 | contig 27581 bp, 26 predicted proteins | sample PLM4_5_b1_FD_133149 | JGI IMG/M metagenome (GOLD analysis project Ga0184628, IMG submission 133149) | Groundwater sediment microbial communities from an aquifer in East River, Colorado, USA - PLM4_5_b1 | ecosystem: Environmental > Terrestrial > Soil > Riparian zone | place: USA: East River...
GCCGTTAAACACCCAAGGTGGGAGCCGTATGCGGGACAGCCGCTCGTACGGATCTGTCCGGGGGGCGCTTCGTGAGAAGCGTCCCTACCGGAACTCGGGTTTCTAAATGCAGGATTCGTCCGACTTCCAGATTATCCGATTTCGCAATCTCCCACTGATGGCCCACTACCAGCCCTCGTCCTTTCCCGTTTGTTGCTATACTGCACGGCGCATTTACGACTATGAGGGACCCCATCAAAATACTCGCCGTCGCTGGTTGCATCCTGCTTACATTTACTCTGGCATTGCCTGTGGCCGCGCAGGAAACGCGCAGTGACGTGATTGCTCAGCGTCAAACGGAAAAGGCCGCAACGGCGCACCCTGAGCTGCCTTCGAAGGCGGAAGACATTTTTCTGAAAGTGAAGAAGGTGTTTATCGAATCGCCCAGCGGCTTCTATCCATTCTTTGGAAGCGTCTACAGCGGAGGAGGCCCAACGTTCGGCGCCGGCTATCGTCAGTTCTACGGCGATCGGACATTCTGGGACGCCAGGGGAATGTGGTCCATAAAAAATTACAAGTATGGGCAGTTCTCCACGGATTCTCTGGGCCACGCGCAGAATCGTATCGATCTTAACGGGCACGTTGGATGGCGTGACGCAACCCAGGTCGGCTACTACGGTCTCGGCATGGACACGGACGTTTCCAATCGCACGAATTTTCGTTTCAAGCAAACGTATGCAGGGGCTTCTTTGAAAGCGCGGCCGTTTTCATGGATCAGGCTCGGCGCTGGTCTCGAATATGAAGACTACAACCTGGAAGAGGGACTGGGTACCGACCCTTCCATAGAGACGGTTCACACGCCAGCAACTGCTCCCGGGTTGGGAGTCAGTCCCACATACCTGCATTCGACGGGTTCGGCGGGCGTCGATTGGAGGCCCGCCGCAGGATATGCCCGTCGTGGCGGCTTGTATGAAGTGCGTTATCACAATTACAGCGATCGTGAGGGCACATATAGCTTCGATAGAGTTGAAGCTGAAGTCGTGCAGCACTTTCCAATCCTGCGTGAGAACTGGGTGATTTCCACGCGGGGACTTCTGAACACAACTCTGGGGGATTCCAGCGTCGTGCCCTATTTCCTGATGCCGCATCTCGGAAGCGGCTCCACGCTGCGCTCGTATTCATCATGGCGATACCGTGATCGTCACAGTGTGCTGGTGCAGGGAGAGTTTCGATGGATTCCCAATCGCACCGGCATCGATATGGCCCTCTTTTACGACACGGGAAAGGTCGCCAGCAGCCGCAGCGGACTCGATCTGAATGGCTTCAAGCATGACATGGGAGTCGAAGTGCGTTTTCACGGTCCCGGCTATACGCCGCTGCGAGTCGGAATCGGACGTGGAAGCGACGGCTGGCAACTCGTGTTCGGCGGATCGGCGGCATTCTGATGAAAAGACGAATCCTGTTATCGCTTGCGCTTCTCGTCGTTACGGCACTCACGTTGTGGGGCGCATCGACAAAGTTTTACGATGACGATCCCATTCTGCGCGAACCGGAGACGCGTGATGCGTCCGGCGCAAAGGAGTGGAAAATCGACCTTACCTGGGATCTTGCATACAACCTTTTTGCGCATCCCGGCGATGCCACGGCAAATGTTCGTGCGCAGAATATCAATACCATCGATGAGGTTCCGGACTCGAACTGGTTCACGAATCGCATCCTGTCCCGGCCCGTTTCGATAGAAGAAGCAGTGAATGGACCAATCGTCAGCGATGGTCCTGCTCCACCGCCATGGACAATCATCCGCCCCAAGGAGGCAGGTGCTGCTCCCGGGTTTACGATGCGCGATTCCAATGGGACCGATTGGTTTGTGAGTTTCGATGCAAAGGACCAGCCGGAGGCGGCGACGAGTTCCATCATCGTCGCAAACAAGATTTTCTGGACACTCGGTTACTGGCAGGTGGAGAACCACCTGATCAACATCCGGCCCGGCGATCTGAAGATTGGCGAATCCGCCACGATGAAACTGGCCAACGGCAAGCGACGTCCGATGCGGAAAAGCGATCTCGACGATGTGCTTCGCAGGTCCGAAAATACGAGCGGCGCGTATCGTGCCGTGGCAGGAAAGGGATTGAAGGGCACCATACTCGGCGGTTTCAAATATGTCGGCACGCGCCCGGACGATCCGAACGATATTGTTCCTCACGAGCATCGTCGCGAGCTGCGTGCAATGAAGGTTTTCGGGGCGTGGACCAATCTCGTCGACATGAAGGCGGGGAATACGCTCGACGCCATTGTGCAGGAAGGTGGAAAGGGCGTTGTGCGCCACTACCTTCAGGACGTCGGTTCGACGTTTGGTACGGGTGCACTGTTGCCGCGCGAATACGATGAAGGCTGGGAATATTTGTTCGAAGGGTCCCTGGTGAAAAAGCGATTGATCACGTTTGGCTTTTATCCTCTGCGTCCCTGGCAAACCGTGGACTATAAGGAATACCCGTCAATCGGCAGGTTCGAGGCGGAGGCCTTCAATCCCACGGAATGGAAACCTCGCGTGCCGACGGCGGCATTCACGCACGCCCTGCCCGACGACAATTTCTGGGCCGCGCGGCGGGTCATGGCATTCTCCGATGACATGATTCGCGCCATCGTCAAGACTGGACGATTCAGCGATGCGGAAGCGGAAAAGCATCTGGCAGATACGTTGATTGCGCGGAGAGACAAGATTGGCAAGGCCTATCTGGCTGCGGTCAATCCACTGGTTGGTTTCGCTCTCGATGGATCTGGAGCGCTCACCTTCGTGAATGCTGCGACTGCGGCCGGTGTGTCCGATTTGCCCGCCGGTGGTTATAGCGCCAGCTGGGCGATCTTCGACAATCTGTCTGGTCTGTCGGTGCCGTTTGGTGTTCCCACCGCTGCGGAACGCGAACGAATTCAGGCTCCACCGGGCTTGCCGCAAGCGGCAGGCACGTTTATCCGAGTTCGGGTCGCGGCCGTCCGTCCGGCAAACGTGGCATGGTCAGATCCTGTGACCGTTTATTTCCGGCGCCTCGCCGGCGGGTGGAAGCTGGTGGGACTGGAGCGGTAGGAGGATTTGCGGTAGTCCCATCGCCCCTCCTGGCCAGGAGGGGCGATCGCTCGGATCCCGAAAACCGTCGTTCGCTCTGCTGTGCTAGACTGCGACGGATTCCGATGATTTCAGACATCTCACCGCGCTATCGACTTGAAGAAGAGATCGGCCAAGGCGGCATGGGAATTGTGTACCGTGCCGTCGACCTTCACATGTTCGAGAAGACAGTTGCGCTGAAGAAGCTGCGGCCGGAAAAGGCCGCGGACCCGATGTTGCGAAAGCGATTCGACGCCGAAGCGAAAGCCGCTGCCACACTGAATCATCCTGCAATCGCATCGCTCCTGGATTTCGAAGCGGAAGGCGAGGCGCCATTTCTCATCTACGAATTCGTCAATGGAAAGACTTTGCGCACGATTCAGAACGAGCGCGCCCTGTCCATTCGCGAAGTGCTTTCCATATTCAAGAGCGTGGCCGAAGGCCTTGCGGTCGCGCACGAAGCAGGTATCGCACACCGCGACCTGAAGCCGGAAAACGTGATGATCACGGCGGATGACCGAGTCAAGATACTGGACTTCGGCCTGGCCAGGGTTTTCACGGCACGAACCTCGGAGACCGATCCCACGCAAACCGCCTGGACCATAGCGGGCAATGTTGTTGGAACACCCGGTTACATGTCGCCGGAACAAATCGAAGGCGACCCGGTGGATCACCGCACGGACATCTTTGCCCTTGGCATCATGCTTTATGAGTTTTCTGTGAAGCAGCATCCCTTCAAGGGCAAGTCCGTTCACTCGACTCTGAGCAACATTCTGAAAGCGGAGCCCGGCGAAATTTCAATCCAGAATGAGACCGCGATACTTTCGCCCGATTTAATCCGGGTTATCCGCAAGTGTCTTCGCAAGAAGCGGGAAGAGCGATACTCATCGATGCGGGACCTGGTCGTGGATTTGACCGAGGTTCTTCGAGCGATCGACTCCCCGGGGCCCATTCCCATCGCATCGCAAAAAGAGTTTGCGGTGCCCCACGCATGGGCAAAATTCATGCTCCTGCAGTGCATGTATGTGACGATCTATGCGGTTGCTCTCAAATTTCTGATGGGTATCAGTGGCAGTTTCCTGGAAGACACCTTCCCGATATCGGCAACGAAGAGTTTTCCAATGATTATCATTCTGGCAATGTGCGGTCTGGCGATGCGGGCGTGGACGATCACGGCCGTTGGGTACCGGCATCCGGATGCCGGCAGGCAATTCCGCCGAGTGTTCCCGCTGTTGTTCGCGCTGGATGCAATCTGGGCGGCCTCCCCGTTGTTGCTGGTGAAAAGCTGGGGACCCTATGGTTTCCTCACGCTGGGCTGTGTTGCCATCATGGCGTACCTGCCGTTTTCTCAGAAAACCCTGATGGAAAGTCTTTATCCGAAGGCGTCCGGACGATGACGGAGTAATGGCGGCTCACCTGGTTCCTGAGGATAACCTTTCCGGCACCGCTGCTTTGCCGCTTACAAAACCGGAGACTACGATCGGCCGCCATGGCCAGAGAGACTTGCTGCTGGATGATCCCCGCGTGTCCGGGCTCCACGCAACGATCCGATCGGCCAATGGGGGATTCGTCATCGAGGACAACGGAAGCCTGCATGGCACGAGAGTCAACGGACAGCGCGTGACATCGCAACAACTCCATCACAATGACCTGATCCAGGTCGTCGTCTTTAGTCTGCGTTTTGTCGATTCGGAGAATGCGTCGCAGGACCAGACGGCCCGCATCTATGAGATCGATCCTCTTCGGCTTCTTCTCGATGTGACACGGCAGATCAACTCATCGCTGGCGCTCAAGGAAGTACTCGAGGTTGTGATCGATGCGGTCATCCAGGTCACGCGCGCCGAGCGCGGTTTCCTGATGACGATCAATGCGGGCGGCGATCTTGAAACTCGAGTGGCGCGTAATTTCGACAAGAAGGCCCTCGGAGCCAGTGAAGATGTGGCGATCAGTACCAGCGTCGTGGATCGTGTCCGTGGCACACGGTCTCCGGTTGCTGTTTCAGATGTCCTGCACGATCCAGGCCTGGTTTCCGCCTACAGTATTCAAGCCCTGGGTTTGCGCAGCCTGATGTGCGTTCCATTGCTGATTCAGGATCGTCTGATTGGGCTGGTGTACGTCGACAGCCACAAGGCCGAACAGTTCTCCAGCGGCGATCTCGATCTGTTCATTTCACTGGCAGGACAGGCCGCTGTAGCCATCGAGAAAAGCCAGCTGTACGAGCAGTTGCAGCAATACAGCGAATCTCTCGAGCAACAGGTGCGCGACCGAACCGAGGCACTGGTCACGGCAAATGAAGATTTGAAACAGGCGTATGTGGAGTTGCAGCAGGCACAGGCTGAAGTTATCCAGTCCGAGAAACTGGCGGCCGTCGGTCGACTCGCCGCGGGCATCGCTCACGAGATCAACAGCCCGCTGGGTGTGCTGACCAGCGGCATGGATCTCATGGGCCGGCTTGTTGCCCGCGCGCAATGGCCAGAGGGCGAGCAGCCATCCGACATTCTTGGGGAAATCAGCAGGAGCACCACGGCGGCCACGGGTCGCCTGGAGCGGATCGTCAAGGCATTCAAAGCCTTTTCTGGCCTCGACGCCGCCGAGATCGAAGCTGTCGATATCAACGAGGCCATCGAAGGCACTCTGGCGTTACTGAATCACGAGATTCCGAGCCGCATTCGCATTGTTCGGGAATTGAACGATCTCAAGCCCATCCGCTGTTCGCGTGGTCGAATTCATCAGGCTGTCATGAATGTGCTTTCCAATGCCGTGGAGGCAATCGATGGCGAAGGCGTCGTCCGCATTCGCACCGATCAGCAGCCGGAAGGGGTTTGCATCACCATTCAGGATTCGGGAAGGGGCATGACGCCGGAACAGCTGGCCCGGGCATTCGACGGCGGCTTCGCAAATAAACGCGATCGCGTGGGCGCAAGTCTTGGAATGCTGATTGCCGGCCAGATCGTTCGCGATCATCGCGGCCAGATTCACGTCGAAAGCGCGCCCGGCAAGGGTACGACAGTGACCATTGCTCTTCCCAGTGACGGACTTCCGCTTAAATAAACGTCCGGATCAGTTCACGCTGGAAATCCATGAGACTGAATTGCGCGGCCTGAAGTTCTTTGATTTTCGTGTCGAGCGTGCGGAGCAGGGATGCTTTGTCGAGGGCATTTTTTACGGACATCAGCAGCGAATCGTTGTCCCAGGGCTTCTCGACATATTGATACAGGCCCACCTGGTTGATGGCCCGGATTGCGCTTTCCTTGTCGGCATAACCGGTCAGCAGAATACGCATGGCCTGGGGCTGCGTTTCCTTGAACCGGGCCAGAAACGTAATGCCGTCCATTCCCGGCATCAGGTAATCGGAAACCACCAGATCGAAAAAGTCATTCGATGTCTTCGCGAGGGCTTCTATTGGAGACGTATAGGTGACCGTCCGGTAGTTCGTCTGAAGCCGGAAAAGGTTTCGCAGTGAAGTGGTCACCATCTCCTCATCGTCGACAATGAGGATTGAGGGACGGGAGTCGGAGTTATCCATTCGTGGTCCTTTCTGAATCGTTTGAATCTGCAGCGAGCGGCAGGACGATGGTAAAGGTGGCACCTTTCCCGACCTCGCTCCGAATTTCAATCCGGCCATGGTGGGCTTCCACAATCTCAAGGCATATTGGAAGCCCAAGGCCCGTGCCGGTACTTGCATTCTTTGTAGTGAATCCTGGTTCGAAGAGTCGCGCCTGAACTTCAGGTGAAAATCCCGGCCCATTGTCCGAAATGGCGATGCGAACCGTGTTGCCTTCCTTCCAGGTTCGGATGCGGATCTCTCCATTGCCTTCGATGGCCTGCGCCGAATTCATCATGAGATTCATGAACACCTGGCTGAGCTGGGTCTTGTTGAATTCCATCGTCGGAATGTCGCCGAATTCTTTTACGACGGTGATGCGCCCCCGAAGCTCGTGCGCCAGAAGCAGCAAGGCCATTTCGATGGGTTCCCGGATATCCGAATTCTGCCGCGTATCGCCGCCGATCCGCGAGTAGTCTCTCAGGCTGCGGATGAAAAACCGGAGCCGGTCCGATGCGACGCGGCTGGTTTGAATCGAGTCGCTGACAACGCCGAGCAGGTCCTTCATTTCGGCGATGAAGTTTTCGTCGGGTCGTACTGCCGGGCTGTCGAGCCGTTCCCGCATCCGGCGCATCGCGGTATCGATGGTGTCGTTGTTGCAGACAATCGCACTGAGGGGAGTATTCATTTCGTGAGCGAGACCGCGGGCAAGGCTGCCGAGTGAAGCTAAGCGTTCCAGGTCGTTGCGCTGGTCGGAGCTCATGCGGGAACCTCCCGTGCGGTTGTCAGGCGTCGCAACCGCAGTGCGAGCTGTTTGAAAATGCTTTGAACGATATCGACGTGGTTGGAGAGGACTTCAAAAAAATCGTCGCGCGGCACGAAAAGAAGCCGCGATGGCTCAGTGGCCTGGGCTCCGGTCAGACGAGGCTGGTTGTCGAACAGGGCCCAGACTCCGAATGATCCATTGGGTCCGAGTTGTTCGATGGTCGTATCGCCACGCGTGGCCGCAATCGCACCGGAGATCACCACGTAGAGCCCGTCGGGCGCATCGTTCTCCCGATAGATGACAGCCCCGGCATCCACCGATATTTCTTCGGCGATCGCTGCAATGAAGGCGAGTTGCTCGGTCGTTACGTCATTGAACAGTTCGATACTCTGCAGCAGCAGGACTCGCTCGATGATCATCATCGCAGTTGAAACTCCTTTACCATCGTGACAACGCCCATGTGGCGGCCTCCCGCGTCCACGGATCGCCATCGGTGGAGAAGCGACGGCAGTCCTCCACGAGCGCATGAATTTTCAGCGACCCGATCTCATGGATAGTCAGCACCCTTAACCAGCTATCCGCACCGGACAACATCAGGCGAAGGGCGTCCTCTCCATGGAGAACCTTCACTTCAAATTTTCCTGCCCGGCCGACGACAGTCCGATTGGTGGATTCCAGGATTGGAAGGATTGCGGATTTCTGATGCTGAGGAAGCACATTGTCCAGAAGTTCGATGGCGGCCATTCGCCGATCGGGGCGGTCTCCCTTCAGTGCGGCAAAAGCGGACTGCATTTCCTTCGGAGATTGCTGAAGCCCCAGCAGGCGGAAAATAATATCAAGATGCTGATCCAGCCGTTCCCGCAACGCCCGCGATAACAAACGTTCCTGTGTGCTTCCATTCGTGTCGATCGCCATGCGCATGGACAGAATTTCGTAATAGGCGTGAAGCTCCGCGTCGATCCGTGCATGAATTGTCGCCGTTTCAATTGCATTCGCGGGGTGATCCTTGTGGATCCTGTTGAGAGCCTTCACCACACGGAGTCGAAGCGAAATGTCATTTGCGCCGAGATTGTCGACCAGTCTTTCAATCGACCAGCGCGAGGGAATTCTCGACAGCACCCATGGAATCTCGCGACGCAGTGCGATGTCGGTTTTCGTGTCGCTGAGTATGTCCCCAAGGGTGCCGGCAATGCGATCACCATAGGCGAGCAGGGCTTCGCGTGCCGGTTTGCGAAACTTCCTCGACTTCAATAATTCGAGAACAGGAAAAACCAGCTCCAGCCGGCTGCCCTTGCCTGCCGCCCTGGCCGCTGCCGAAACCACTTCTGGCGAATCGTCCTTGATCAGCCGCTGCAGGAGTTCCACGGCTTCAGGAGCCGCGAGCCTCGACGTCAGTCCGGCCGCGATCGCTCTGGCTTCCGCTCCGTGCGGTCCGGCATCGGACATCAGTTCGCGCAGGAGTTCGGGCTGCGGATGAAAGTTTGGTCCAGCATGGTCGGCAGCCCAGCGTGCCGCAGTCATTCGTATTTCTACACGGTTATGTTTTAACAGCGATTCCAGTTGAGATTTGGAACGACCGGCGTCATGAGAACACAGGTAGTCAATCGCTGCCAGGCGTACGCCATCGGAAGTGTCGAGGAGCAATCGCTCGGCGTCGGCGGTGCAATCCACAGGCAGCGCCTGAAGAGTTCGGGCTGCCTCCTGACGAATGTACGGTGCGGAATGCGACAGAAGAGGCCGCAGCTCTTTCGAAAAATCGATGCCGCGAACCGATTGCAATAATTGCAGTCCATACAGAATCTGCCGCTCGTGGGTTGAAGCCAGGGCGCCGACAAGCAGTTGCACGGAAGAAGGATCCGTCACGTAGTTTTCAAACTCGCCCAGGTCGACTTCCCGTAGTTTCAACTTTTCCCGGAACGTATTGACGTAGGTCTTCGCCAGTGAAACGCAGAGCATCGCGCAGGTCAGGGTCAGAACCACTGCCACGGCGGATGTGCCTCGCAAGCCAAGGCCAAGCGCGGTACAGGCGAGGATGACCGGAGCGGCTGCGGCTCGGCCGGTACGGTCCACGAAGACGTCGATGAAGACCTTCAGCTTTTTCCGCACAGCTGGAGTGAGGGGCAGATAGAGAAGTTCTCGGCCCGTTTTGTCGAGCGAGTATCTCGGCGACCAGTCGCTGATGCGCACCAGGGCGGCCGCAATCAGAGATGTTGGGAACATCATCAATCCCAGCGAACTGAGGAAAAGGCACATCGGAAGAAAGATAATGGTCGCGAGAATACCCAGTCGGCGTACGACGAATCCGGTAATGAAGAGCTGAAAAATCAGGCTGAGGGCGTTTGCGAGAAGCGAGATGCGTCCGAAGAGTTCTCCGATTTTTAACGACCGCTCCGCTTTGGTCGCAAGGCTCCCATAATGCAGCTGTGCCGCGGTGTTCATCTGCCAGTCTGCAATGTTCGACACGATGAACATCAGGAAGATCAGCAGCGACAGCGATAATAGATGGCGCGACGAGAACACCAGCTTCCACAGATCGGAGAACTTTTCCTTTGGTTCCTCCTTCTTCGCCGGCGCCGCAACCGCTTCACTGCCGGGCCTGCGATGTCGCCATACGATTTGTGCCAACCCAAGGAGAACGACCCAGATGGCAACACAGATCATCAGCATCGCATGGGTGTTGACGAACTGTGAGAGAAACGCCGGAATGTAGCTGCCGGAGAGTGCGCCAAGACCTGCGCCCAGAATCAATACGCGGTAGAGCCGCTTTGCCTGCCGGTTGTCGTAGACATAGCCGGCCAGAATCCAGAACTGCGCCGTGGTCAGTGCCGGTACGATCTTCATGTAGACGTAGAAAATCCACGGCAAATACCACAGATCCCGACGGCCCGGTTCCATCGCCCAGCTGAAATAAAAGAGTGCGGCAATGACGGCCAGGCCGGTTGCCGTCAACAGCGAGATCGCCGACCAGCGCTGTCCGGCCTTGAACATGAGCGTCGCAATCGCACCGGCTACGATCGCTGTCAGGATGTAGGCGTAGGGCAGTTGATTCGACCCGACGTTCGTCACAAACAGGGCGGGACGCAGCGGATCCAGAATGTAGTAAAACGCCATCACGCCGAAGTGACAGAAGAACATCAGCGCTGTGATGGAAACTTCGCCTGGCTTGATCGGAATTAACTCGCGAATACGTTTCATTTCAGGAAATCCGGAGGTCGAAAACCTCGAAGTATAGCAAGTAACCGCGAAGGCCCAGTTTGAAATAGAGCCTTTCACGATTCCCCTCCTGGAACAGGAGGGGACGGCGAGCCTGGCGAGCCGGGGAGGTAGACAAGTTCAACCGGAGAATTTGTTTGGGACTTGACCTACCACCCCGGCCTTCGGCCACCCCTCCTGTGCCAGGAGGGGAATCGGCTTTGCACATTGAGACACTACCGACAGCCAGTATCGGGTGCGCCTGTAGTCCATAATGCAATGGATGAAAGTTTCGATTGTCATCCCGGCCTTCAATGAGGAGCGCCTTATCGCGGATACCCTCGCGTGCGTGCAGCGCGGGATGGCCGAATTCGCACAGCGTGGCTGGGAGAGCGAACTGATCGTTTGCGACAACAATTCCACGGATCGCACGGCTGAGATTTCCCGGGCAGCTGGAGCGAAAGTGGTGTTTGAACCCATCAATCAGATTGCGCGCGCAAGAAACTGCGGCGCGGCCGCCGCTGCCGGCGACTGGCTCATCTTTGTGGATGCGGATTCGAAGCCGGACCGTGAATTATTTGGCGATGTGGCGGAGCAGATTGCCTCCGGCCGATGTCTTGCCGGCGGCGTGACGGTGAAGCTGGATGGGGAGCCTTCGTTGGCGGCACGTTCCGTTATTATCTGGAATTGGATCAGCCGCGCGTGCAGCTGGTTTGCGGGATCGTTCATTTTCTGCAATGCGGAAGCGTTCCGTGCAGTGGGCGGTTTCAGCAACGAGCTTTTCGTCGCGGAGGAAATCGACCTGAGCAAACGCTTGAAGGATCTTGCACGCGCGAAAGGGAAAAAGGTTGTGATTCTCCATCGGCATCCCATGATTACTTCGGCGCGGAAACTGGAGCTATATTCCGGGCGCGAACGGCTGCGATTCATCGCCAGGTCGATTCGGAGAGGCGGCCGCATTTCCAGAAGCCGCGAGGATTGCGGCATCTGGTACGACGGTCGCCGGTAATGGCTTTCCCTTCCACATCCCTCTGGCGTCCGGCGCGCGTCATCGAAAACAGGCCGGTTGCCAACGGCAGCATGTGGATTCAATTGGAGGCCACCGATGACTTGCCCGCGGCATTCGAGCCCGGACATGTTCTGGGTCTCGGCATAGCGCACGACCAGGGCTACATGCGTCATGCCTACACCATCAGCAGGGCCGAACCGGAGTCGAGGCGATTTGGACATCTGTACCGTATTATTCCCACCGGCCGCATGACCCCGCATATGGCCGCGTTACCTGTCGGCGCTCCGATATCGTTTCACGGACCATTTCACACACCGATTCAGCAGGAGATTCGCGCTGCTGCCGAGCGCATCGTTCTGATTGCGACCGGCACTGGCGTCGGCCCGATATTCGGCTATGCCGAGAAAGCCCTGAATGATGGGGAATCGCGGCCGATCACGTTGTATGCCGGATTTTATGTGGAAGCGGATATGTGTTTGACGGCCGAACTGGAAGGTCTTGCTCGCAGCCATTCCAATTTCGAATGGCATTTTACAGTTTCACATCCCTCGAATGAATGGCGAGGCCTGACCGGACGAGTCACCGATATCGTGCCCGCCTGGATTGATAAAGACAGACTGGAGAACTATCACTTTCACCTGGTTGGAAACGGGGAAATGGTTCATGTGATGCGAAAGGCTCTTCTTCTCGCGGGCACGTCGCCGGAGAGAGTCAGCATCGAAACGTATTTCAATCACTACACGCAACCGCCGGACGCCGAGATTCAACGTTTGGCGGCGCGATTCCGGTCGCTCAGCTCTTTGGCGTAAGCCGGATGATTTTCCCGCCGTTTCCATCAGTCATCACATACAGCGCGCCGTCGGGGCCTTCATGCACGTCGCGGACTCTGGTGTTGAGCTCGGTGAGCAATCGTTCTTCTCCGATGACGCGTTCGTTGTTCAGAACCAGACGGATCAAATACTTTCCGGCCAGCGCCGACACAAACAGATTCCCCTGCCATGCGGGGAACTGTCTGCCGTTGTAAAAGCTGATTCCGGCCGGGGCGATGTCGGGAGTCCAGAAGTAGACGGGCTGTTCCATGCCATCCTGTGCAGTCCTGTCATTGTTGATGGGCTTGCCGCTGTATTCACGCCCGTAGCCAATGACAGGAAATCCGTAGTTCTTCCCCTTGTCGACGGCATTGATTTCGTCGCCGCCGCGCGGACCATGTTCGCTCGTCCATAGCTTGCCGGTGCGCGGATGAATCGCCACACCCTGGATATCTCGAAATCCGAGCGCGTAGATTTCCGGGTGTGCGCCGGCACGGCCGACAAACGGATTGTCTTTCGGTATCGATCCATCGGAGTTGATGCGCATCACTTTTCCCATGTTGCTGTCCAATTGCTGCGGCTGAGGCCAATCCACGGAGTTGATACCGAGCCCCGCAGGTATGGTCGAAGTAACGAACAAAGTTCCGTCCGGCGCCTGAATCACGCGCCCCCCGGTGCCTTCCGCGTTGAGAAGCACTTTGACGTTTTCGATTCGCTTGTCGTCTTTGGACAATTGGGCGCGAGCCACCATTAACACTCCGGGGGAGCGTGGAAGGTTGGCCTCGTTTGAGCCGTCCGGTAATACGGTGTAACTGAGATAAACCGTTCGATTGACGGCGAAATCCTTGTCAAGGCGAACGTCAAATAGTCCCTGCCCGCTCGCACGCAGAGTGGGCAGCCCATCCAGCGCGTCCGAAACATGGCCATTCTTTTCAATGATGCGGATTCGTCCCGGTCGTTCGCCCACGATGATTCGCCCATCGGGAAGAAAGCTGAAGCAGAAGCCGCCGTTCAATCCTTCGGCGACCGGTTCCACTTTATACGCCGCCGTTTTTGCGGCATGCGGGGCGCGGGTCTGCCCGGGCCATTCCGGTATTGGCGCGTAACCGTCCGGTGCGGCGCTTTCAGTACTGGCGGGCGCTCCTGGAGCCGCTGGAGTCTGCGCGGGCGGGCGGGGAATCGTTCGAACTGTTTGTGCAAGGAATGCAGACGTTGCCAAACCGAAACACAGGAAGCCGGCCAACCAAATTCTTCGAAGCATGAACCCTCCAGTCAGGTGTGTCACCGTTGTGCGCTCAGAAATGCCATGACCCGCGCGGTCGCGCCGATATTTCGATCCACAATGCGTCGGGCTTTTTCGCCCAGCACAGCATTGGCTGCAGCATCCGTGAGCAGACGGTCCACGGCAGCCACAAGTTCATCGGCGTTTTGAACCTGAACCGCGGCGGCGGCATCGAGAAATTGCGACGAGATTTCACGGAAGTTTTCCATGTGCGGGCCAAACACGATGGCTCGGGATGCGGCTGCCGGTTCCAGAATATTGTGACCACCGCGCGGCACCAGAGTTCCTCCCATGAAGACCACGCTGGCATACGAAAAGCTGGACGCCAGTTCTCCGATGGTATCGAGCAGAAGTACGTCGGCGAAGGATTGCGGTGACGAGCCGGAATGCGTGCCGTTCTGCGCCGTACGTCGAGCGCACTGAAATCCGCGGGAGACGACCAGTTGCTCGACGGTCTGAAATCGTTCCGGATGGCGGGGCGCGATCATCAATTTCAAATCGGGATGTCGCTGTCTCAACGCCGCAAACGCGGCGAGCACGTGCTCTTCTTCGTTTTGTGGGTTTGCACTTCCGGCGGCGGTGGTGCTTGCCGCGATCCACAGAGGCCTGCTTTCCTTTAGCAGACGAACCAATCCCGATTCCAATGGCTGGACGGACGCCAGAACATCGTATTTGAGATTGCCAAAGACGTGCACTTTGTCACGATCGGCACCCAGAGTTTCGATCCGTTCGCGATCCACTTCCGACTGCATACCAAGCACCGAGTAATCGTTGAGCACCGTCTTCAGCCAGCGTCGAATCCAACGATAGCGAGGGAACGATCGATCCGAAATTCGACCATTGACCATGACTGCCCTGATACTTTTTTTTCGGCACTCCCGAAGAAAATTGGGCCAGATCTCGGTTTCGGCGACGATGACCAGGGCCGGATCGATTCGGGCGAGGGTGCGCCGGATCGAACCCGGGAAATCGAAAGGGAAGTAGAAGACATGGTCCGCCAGCCCGGCGGTTTCCCTGGCCAGTTTCTGCCCCGTCGGTGTGGTTGTGGAAAGAACCAGAGGCTGGCCAGGATACTGACGGCGCAAGCTTTCCAGCAGTTTTCCGACCGCCCGGACTTCACCCACCGACACCGCGTGAACCCAGATGCTTCGCTTCAAACTGGGGATTTCGAGGTACCCGAATCGGGACTTCAGGGTGGCAATATACCGGCGGGAACGGATGAGGTACCAGGGTGCGGAAACCAGTAGTCCCACGAAAAGACAAAACGTGTACGTGAAATACATGTTCGCCGCAAAGTATACTTTCAAATTCGGACTCTTGGGTTTGTTTGCAACTGGAGGATCACTGAGACATGGCAATCAAGGTAGGAATTAACGGCTTCGGGCGTATCGGCAGAAATCTGTTTCGCGCGGCAATGGGCGACAAGGACATTGATATCGTTGCGGTCAACGACATCACAAGTCCCGATGCGCTTGCGTATCTTCTGAAGCACGACTCGGTTCTGGGCGGATTGAAGGCGAATGTCGGTTCAACGGCGGATGGAATCGTCGTCGACGGCAAGACGGTTCGCGTGTTCAAGGAGCGGGATCCCGGGAAAATCGACTGGCCCTCCCTTGGAGTCGAAGTGGTTGTCGAATCCACCGGACTGTTCACAAACGCGGACGACGCCAGAAAGCACATGCATGGAACCGTTCGCAAGGTCATCATTTCCGCTCCGGCAAAGAATGAAGACATCACGATCTGTATCGGCGTGAATGACGGCAGCTACGACCATGCGAAGCATCACATCATTTCAAATGCATCGTGCACCACCAACTGCCTGTCGCCGGTCGCGAAGGTGATTCATGAGACGTTCGGTATTGAGCGTGGATTGATGACGACGATTCATTCCTACACGAACGACCAGAAACTTCTCGATCTTCCACATTCGGATATGCGCCGCGCCCGCGCGGCAGCCCTGTCGATGATTCCGACGTCCACCGGCGCTGCGAAAGCCATTGGGCTGGTGCTTCCGGCATTGAAGGGAAAGCTTGACGGTATTGCGATACGCGTTCCGACACCCGATGTGTCGCTTGTCGATTTGACCGTGCAGACAACGAAGCCGGCGACGGACAAGACAGTGAATCAGGCGTTGAAGGCTGCAGCGGAAGGTCCCATGAAAGGGATACTTCAGTACACGGAAGAGGAACTGGTTTCGATCGACTTCCTCCACAATTCTCATTCGTCCATCGTGGATGCCCCGCTAACGAAGTCGCTGGGTGAGAATTTCATCAAGGTCTTCGCCTGGTACGACAACGAGTGGGGCTTCAGCTGCCGCATGCAGGACATGATCAAGCTGATCGGGAAGAAGTAACAGATCGCCCCTCCTGGCCAGGAGGGGTGGCGCGAAGCGCCGGGGTGGTTGTTCTTAATCGAAGAATTCTGAGTGTCGAACTCGAACCACCACCCCGTCTGCGGCTTCGCCGCAGCCACCCCTCCTGGCCAGGAGGGGCGATCCTTTCAACCGTCCTCTGGAACTATGAGCAAACTTTCAATTTCCGACCTCGACCTCGCCGGCCGTCGCGCTTTCATGCGCGTCGATTTCAACGTGCCCATTCAGGACGGCGCCATCACCGAAGACGCGCGGATTCAGGCAGCGCTTCCCTCGATTCGTTATGTTATCGAAAAGGGCGGACGTCTGATTCTGGCCTCTCACCTGGGGCGACCGAAGGGAAAGCCCGACCTTCAATACACGCTCCAGCCCGTAGCAAAACGGCTTTCCGAACTGCTCGGCCGGCCTGTCGGTTTCGCTCCGGACTGCGTTGGCGCGGCAGTGGAAGCCATGACCCGATCCTTGAAAGATGGCGACGTCCTCCTTCTCGAGAACCTGCGCTTCCACGCCGAAGAAGAAAAGAACGATCCCGCGTTCTCGAAACAGCTGGCCGCGCTGTGCGACGTCTATATCAACGATGCCTTTGGAACGGCGCATCGTGCGCATGCATCCACGGCCGGCATTACCGAGTATGTTCGCCCGGCAGCGGCCGGCTTCCTCATGCAGAAGGAACTCGAAAGTCTTGGCCATGCGCTTGGCCGTGCGGCCCGTCCCTATGTCTCGATCGTCGGCGGTTCAAAAGTCTCGGACAAGATCGAGCTCATTGAAAACTTTCTCGGTCTCGCCAGCCAGATTCTGATCGGTGGCGCGATGGCATACACGTTCCTGCGGGCGAAAGGAATCGATACGGGCAAGTCTCTCGTGGAAGTCGACAAGATCGATCTTGCGAAAGACTTGATGGCGCAGGCCGTCTCAAACGGCGTCGCGCTTGAACTTCCAGTCGATCACGTCGTTGCGTCATCGCTGAAGAGTACGGAGTCCAGTGTTGTTCCCGTAACCGCGACTCCGGCGGATCAGATGGGGCTCGACATCGGGCCGGAGACAGTCCGGAAGTATTCCGGAATCATTGCCGCCGCGAAGACCGTGGTGTGGAACGGACCCATGGGTGTCTTTGAAAATCCCTTGTTCGCGAAGGGCACGTTTGCCATCGCTCGCGCGGTGGCGGAGTCCGGCGCCTTCTCCATCATTGGCGGCGGCGACTCGGCCGCGGCGGTCGCGCAGTCGGGAATGGAATCGAAGATCACGCACATCTCCACCGGAGGCGGCGCGTCTCTGGAGTTCCTGTCCGGTCAGAAGCTGCCAGGTGTGGATGCGCTCACAGACAAAGAAAAAGAAAAGGAGTCTCGATGAGACGTCCCATCATTGCCGGAAACTGGAAAATGTTTAAGACCCTCGCAGAGACGAGGGCTTTTTTCGACGCTCTCATTCCGGAGATTCTGGGTGTCGATCATTGCGAGATTGTCGTTGCTCCTCCATTCACGTCACTGGCCACCGCCGCTGTAGAGGCTGACGGCACTCGCGTTTCCATCGCAGCCCAGGATGTTTTCTGGGAGGCGCAGGGAGCGTTCACTGGTGAGATTGCCGTCAAAATGCTGGTGGATGCGGGATGTGGTTACACCATCATCGGTCACTCGGAACGCCGACAGTTTTTCGGCGAGACGGATGAGACGGTGGAGAAGAAGACTCGCGCCGCCATTAACGGTGAGCTTCATGCCATTGTCTGCGTGGGAGAAACATTGGCGGAACGGGACGCGGGCCAGGCTGCGGAAGTGGTGCGGCGGCAGATTCAGGAAGGTCTCGGGAAATTTTCAGCATCGGAGCTCGCTCGAATCACGATTGCATACGAACCCGTGTGGGCGATTGGTACAGGACGCACCGCGACACCGGAAATCGCCGCGGAGATGCACGGCGAAATCCGCAAAACCATTCATCAGATTCATGGATCTGGCGCGGCGGCCGGAATCCGCATCCTGTATGGCGGAGGCGTCAAGCCCGACAACATCAAATCATTGATGGCGAAGGAAGACATTGACGGCGCTCTGGTGGGCGGAGCAAGCCTCGACGCCGCTTCGTTTGCGGCCATCATCCGGTACCAGTGAAGAATCAATCGCCCCTCCTGGCCAGGAGGGGTGGCTGCGCCGAAGGCGCAGACAGGGTGGTGGTTCTGGAAATTAAACCACCACCCTGTCCGCTCCCTAAATGGAAGCTACGCGGTATTTTCTTGATGTCGCGTCCACCCCTCCTGGCCAGGAGGGGCGATTGCTCTATTACCGGGCTTCATTGACTAGGCGTAACCTTTCCCCTATCATTATCGACTGCGAGATGAACTTATGATCACACTGTTAACGATATTTCACGTTCTGATCTGTATCTTTCTAATTCTTGTCGTGCTGCTTCAGCAGGGCAAAGGCGCGGACTGGGCCGGAACCTTTGGCGGTGGCGGAAGCCAGACCGTCTTCGGCGCGCGCGGCGCAGGAACCGTTTTGTCGAAGGCGACGACTGCGGCAGCGGTCATTTTCATGATCACGTCGCTGGCGCTGACGATTCTCATTGCGCGTCCGGGCGTCAATTCCGTGATTGACGAAAAAGCGGTTCCCAAAACAGCACCCGCTCCGGCGCCGCAGCCTCCAGCAGGTCAGCCCAAGTAGATTTAGTTTTCAAAGCCGAAGTGGCGGAATTGGCAGACGCACCATCTTGAGGTGGTGGCGCCTAAAGGCGTGGGGGTTCGAGTCCCCCCTTCGGCATTTTATTAGCAATGGGTTGCAGCGCGAATAACGCTTGGCGGTAAGCGACCAGTCCGGGTGCCCCATCGGATACGGATTCCGATACAACAGCCTGCAGAGCGGTCATCCCCCTAGAATGGAAACTTTTGAGGTGAAAACATGTCCTATGTGGATGGATTTGTCATTCCAGTAGCAAAGAATAAGGTGGCAGCTTACAAGAAGATGGCCGAAGAGGGAAAGAAGGCGTGGATGAAACACGGCGCGGTGCAGTACTTCGAATGCGTAGCGGACGACATGAATGTCTTTCCCGGCTGCGGCGACTTCAAGACGCTTGTGAAGCTCAAGGCCAATGAGACCGTGTTCTTTTCATTTATCATCTTCAAGTCAAAAGCACACCGCAATGCAGTCAACAAGAAAGTGATGGCTGAGATGAAGATGCCGAACGCCATGCCGTTCGATCCGAAGAAAATGGCATATGCTGGATTCAAGACAATCGTCGAAGGCTAGTATTCTGTGAATTCGATCATTGGTACGAGAAAGAGCGTCGTTGCTATCTATGGAAAAATCTGCGCTTTCCATTTACAGTACGTAGATGAAACGCATTGGAATCCTCACAGCCGGCGGCGACACTCCCGCGCTTAACGCGACAATTCACGGAGCGGTCGTTCGTGCCAATCAACTGAAGCTGGAAATCTACGGATTCATCAAAGGGTTTAATTGCCTCTTCAACCCCCGTGTTCCTCACGTTCACCTGAACCCGCTGTTCCAGGCGATACCTGAACTCGATCCGACCAAGGGCGGCACGCTCATTGGTTCATCCCGGGACTACGTCGATCCCAACAAGAAGGATGAACTCGATCTCATTGCGTCTCGGCTGAATTATCTCGGTATCGATGGGTTGATCTGCATTGGCGGCGACGGCACGCTCAACGGACTGCAACCCCTGGCAGAGCGGCTGCCGACAGTGCTGGCTCCAAAGACAATCGACAACGACCTGGGATTGAATTTCCCCAGCGAGCCGGACGAATGGGTACGATCTGTGGATTCCTCCAAGGCCGGTTACACGTACAAGCGAACGCCGTCGAGCGCCGTCTTCGATCTTGATCAGATCGTGAACTACGCCACACCCGGTTACGCCACAGCCGTAATGGTGTCCGCACAGGGCGTGGAGCGCATTCGCACGACCGCAGAGAGCCACCGTCGCATCGCCATCATCGAAGTGATGGGACGGCATTCCGGCTATATCGCACTCGGCACGGCGTACGGTCAGCCCGATATTATTCTGATTCCGGAACACGCGGTGGATATCGATCGTCTCGTCGATCGCGTGAAGTATCTCTACGACCTTCAGAAGAATGTGGTGATCGTCTGCGGCGAAGGGATCGTGGATGAAGAGGGAAATGAACTCGCGGAATCGCGATCGACCGATCCCGGCGGCAACGTCGTGTTTACAGGCGCGGCCGATGCCCTGCGCGAACGATTGATTCACATTATCGGAGACAGCTACTTTCAGCGGTATCGGCGCGGCAGTTCGGCAAAGGAAGCCATCTTCACCAGAAAAGTCGGACATACCCAGCGTGGGGGCAGACCCATTCAGTTCGATCGGTTTTATGCGGCATTACTCGGATCGAAGGCGGTGGATCTGCTGATTGAAGGCCGCAACAACGCTGTCTCAGTTTTGCAGTACCAATCGAGCAAAGGATTTCGCGTCGAGGGATATGACGGGAACCGATTCCGCGATCGCTGGGGGCTGATCCATGCGCGCGAAATGCACCGTTCACTCTATGATCCGAAACTGATGAAGCCGTCCAAGCTGGGAATCGACTATCTGCTTCCGATTTTCACCGACGCCATCGGGAATGACGACGCCGAACATCTCAGGCAAACGTTGTTCGATCCAGGGAATCTGGTGCAGCCGTATCACTCCATCAATACCGACGTTCACAAACGCATCCGGTATATCGATGCCGTCGACTAGTGGGACATGGCGTAGATGACGTAGTTGACGCCGAGTTGTGTCGCCCAGACGGCCGGCTTTAGCGGGGCGTCTCCTTTATCGAGATCTTCCCAGTAGTCGCCCAGATCGTTGTTGTAGTTCGCGATCAGGCACAGCCTTCCGTGTTCGTCTTCCAAACCCCAGAATTGAGGCCGGAACGTGGCATTGTACGGGGGATCGTAATCGAGACTGTCGATGTCGAAGAACGTGTGAAATACCGGATGTCGAACATCCAGCCGCACGAATTTGTATTCCGGGACGGCTCGCGAAAGGTAGTGTCGGAAAATCTCCAATTCATCGGGGTCTCCCGGAAGCATCCCCGGTTCTCGAAAATCATCCGCCATGATGAACCCGCCGCGCCGAAGGAATTCCCCAAGGTTCTTCACTTCGATATCGCTGAGTTGCATGAAACCCGGCTCGGAAAAATAAAGGAATGGATAGCTGAAGATTTCCGGATCCTCTAATTTCACATTCTGATGCGAATCGGAAGTCGTTTGAACTCCAGTAAACTCCGTCAGCATGGACGTCACAAATTCGTCGGAGAATGGAAAGTCGTGCCACCAGGGCGGGCCGGGGAGGGGATCGATTTCAGGTGGCCAGTAATGCGTCCAGCGTCGCATCGTGAACTCCACCCGGGCAAACTTGAATTCGGAAGTCTTTGGCGGTTCCTGCGATGTTCCAGGCATGGCCATCAACATCAGAAACACAACGATGGCGTATAGCTTCTTCATCGCGTTCTCACTGAGTTCCGCCGCAGGGAATCGCGGATGGTCCGGATTTGCCGCATTGAAGCGAGTATACGCCGGGGCTCACCGGGTTCAAATTGTAACTTCGGCCGGAGAGCCGGTGTATCCTCTCTGCGCATGAAATTGAGCACACTGACGAACAAACGCCGCCTTCCTTTACTTATCTTCGCGATTTTCCTGATTTTCAGCGCAACGGTCCACGCCCAGCAGCGCCCGCTGGTGACGGAAGACCCGCGCCTGATCCCCGCCGGCTCGCTGGATACCGAAGCGGGCTTTGGATTTGAGGAGCATGCGGTGTACACGCTTTCCGGTCTCGAAGGAGACCATATTGCGCTGCTGCCGGGAGGTCTGCACTTTGGCCTGGGGGATCGTGCAGAGTTTCAGATGACCGGAACCCTGTATGACTTTCTCAAGACATCCGACGGCAACTGGCATAGCGACTTCGGGGACTTTTCGCTGTCGACCAAAATGAAAATGTTCAGCGAGGGTCGCAAGATGCCGACGATTGGATTTCGCCCGACGGTGGTGCTTCCGAATGCGAATCAGGCCAGCGGATTGGGACTCAATACCACGCGCTTCTTTGCCAGTCTCCTGGTTGGCAAAACCCTGGGTAAGGCGTTCGTGTTTGGCAACGCCGGCATCGGCATCATGGATAAACCGACGGCTGCACAGGCTCAGGATGATGTCTGGATTTATGGATTGGCAACGATCATTTCCGTTTCATCTCACGTGAACCTGGCTGGAGAGATCAATGGGCTGCAGAATCCGCGCAACAATCCTGCGCCGGGGAGTGAGACGCGACGGCAATTTCGGTCCGGGTTGCAGATTCAGACAGGCAGTGCGCGTTTGGACTTTGGAGTCATGGCGGGACTGACGGACTTCGATCCGAACTACGGCGTTACGTACGGGGGGACGACTCGATTCAAGAAATAATCCGGGACGGACTGTGTAGTTGGGCGATTGCTCTTCCCTCCTCTTTTCCAGTTACGACGTGTAATCCGCGTTGATGCGAATGTAGCCTTCCGTGAAATCGCAGGTCCAGACCGTTGCCATTCCGGCGCCGGAGTGAAGAACAATCCTCAACTTTATTTCCTTCTCCCTCATCCGCCTCTGCGCCGCGTCCAGGTCTCCGTGAATCATCGAAACATTGTCGATATAGATTTCGATTTGATCGTTCGCCAGCGCCACCCCGGAATTTCCGACGGCGCAAACCAGCCGGCCCCAGTTCGGATCCGAACCATAGATCGCCGTCTTCACCAGCGGAGAGCGCGCCACACACCGCGCAATTTCCCGTGCTGCCTCGTCGCTCGGCGCACCTTCCACCGTCAGTTCAACGAACTTCGACGCGCCTTCTCCATCGCGCGCAATGGCCTTCGCCAGCCGCTGGCAGACGTCCATCAACTCAGCCGTGAATGCTTCCGGATTCGGAGTAATCCCGGACGCCCCATTCGCAAGAACGACGACCGTATCGTTGGTCGACGTGTCGCCATCCACCGTAATCGAGTGGAACGATCGATCCACGGCGTGACGCAGGGCCTTATCGAGAATCGGAAAGTCGATCTTCGCGTCCGTGATGATGAAGGAAAGCATCGTCGCCATATTCGGATGAATCATCCCGGAGCCTTTGGCGAATCCCATAATTCGGACGCCGCCCGATTCGGATGACGCGATTTTCGGGAACGTGTCGGTCGTCATAATGGCGCGTGAAAATTCCGCGATGTCGCATGATGCGGAAATCAAGCCGGGAAGAGCGCCGCAAATCTTTTCCGCCGGAAGGGGTCTCCCGATAACGCCGGTGGAGGCAATGAAAACTTCTGCCGGAGAGCAACCCAGTCTGCCGGCGAGTTGGGCGGCGCACGTTCGTGCAACTGCCAGGCCTTCCTCACCATTACACGCATTGGCATTGCCCGCGTTGACGAGAACTGCGCGCAGGACGTGTCCGGAATCCAGGAGGTTTTGTCTGGAGACGAGAACGGGCGCCGCAGGAAACGCATTCTTCGTGAATACCGCGGCGGCGGTCGCCGGACGGTCGGAAACGATCAGGCCCAGATCCAGGCCGCTTTTTTTGATTCCGGCTGTGACTGCAGATGTTCTAAAACCCTGTGGGAAAAACTCGGGCACTAATACCTCGATGGAGTCCGGGGGTGAGCTTCATCGAGCATCATCGCCCTGCCGTCGACCTGACAGCCTCTCAGTTGTGCCAGGGCGAGGTCCGCATCGGCTGCTGTCATTTCCACGAAAGCAAATCCGTGTCCGAGCATGGAAACGGACAGCACTTTTCCGACAGCCGCAAAAATATCCTTCAGCGCGGATGAGCGCGTGCTATCGGGAAGATTCCCAACCAGCAGCTTCTTGATCGACGATGTTGCTGCAGACGCCGTCTGCAAAGTCCCCTGCATACTTATGCCCTCGTGCGAATAATTATGCAGTCCTGTCCGGTGCGGGTCAAGGGGCAAAACCCTCTCCTGAAGGGAGAGGGTGGACTGACAGCCGACAGGCTGTCAGGACGGGTGAGGGGTGCAGTAATGGTGCCGTCTCTGTACCCCTCACCCGCCGCTTCGCGGCACCCTCTCCCTTCAGGAGAGGGATTCGCCGCGAATACGTCTCTTATTTCTTTTCAGCGAAACTTGCAGCGTGCAGGCGCCGTGTGGCATAAACTGCTGTGGAATTGGTTCTCAGTTAAGGAGGGGATTGAAATGCGAAAGAGTTTCCTGTTGGTAATGGTATTGATTGCGGTGCTGGCCATTCCGGTTCTGGGTCAGCTGAGAGCGCCGGCCGGTCCGGATAATTCACCCAAGATTGGCGACATGGCTCCGGATTTCGCGGTTTCGACTGGTGGCCGTGGCGGTCCGGCGTCGAACCTCAAGGACTTTCAGGGCAAGAAGAATGTATTGCTGATGTTTTTCCCGGGCGCCTTTACTCCGGGCTGTACCACCGAATTCACAGAAGCCGGCGCACAGTTCGATAAATTCACGGCGCTGAACATTGAACTTCTCGGAATCTCAGCGGATCTTCCTGGCGCTCAGACCGCGTTCAAGACATCTGTCGGCGCAAAGAACACGTTTGTCAGCGATCGGGATCTTTCCATCGCGACGAAGTATGATGCGAACAATCCGAACAACGCAAAACGTTCATACTTCCTCGTGGATACGACCGGCAAGGTTATCTGGAAGAGCACGAACAACTCGCTGATTCCCACCGACAAACTTCTGACGGATATTACGCCGCTTCTGAAGAAGTAACTTGCATCGGAAAAGCCCGGGATTGCGCATGCTAGAATCCAGCAGATGAAGCGTGCGCAACCCGTGGCAGACCGTGTGGAATCGATTTCCCGCCAGCTTCTGGGCCGCCCCTATGTTACAAATCCGTTGATTGGTTCTGCCGATACCGCGGAGGTTTTTATTCCCGGGTTTAACGGCATTCGCAATGGGTTTGACTGTGTGACTTACGTGGAGACCGTCGTTGCGCGCGCGTATGCGCGCAACTCGAAAGAATATGCTCCGATTCTTCGCCGCATCCGATATGAATCCGGCCGCGTCGACTGGAAGCGGCGAAATCACTACATGACCAACTGGATTCGCAACAATGCCCGCTCCGGCCTCGTGCAGCAGGTGAAATTCAACTCCGGTTCCATTGCCAAACAGCGTCAGCTCAACATGGTTCCCGGCCTGCCCCCGCAGAAACAGAAGTTTTCCTGCCTTCCCAAAAGGCGGATCGCGAAAGCTGCCGCCAGCATTCAAACCGGCGACCTGATCTTTTTCGCGTCGACACGTCCGCACCTGGACGTTTATCACTGCGGCATTGTGATCCGCGATGGCGAGCGGCTCCTGATGCGGCACGCCACTCGCAGCCAGGGTGGTGTGGTGGAGCAGGATCTCTCAACATTTCTCAAAGCCAATCGCATGGCCGGAATCATACTGGCGCGACCCGTTGAACCTTCCCGATGAGCCATAACGACGTCTGGAACTATTCCTCACAAACAGTTGCCGAGATGGTTGCAAACGCGACATCGGATGTCATGGTGATCGGCGACTCCCGCCTGCAGCTGGAACCCTCCAACGGCATGTACGAGCGCATGACTCAGATTGTTCGAGACACCGGAGCCGGCATGGTCTATTCCGATAGTGTCGGCCATCCGCGAATCGACTACCAGCTGGGCAGCATTCGAGACAACTTTGACTGCGGTGCCGTCCTTGCCATATCGGTGCCGGCCGCGCGCGAGGCCATGGCCCAGGCCGCAAACAGCCCGCAGTATCAGTGGGGCGGCCTCTATGACCTCCGATTGAGACTTTCGGAAAAACGTCCTGTGATTCGGATTCCCGAGACACTTTACGATTCCTTCGTCGAGGAGGACCGTCCGGCCGCCGAAGCCCAGTTCGACTACGTGGATCCCCGCAATCGCAATTATCAGATCGAGATGGAGCAGATTGCGACGCGGCACCTGGAGCGCATCGGCGCCGCGCTGCCGCCGAAGTTTCGCAAGGCCGAACGATCCACGGACTCGTTCACCGTGGAAGCAACCATCGTCATTCCCGTTCGAAACCGGGAACTCACCATTTTCGAAGCGGCGTGGAGTGCTCTCAGTCAGAAGGCGGAATTCGAATTCAACGTCATCATCGTGGACAATCATTCCACCGATCGCACCACGGAAATTCTTCGGGCCATCGAAGATCCGCGGCTGATTCACATCGTTCCGGAGCGCAGGGATCTCGGAATTGGCGGTTGCTGGAATCTTGCCGTGCAGTCTCCGGCATGCGGTCGTTACGTGGTGCAGCTGGATTCCGACGATCTCTACCAGTCCGACTTGAGCCTCGCCCGAATGGTGGGTGAACTCCAGCGTGGTCCATTTGCAATGGTCGTGGGGGCCTACTCGATGGTGAACTTCGACCTGCAGCCGCTTCCACCGGGCTTGATCGATCATCGCGAATGGACCGACGACAACGGGCCGAACAACGCTCTGCGGATTAACGGTCTCGGCGCGCCGCGTGGATTCGATACGGCTATTCTCCGGAAGATCTGGTTTCCCAACGTGAGCTATGGCGAGGACTACGCGGTTGGGCTGAGAATCTCGCGTGAATACGCCATCGGCCGCATCTACGATTCCGTCTATCTGTGCCGCCGCTGGGGCGGGAATTCCGACAGCGCGCTGCCGATTGAAACCGCCAATCGATACGACTTCTACAAAGACTGGTTACGCACGAATGAAATCCGGGCTCGTCAGCGACATTGATCACCTGCTCGCCGACCAGATTGCCAGATGGCCACTGCTTACGCGAGGCATCGCGGGGCTTCGGGCAAGTCAGACGCGCGTGGAACGCGTTGCGGGCCATGACCTCTATGTTCGCCACATACCGCATCGGATAGTCAGCACGACTGCCGCCGTCGACGCCGCCTCTATTGCGAAGCGTCCCTGCTTTCTGTGTCCGTCGAATCTGCCGAAGGAAGAGCACGGCATTCCGTTCGATTCCGAGTTCGCGATTTACTGCAACCCGTTCCCGATTCTCGAGCGACACCTGACCATCGTTCGGGTGGATCACCGTCCGCAGCGCATTGCAGGATCGTTTAACGCCATGCTGCGACTGGCCGAAGCACTTCCGGACTCCTTTATTCTTTATAACGGTCCGCGATGCGGCGCTTCGGCTCCGGATCACATGCACTTTCAGGCGTGCTCGCGGGAGCTGTTTCCCATTGAACAGGATGCTCGAGACGTTGTCGGCCCGTCGATGCCGGACTATGGGCGACGGGTTTTCGTTCTTCGAAGTCGCGGTATGGGGCAACTCGAGAAGCGTCTCGAGTCGCTGATGGGGATTCTTGAGGAAGTGACGCACAGCGATGAAGAGCCTCTCGTAAATATCGCCGCGTATTTCGAAGATGGACAATGGACGGCGTTTGTGTTCCCCCGTGGTAAACATCGGCCACGCGTGTATGAGACCGGCGAACGGACGGTCAGTCCTGCGACAATTGACCTTTGCGGCGTGCTAGTCGTTCCGGTTGAAAAGGATTTTACGAAGATTCGCGGTCCGGAAATCGAAAGCATATTTTAAGAAGTGACGCTGCAGAAGAA
>Ga0184628_10000317_pt1 | contig 27509 bp, 1 predicted proteins | sample PLM4_5_b1_FD_133149 | JGI IMG/M metagenome (GOLD analysis project Ga0184628, IMG submission 133149) | Groundwater sediment microbial communities from an aquifer in East River, Colorado, USA - PLM4_5_b1 | ecosystem: Environmental > Terrestrial > Soil > Riparian zone | place: USA: East River...
AAACAGCCCACAACGGATGTGATTGTTAATGTGGTGCCGGTCGACACTCGAACCTACAACGCCGATGAGGCCTTTAATCCGGACGCCGCATTCGGCGAGACCAGGGCGAAACAGGTTTATACCGCCACGGACCGCGCTCTGATCCAGTTGGGCGGGACTCCGACTGAAGATGAATACTGGATCGTGACTCTGGCTCTGGCGAACACTGGAGCCGACCCGGCCCTCAGCGTGGATGCATACCGCGATGCTGTATTCCAGAAGCTGAAGGACGGGTCCATCAGCCCCTCCGAGTCTACTGCGCTCCATGATCTGTCGAATCACAGCGCCGTGGTTTATCGCAAGGTGTCGTCGGTGGACACGCTGACAACAATTGCCTTCTCACTTGCAAATCAGATCGATGCGCTTGCCGATTACGTCGCTTCCATGAAGGCCGGATTGTCGATGGAGTTCACCACATCGCCGGCGCAGGGATCTTCATGGTTGTTGACGCTGACCACGGGAGTAGTATCGACGCCGTTTAGCTATGTACCGGTCACCGGAGATACGCCTGCCATTGCCGCTGCAAGTCTTGCCGCAGCGATCAATGGCAACCTTGTTGCGGGTTACAAGGCGACGGCTGATGGTGCCAATCTGCTGATTCTGAGAGACGGCTCAGTGGCGTTCACAGCCACACTCCGCATCGGTACCGGAAGTTCGGACCCCATCGGAATACAGGCGCCTCAGATTCTTGTGACGTCGTTTGTGGCGGGCAATGCATTCTTTGCCGACACCGCGTTTGGTGTCGATGATCCTGGCGCCGGAATCCAGATACGGCCGGCTGTCAATGGACTGGGTACGGTCGAGGTGACACGAACCAAAGTCTCGGAGGTGGTAAGCACATTCGCGTCTGTCGCCGTTGAGCTCAAAGGTAACGTCACCGTCGGCGAGACCTGGACTCTGATCCTGGATGATCTGCTTGGACCGACATTCAATTCGGTGAGCTACACGACGGTATACGGCGACACGTTGTCGGTGATCGCTGCGAAACTCGGTGCTCTCCTTCCTGCTGCCGACTACGACGTCATTGTTCGTGGTCGCGTGCTGACGATCAGCAACGCGACAACAGATCAACACAAAGACATCTCAGCGCAGGTTGTTGTGGGGCCGAATACGACGGGCAGGGCGGTTGTCGTTCCGCAACTCCTGTTCACATCCTCCAACTGGTCCATGCCCCAGACGGTTCGTGTGATGGCAATCGACGATCTGGTGCTTGACGGCGGCGATGCCCAGGTATTCGCGGCGTTTGAGGATCGGGTCAATGCGGTTCGCGGTCCGCTGACCATCGTTGGTGGCCCGCTGGCTGGTGAAGAGCGCTTCCTCAATAATCCGTTCCGGCTGCCTGAAGAAACCAACGATCCGCAGGCGGACGGTACGGTGAATACAGTCACCTTCGATACCGAAGGCCACGCGGTGATGTTCGACCACGAGTCGTTCCACTTCAACGCGATCTATGGCGAACGGCCGGGTTTCGATCCTCGAATGAATTCGTTCCCGTTCGAGTTCACCTTCCTGGATGGTCCCGCCCTCGGCAGGTTCCTGGATGTGCTGTCGGTATCGCAGGAGATCCTGTCGGTTGGAAGAGACAAGATGTTCCCGGTTTCCTTGACGATCAATGGCGCCCTGCCAACGTCGGATGACGTGATATTCAGCGGCACGCCGGATCAAGCGGCCGTAGGTTTGGCGGCATCGGCCCTCGAGTGGAAGGAAGCTGTGGTCAGTCTGACCGGTGCTGCGGCCACTACCGAGACCTGGACGTTGCAGTTAGGCTTCGACGTCTTTGGCCTCAAGGAAGTGCCGTATGTTGTGCCTGCTGATGGGCGCGCCCTGTCGAAGATCGTTGGAGCATGGGCGGATTTCCTGAATACTCAGCCCTTCGCCGACATCACATTCCACGCCGAGTCGTACGTGGACATTCTCGGCAACGCCAAGATCCGCATTACGGCGGTTGATTCGGCCGGAGCCTCTCTGACATTCCGTGTGAATGTCGCCATCAATCACGGAGGCGGCGGCGCAGTTGTGAGCGGCACACCGAAGCAGGACTTTGCCACGATCTTTACGAAGCAGTGGACAGTGGCGGCATTTGAAGTGCGGCACGTCACTGAAACGCAAATCTGGCGGCTGACGCTGGATGGTCATCCCTTCAGTTACGTCGTCGGACATCTGGAAGGCATCGATAAGCTGACGACCAACCTGGCCGACCGGATCAGCTCAGAGTTCCTCCCGCTGGTTTCCGGATACACCGTGACTTTCGAGTCGCCATGGCCATCAGAAGTGACCAGCACCGTGGTTTTGAGCGGTACTCCGGTGGCCGGACAGACCTGGACGCTGACACTGGATATTGCGGGAGTCCTCAAGACGTTCCCGCACCTTGTTGCTTCCGGTGAAACGCTGGAGGATATCGCGAAGGCACTCGCCCTTGCAGTCAACGGAGATTTGACCGGCAACCTGTCCGCGCAGACTGCGGGAGTCGCCCTCATCATCTTTAATGATGCGGGCAATACTCTGAGCACAACATTCAAGGTGAGTCCGCCGTCCACGCCCGTCACGCCGGATCCGATCCAGGCTGTCGCAACTGCCATCGATTTGAACGGCACGACGGCCGCTGGACAGACATGGTCCATTACATTGAACTACACGACCGTGTCGGGACCGCAGACCAGCGCGCACAATTATCTGGTGCGCAGCAGTGTACCGCTGGCCGAAGTTGCGGCAGGTCTTGCAGCGATGATCAACGCCGCCGCAGGAAACTTCTCTGCGAGCGTTCAGGGCAGCACTCTCATTATTCAGAATGCGGCGGAGCCCGGCTTCGCGACGAGCTTCTCCATGCTGCCCACGGCCAATGCCGCTGGTTCGTTCACCAAGTCCATCGTTTCGCCGACAATAACGAGGCTGACGCTTGGCGGAAATGCCCTCAGAGGAGAGACCTGGTCCGTCACTTTGGCCGGCGTCACCTATAGCTATACCGTGGAGTCGCTCGCGGTTATTGCGGCGAAACTCGCCGATAGCATCAACGCATCGGGTCCCGTTGACTTCACGGCGTTGGCTGTTGGCGGTCAGGTCATCGTCGTCAACCGCAAGGGCGATTCCTTTACCACCACGCTGGGAGCTCCCGCGGCTGGAGGCATGGCAATCGCCTCTGTACCGGCTGTTCAACTTGGCACGCTGCCGAATGGATTGCTGGTTGGTCAGCGGTTGACGGTTACCCTGGTGGGCGACGGGTTGACAACCTCCTTCGACTACACGGTAGTGGTACAGGGGGATTCCGCGGAGCCGCCGTCTGCCGTAGCTTCCGCACTCGCGCGGCTGATCAGTGCTCGTGCTCCGCCCGACTATTCGGCCGTCGCCGATGGTGCGACTCTGATAGTGGTCGATCGGAGCGGTCACCGCTTCACATTTGCGAATGCATTTGTCATCGATAGCAATACTGCGTCGCTCGCAGGAACTGCCAGTGCTGCCCTCGTGGAATTGCACGGTTCGCCCGTTGTAGGCGAGACGTGGTGGCTTCGATTGACTTTCGACGGCACCAGTAAGGTGATCTCACACACGGTGGCCATCGGTGACAGCCTGCAGAACATCGCACAGGGCCTGGCTGCCGGCATTTCCGCCGTTCTCGGTAGCGACTTCACGGCGATTACCGACGGTGCGCAGATCGTCATAATCAAGCGAACGGTTGGCGCGTTCAGTGTGTCCTTCGAAACAGAGGCGGCAGAGTTTGGTCAGACCGCAGCGGCTTCCGCAATTGTGACCCTGGCCGGGTCTCCTGTGGCAGGCGAACTCTGGACGCTGTCTTTGGGTGGTGTGACCTTCGGCGTACAGGTTACTCCAACCGTTGACACTCTCGTGAAGATAGCCGCCGCTTTGGCTGCCGCCGTAAATTCGGATACGACTCCGCAGGCAATTGACTTTGTTGCGACGTCCGAAGGTGAAAAGCTGATTGTGGTCAATCGCGCGGGCACGGCCTTTGTCACGACGTTCCAGATCACGCCGATATCGAATTACACCGTGGACGCGAATGGCGCTGGCGCGATTGTCGTGACGGTCCAGACAAACCTCAACCCGTCAAAGACCTGGACACTGGTTCTCATCCAAAACGGAGTTGCACAGCAGATCAGCCATACCAATACGTCCTTGACGACCGAGTCCGCTGCACAGGTGGCCGCCGCACTGGCAAGCGTGATCAACGGCGCCAGTGCTCTTGCGAATTTCACAGCGAGCGCGGATGGTAACCAGCTCGTTATCGTCGATAGAACGGGCACAGCGTTCACCATTGGCAACAGCGCGACGCCAGATATCGCCACAGCCACAACGACGCGTGTTGTTCTCGACGGCGACATCGTCAATGGCGAGACGTGGACACTGACAGTGACAGCACTAACTTCCGTGGACATTGTCGTTACGATCAACACAACGTCGTTGCCAGCCGTCACCACACTGGAAGCCCTCGCGACATATCTGGCGGACCAGATCAATGGCAACTCCGGACTGTCCGACTTCACGGCGATCGCAGAGGGCCGCACGCTTCTGATCATCAAGCGGTCTGCAGACAGTTTCGCGACGACGCTTGTCGTCACGCCGACTACCGGAGCAACAACGTCAACTGGTCCTCTGACAACAGTCCAGTCATTCACGATCGCGTTGAGCGGAACGCCGATGACCGGCGAAGTCTGGAACGTCACGATCTCCGGACGCATCCACAGTGTTACGGTCGGCGGCGCCATCGACACGCTGGCTGAAATTGCGGAAGGCCTGGCTGCCGGAATCCGAAACGACGATCTGCTTGCCGACTTTGTCGCCTCCGCCAGGGGCGCAAACCTGGTCGTGACGAAGCGAACCGCGGGTACGTTTACTCCGACATTGTCGGTAACGGCCGCCGGCACCATTACCGGTGCAGCGGCTCCGGCCAGCTTTGTCATCGATCTGAGTGGAGCGCTGGTGAACGGCGACATCTGGGCAGTTGTGTTGAATGGCGTGAGCCACCCTGTCATTGTCGGCGCCACGGTAATGCTTGATGGCGTGAACGTCACCGTCGATACGCTTGGTGAAGTCGGTCGGGCGATTGCGGCACAAATCAACACCGTTGCCGGCTTCGCAGCGTCGGTTGAAGGAAGTCAGATTGTGATCGCCGGACCGGCAGGTGCCGTGGCATCCGCGACGTTCACCCCAGCGACACCGTACTCCAGCGCGTGGGGCACAAGTTTCACGACTGCAACGGCAGCGATTGCAACATTGTCCGGTACACCGAAGATTGGCGAACTATGGCAGGTGACGCTCAACAACGGCTCGCAGGACGTGATCCTGAATTACCGTGTGGTCCTGGGAGATACACTTCAGGTAATTGCCGCAAATCTTGCCAATGCAATCAACGCTGCCAGTGCGGTAGCAAACTTCAGCGCGGCAGCCGATGGGACTTTGCTGGTTATCGTCAATCGGACGGGTACGGTATTTACGCCGGTATACGCCCTGGTTCCTGTCACCGGCAGTACGGGAACCATTGCGGCCGTTGTGGGAGCTACCACGACCAGCGCCAACACTCTTTCCGGCGTGCCCGTGACGGGCGAGAACTGGATTGTCAATTTGACTGTCGACGGAGTGGCCAGCAAGGTCAGCTATCGTGTGGTTCAGGTGGATGCCGACGGGGATCCCACCACGCCGGCCCTCCGCACACAGAACCTCAATGAGGTTGCCGCCGGTCTTGCGAATGCGATCAATGTGCAGGCTCAGGCCAGTATCTCGGCAGTCGCTGAAGGTGCACAGGTCTTTATCGTTAACCGCGACACAACCGCACTCTCGGCGACCTATAGCGTCGGAGCGGCGGGCGTCTTGAGCGTACTGGCAGGACCGTTCACGGCTGATTCAGTGACTGTCGGTGGTTCGCCGCAGGCGGGTGAGACTTTCAACCTCACGCTGACAATCGGTGCCAACACCGCACGAGTGTCCTACACCGCAGTCGTTGGAGATGCCGCTTCAGATATCGCGACAGCTCTGGCCAATGCGCTGAACGGATCGCCAGATCCGGATGCCGCCGCCTTTACTGCGGCTTCCCATGGCGGCGTTTTGTTTGTTGTCAATCGGAGTGGGGCGGCGTTCTCATTGACCCACACGGTCGACGGCACGGGCTCCCTGCTGCCGAGTGAAACGATTTCGACCGCGGCAACCGTAGCCGTGAGTGGCGTCGGCACCGGGTTCTCTGGAGAGACCTGGAGGCTCACGCTAACATCGGGTGCCACGACACATATCTACGATGTTGACGCTTCCGGAAATGATCAGGGTGTTGTTCTTGCGGCGTTGACTGCGGCAGTGAACGCGGATGGAACCAGTCCATACACAGCTTCAAGCGACTTGAGCCACATTCTTGTTTTCCGGACAGGCGCGGCAACGTTTACCGTGAGTATCGCCATACTGCCCGCAGCCTCTGCATTTGTAGATGCGGCTACCGCGCGCACGACGACGATTACTTTGATTGGGCAGCCCGTTGATCGTGATTCATGGTCGCTGAACCTTGCCGGTCATACTTACACCGAATTGGCAGGCCCGACTTCGAGCCTCGCAGACATTGCCTCTGCGCTGGCGGGTCTCGTGAATGCGGACAACACCAATTCTGGTGCATACACCGCAACCAACGAAGGGGCGGTGCTGATCCTTGTGAATCGCAATGGCACGCCATTTGCGGCTTCAGTCTCGGTGACTCCGGAAAATGCATACACCGTGAATACCGCGACCAGGACAGCGAATGTCACTCTGGAAGGAACACCGGTTACCGGCGAAATCTGGAAAGTCACTATCGGTGCATTGTCCTGGAGTGTTCAAGTCGGCCTGACCTACGGGGCGATCACTGCCAATACACTGTCGAATATCGCCAGCGCCCTGGCGGTGATGATCAATAGTGATCTTCGAGCTTCAGCGCAGCCTTTCACCGCAATGGTGGAAGGTGACTCGCTCTTGATCGTTAATCGAAGCGGCGTGGCATTTGTTCCGGCGTTCTCGATCTCTTCGGTGAGCGGATCGCTGGTGGATGCCGCGACTTCTCGCGCGATGGTCAGTTCCTTCTTGAGTTCGATTCATGTCGGCGACACCTGGACTCTCACCATCACGCTCGGCGGCGTCAGCACGATTCTCAACGTTCTCGTCGGATCAACGGACACGCTCGCCGGAATAGCAGCGAAGTTCGCAGATGCAATCAATGGCGCAGCGAGTCTGGCTTCCATGACGGCAATGTCCGACGGGAACTCGCTGATTGTCGTGAACCGCAGCGGCATGACATGGACGACGGAGTTCGCGATCGCCCCAGCCGCGTCCATTACTCCTTCAACCGCCACGAGTCCTTCCGCCTTGACGGGACACAGCACGGGAGTGACGACCGTGACGCTTACGGGTACTCCGAACTCCCGTGAAGTCTGGACACTGACAGTAAATGGAACCGCGATTCATATCGTCATTGGTGAGACGTATTTAGTGAATGGCGCGCCTGTGGTTGCCGACAGCGCAGAAGCGCTCGCGATTGTTTTCGCCGGCAGCATCAATAGCAGTACCGCTTTGGCATCTTTCTATGCAATCACCGAAGGCAGCGCGATTGTAATCGTGAATTCGGCGGGGATCGCGTTTGCGACACAACTCGTCATAAGCCCGGCTCTGGAAAACACGGCCGATCTCTACGATGTGACCGAGGCTTCAGGCGGCGCCACTTCTATCAAGCTGATCGGTTTGCCGGTGGTTGGTGAAACCTGGACCGTCGATCTCGGTATTGGCCCGTCGGGATTGTTCAGCCATGTTGTCGGCCTGGATGAAGAACTCGACGATATCGCGGCGGCGCTGGCGGCGCAGATCAACACATCCGCAAATTACGTTGCCCTGGTCGAGGGCAACCGGTTGGTGATTGTGAAGACAAGCACCGGACCGGTTTCCGCTTCGATTACAGTCGCGCCGGCGAATATCGCGGTGAACAAAGCACTCATAGCAGTTACCGGAACTCCATCGGTGGCTTCGGCGGTGCTTGCGGGCTTGCCGCACACGGGCGAACGCTGGTCGGTCACCGTTCCGGGAATACCGGCCTACGTGTATACAGTCGTGGATGGCGATACGACGTCCGATATTGCTTCGGCTCTGGCTGCCTTGATCGATGCCGGACCGATGGTCGCCATTGCGGACGGCCGCAATCTGCTCATCGTCGATCCGAGCGGAACCAGTTTCGTCTCAGACCTGACGGTTGCGGTATATAAGATCGCTCCCAACGGGACTGATCCAGCAGTGGTCGATCCGCGATTCGCAGCGTCTGCCATTGTTCCTCAGGTTCGCGCCGCGCTGCTTCCCACCGGCACCATAACGGCCGGTCAACCATTCACATTGCTGCTGCGGACCGGCGAACTCGCAACCCAACACCGTTACGTTGCTGTCAATGGAGATATCGCCGGCAACGTCGTCCGGGCGCTGGCGTCGGATGTCGATGTGAATGCGTCCGAGGGATTCATCACGCTGGTGGACGGCAGTACTCTCTATATAGTCAACCGCATCGGTGACGCATTCAGCCTTTCGAATACCGCAGCCACTGCCGTGGCTGGGCGAGCCAGGGTTGTGGATCTGTTTGCCGATACCGTGTTTGCCGGCGAAACATGGACGGTGATCATCGATGACGGTACGTTCTCGACGACGCATACGTATCTCGTCGGCGAAGGCGAGCCTATCGCCGACGTCGCGCGGGAACTTGCCGCAAATATCGTTGCCAGCGGAACAGTGACATTCACAGCGACGTTCGTCAGTACACCTCTCGGAACACGCCTCATCATCGCGAATCTCGAGAATCAGGCATTCGACACAGCTGTTGAAGTGACACCGGTTGGAAACGTTTCCGTAATCGAAACCCGAAAATCCGATGAGCCTCTGGCCGGCGATCATTATTTCTATCGCCCGGTGAATCTCAATACGCGGGTGAATGAGACGACGCAGGTCGACACGCTGAACGTGTTCAACGGAAACAGTCCGGCAAAAGATACCGGATTCCTGACGGGCGATCACCTGACCGGTCTCGGTATGGGTGGCGATACTGTTATTGCAGGCCGGTTATTGCCGGGAGGAATCGTCTACGAGGACCTCGAGACATTGAACATCTATCTGGGCACGGGCAACGATGTCTTCCAGGTGGATTCCACGCACCTCGGCTCCACCAATATCTATGCTGGCGCCGGTGATGACGACATCTATGTCCGGTCGATCAGCGGCCACACCACAATCGATGCCCAGAGGGGCGTCGATGAAGTCTGGGTAGGCAGCGAAGCGGCTCCGAATCTGCTGCCGAAGTCGAACCGTCTTGGAAGCGTCCAGGCACTGCTGACTGTGATTGGCGGCATCGATGCGGATACCGATACGCTGTATGTCGACAACAGCGCGCAGACGATCGACACGGTTGGTGTGCTCACAGGCTCGACACTGACGGGCCTGAACATGCCATCTGTTTCGGAAATTCAGAGCATTGTTGTTCAAGCCGCCGGCGGGGTCTTCATGCTGCGTATCGCGGACCAGAACATCGACTCCGCGACGGCAACAACGACAATGGTGGAGTTGAGCGGTACACCAATAAACGGAGATCAGTGGAGCATCGCGATTGACGATCTGCCGCTGTACACGGTTGTTGTCGACACATCGGGCGGCCCCGTCAGCGTCGAAAACATCGCTTCCGGGCTGGCGGCGCGGATCAATGGATCCAACGGCTTTACCGCAGCAGCAGAGGGCAAGGTCGTTCTTATCGTTAACGCTTCGGGCCATGCGTTCCGAACAAGCTTCATAGTTGCCACGACGGCGACGACGCCAACATCCAGCATTCAGGCAATTCATGGCGCGACGACGGCCGTTGTCCTGAGTGGAATTCCGATGAACGGCGACACATGGCGATTCAACGTGGATGGCCACGTCTACAATCTCCCTGTATCAACAGCCAGCACACTGACCAGTCTTGCGCAGGCATTGGCGGCGGCGATTTATGGCGATGCCGCCCTGCCGTTGTACACCGCAGTTGCACTTGGTGACACTGTTGTTGTTGTGAATCGCGCGACCGGTGCGATGGCCCCGCTCGTCAGCCTGCAGGTGATGCTGGGCGGTGGGCCCGGTGTCGGCGGTTCCATGACGGTGGATTCGCAGACGGCGACTTCGGTTGCAGTGAATCTGGACGGCACGCCGGTTGTTGGCGAAACCTGGAAGCTTGCGGTCACGGCAGGCTCGACGACGCAATCGTTCTCCCATACGGTCCTTGCAGTGGACATTGATGGTATTGGACCGCTGGTTGCAACTCGTGCCGAAACCCTGGCTGAAATCGCAGCGGCGCTCGCAGCCGGAATTAATGGCGGTGTCACCGGGTTCGATGCCCTGGTTGAAGGTACGACGATTGTCCTGGTCGATCGAGCGGGAGCGGAATTCACAGTTACCGCCTCGGTTCTGGCAGCTGGTAATCCGGTCGCAACAACGGTGCCGGCGACCTCCACCAACATCACCCTCACGGGTCTGGCGCTGCCTGGAGAATCGTGGCTGCTGACGCTGAAGATCGGGGCCAACGTTACTGTTGTCAGCTACACGGTGCTCGCTGGCGACACACTTGCGAACGTGGCCTCAGGACTTGCCAGTGCTCTCATCCATTCATTGGATCCAGTTGCGGCAGGCTTCGCTGGTTCGAGTGCGTCCAGCGCCGTGCTTCACCTGACGAACGCCCTGGCATTTACAGCGAAGGCCGATGTCACAGCAGTCGGCGTCGTGAATCCGAGTGAGCAGGAGACGTCGACGATTCTCATTGCTCTTGCAGGCAACCCTGTCGCCGGAGATGCCTGGACGACCCGCCTGGTTGGCTCAGCCAGCAATTTCGAATTCTCGCTGACGATCGGTGCGCAAACGTTGAGTCAGATAGCGATCGCCCTGGCCGATGCAATCAATACCGGGGCAGCGGTGAATTTCGTCGCGCTGGCCAGAGGCGCGACGGTCCTTGTTACCGATCTTTCCGGCGAACCGTTCGAGGCAACGGCATTCATCGCGCTTGCAACGCCCACTCAGGGCTCAGCCGCGGGCCCGGTAACGGGAACTGCCTCGATGGTGACCCTGGCGGGTACTCCGGTGATTGGAGACACGTGGCGATTGAGAATCGGCGCCAGCGTCTTTGAGACGGTCATCAGCGGTTCGGTCGTCACGCTGGAGCAGGTTGCGATCGATCTGGCCGGACGAATCAATGCAGCAGGCGATGTCACCGCAACAATAGTTGGATCGACAATCGTTCTGGTGAGCCGGTCGCATGTGCCGTTCGCGGCGTCATTCGAACTCGAATTGCACATCGGGCCGCCTCCTCCGGTTGCGGTGTCGGCGGGCTCGGCTCAGATTGTGTCGGCTGTCGCTGCAACGGCAGTTCTCAGTGGCACGCCGCAACCTGGTGAGAGCTGGACCATTCACCTGAATGCCAGCCAGGCAGTGACCGTGGTTTATGGCGAACCGTTTGGTCTCGGCACTGTGAATTCGCTGGCACAGTTCAGCGCCGCATTGGCAGCCAGGATTCAGGCGCTCAGCGGGTTTGTGGTTACTTTGATCCGGACAGTTGAGGCGGACGATACGCTGGTCATCGTTCCCACCACCGGCACTTTGTCCGCGGTGTCGGCTACGGTGGTGCGGCTCGGTTCTGCCGGTTCGGTGAGCCTGCCCGTTCCCTATTCCGCGGTACTGACGTTGACCGGAAATCCGATTTCGCCGTCGAACTGGTCGGTCACAATCGACGGAGTTGTCGTCAGCGTCAATGTTGGAACGACTTATTTGATCGACAGTATTTCGACCGTTGTCGACACTGCTGACGAGATTGCTCGCGTATTTGCGAACCAGATCAATGGCGGAACGCTGGCATCCAATCACGGCGCGATCGCGACGGGCAATCAGGTAGTCGTTGTCCGTCTCGATGGAACAGCCCTTGCCGTTTCCGAACTTACAGTTTCAGCTGGCGCAACGACAGCCGGCACGGAATCTGCGGTAACGGATTCCTTCGCATACGCACTGAATCTGACTGGTGTTCCCGTGCCCAAAGAGACGTGGAAGGTCAATTTCGGCGGTACCCACGATGAAGTTACGATCTCCGCTGGCATGACGACTGTTGATGTCGCCGAGGCGCTGGCTGCCCTGGTGAACGCACGGTCCGGTTACACCGCAACCGTTGAAGACGACACTCTGATCATTGTGAAGCTGGGAGCGAACTTCGGCGCCGGTCAGGCTCCGGCAATTGAAGTCGTGCCGTTCAACGCCATAACGGCGGCTCCTTCTACAGCGGTCTCGTTTACGCGAAGCAGTCTCACCGGAGCATATCTCGAGTCTGGAGAAGACTGGATCGTAACCCTGTCTCAGGTAATCGATGGCAATACCGTCGATGTCACGCTCAGTTACAGCGTCAAACCGACCGACGCCATTGCGAACATTGCTGCCGGTCTTGCGGCAGCCATCAACGCCGGTGCTGCCGATAACTTCCTCGCGATTGGAGACGGTGAAGATCTCGTTGTCATGAATAAGGCCGGAAGCGCGTTTACAACGAAACTTCAGGTTATTCCGACTGGATCGATCGAAGCCTCTGCCGGGACAGCGACGCGCAACTTAACGCTGACCGGCCCTGCGGTTGTAGGCGATGTCTGGAAAGTCACATTGACGGTAGACGGTGTGTCCATTTCCGTCAGTGGCACAGTGGCGACGGATCTTAGCAATCTTGCAGCCGAACTTGCTGCCAATATCAACGCATTGGATGATTTCACGGCGAGCGCTGCAGGCGCCGTGATCACGGCGACGAGAGTAGGAGCTCACGCAGGCAACGGCTTCCTGGTGTCGTTTGAACTTGCGCGCACGCTCCCAAGTGCGACTTCCGGCGCAGCGTTCGCCACTTCGATATCCACACTGAAGGGGATACCGGTGGCCGGAGAGGATTGGATTGCCGGAACCCTGGCGACTTATCACGTCCTGGCGGGTAACACGCTTGGGACGGTGGCGACTGGGCTGGCGAATCTGATCAATGCCATTGCGGGCACCGGCACAAGTGCGGCGACTCGCAATGACACGTTGGTAATTATCAGCAGTTCGGCACTTTCGGTCTCCTATAGTGTGACGGCAGTAAATGGCGGCGTTTCGTCATCTGTTATCGCAGCAACCACGGTGAATTTTGGCGGAACACCTGCGGCCGGTGAAACCTGGACCATCGATCTGGTGACGAGCATTCACAGCGATGACGTTCGTGAAACCGTGCCGTTGTCGGAGATTGCCGCGGGACTGGCTTCGAAGATCAACGCGGCGGGCGGAAATATCAACGCGAGCGTGGACGGAAACACGCTGGTACTTGTCGACAATTCGGCGATACCACCTGGCTTTGCGACCATCTTCGCAATCACGCCGGCTCCGTCGTTGACGACGTCCGGCAGTGTCAGCAAGACCGTTGTGTCGAATGCCGAGACACGATTCACGCTCACTGGTGCTTCACTTATTGGTGAAGTCTGGACCGTTTCTATCGGTGGCGCTCCTTTCGCCTACGCAGTCGAATCGGTGGATGTGGTTGCGGCTAAACTGGCGGCCGATATCAATGCAAATGGCTACCTGTTGCGCGCTGCATTGACCGGGCCGGTTGCGGCGCCGGTAATTGGAGAGACCTGGAGCGTGACAGTCGATGTTGCCGGTTTCCATGCGGCAGGCAACTACGTGGCGTTGAGTGGAGACACGCTGGCCGCGGTGATGACAGGCCTTGTGGCAAACCTTAATACCATTGCCGGAGCGCCATTCGTCAGTCGTGTCAGCGGAACTGCCCTCATCCTTGTCAACAGAACGGCAGTTCTGCCGGCGGTGAGTTTCACGCGAACTCCTTCGGGAGCCAGTGTTGTGGCGGTCGCGTCCACGCTCACAACGGATGCGAATTTCACAGCGATGACGGAAGGCGGGAAGGTGATTATCGTTTCGCTGGCCGGACCGTTCACGGCCGGTGCGGGTACGAGTTCGATTTCACCGAGGAATAGTTTCACAGCCGCAGATGCTTCCATTGATACGGTACTGCCCACGGCGACGCCGATTGCCGGCGAACAATGGCAGGTATCGCTCAACGGCACTGTGTACAGCCACACCGTGCAGGTCGTCGACAATGATGGAAACCCGGCGACTCCAGGTTCCCACACGGAAACCATTGCGGAAATCGCAGCCTTGCTGGCTCAGCAAATCAGTTCGGGTGTGACCACCGGCTTTACAACCTTCGTCGACGGTAATGTTCTGATCATCGCGCGGAAGGATAATGCTCCGATCGTTGACACACAGTTCAGTGTCATTCCGGTCGGTGCGATTACGATCAATCCGGTGGTTCCAACGTCCGCCAGGGTGACACTGAGCGGTAAACGAATTCTCGGTGACACGTGGTTCGTTCTGATTTCCACGCCGAGTGGCCCGTTTGCTTACGGCCTCCCGATCGCGTCCACGGATCAGCCGATAACCGAGATCGCAATCGGGCTTGCTTTGAAGATCAACGGTGCCGGCGATGGCTTCACCGCAATCACGGATGCAGCCGGGGCGCTCTACATTGTCGACGCCGCTGGTCGGGTAATGACGATTGCGTTTGAGGTCGGCCTGCCTGACGGCACAACTCAAGGTTCCGCAGCGGTGCATAATGGCGCCGTTTCAAAGACGATCACTCTCCAGACTGGAAATGGCAGCGTATCGCCGGCAATCGGTGAGACCTGGAACATCAGGCTGCAGATCGGACCTGAAACGGATCACAACTTCCGCAACTACAGCCACCTTGTTGTCGCCGGCGATATATCGGGTAATCCGGAGTCCCTGGTTCAGATTGCCGCTGCCCTCGCCGCGGCTATCAACGAAGACGTCGCCGGAGGATTCTCCGCACTGGCGGATGGCGCAAGCATCCATGTTGTATATCGGTTCGGTCTGGTATTTACGCCCTCCGGGTCTGTCTCACCAGTAGTACGGCAGGCCGGCGCCATTCACACGATTTCCGGTAAGGACGAAGACGACGAAGAACGCGTCACGACCATTCAGGTGGCTGTTACGGGTACTCCGGTGACGGGTGCCGTGTGGTCATTGAGCCTGGTCGTTGACGGCACGACTTACGTATTCAATTACGGAGTTGCAAACCTTCAGACCCCGATGTCGATCGCTCAGGCTTTTGCCGGTCTCATCAATGCGAGAGCACAGGCTGCCAACTCTGCGCTGATTGGATTGCTGTCGATTGCGGACGAAGGGAAGTTGCTGATCTCCGATCTTTCCGGCAGGACGATGTCGGCAGCGATCAGTCTGGTAAAGGTTGCCAATGCCAGCATCGACACGGGCACAGCCACGACGACGATGGTGAATCTTGTCGGAGACCCGACGGTTGTCCAACTCTGGCGAATCCGTATCAACGATCTCTTCTATCAGACCGCTGGTGGTATGGGGCAGACTCTCGCCGGAATAGCGGCGACCCTTGCATCGATGATCAACGCCGATGACCTGCATGCCTTGAGATACACCGCCATTGCCGTCGGCACGAAACTGTTCATCGTCGACCGCAAGGGAGGATCGTTTGAGACTCGGCTCGAGACGGGTCTCGTCACTCGCGCCGAGGGTTACGCCGAAGTCGAGATGGCATATGGCCTGTCGGCGACCGACTTTGAGACTCGCTTGAAGGCCCTGTATGGGTTTGATGGAATCAAGGTGGAATCGTCCGTTGAAAATGGCGCGACGACTTACACCATTACGTTTGTTCGTCAGCAGGCCGGAATTGACTACCAGCAGATCGAGCTGTCCAGTACGACCGGAACAGCCGGACTCGTGCCAAGCCCGGATGCGTCCGTGGACGTGCGAACGGGCACGATCCGCGACGGTGCGGCCGACAATGCCGGCATCAATAACGTTCAGACGATCACGATCAATCCGAATGTCACCGACGGCTACTTCACTCTGTCCTTCCTGATCGGCAACAGCCGCGGAGAGTTCGAACTCTTCACGTCGAAACCCATCAAATACAATGCGTCGGCGTTGGATCTGTTCAAGGCAATCAGCCCAATCCTGAATCCGAACGGCGCTACGACAGATATCGATCCTGTGTTCGATTTCGAGACGCGAATTCCGTCCAGGCCGTTCACCGATAATGTCGCCGTACGTAAAGTGGGCAACACTTTCCTGATCACGTTCCAGGGCGAGTTCAAGTACCTCACAATTCACGACATCAATACCTTCGATTTGAAGACGCCGCAAACCGTGGGCGCAGATCAGAAAGAAGCGCTGGTTGCGACAGTGACACTTGGCGGAACTGAGGGTTCGGCTACGCTGGATACCGCGACCGCGCGCGCGACGACCGTGGACTTCACCGGATTGACGCCGGTTACAGATAACGTCTGGACCGTCCGGATTTCAGTGCGCGGTGTATCGAGCTCGCACGACTTCGTGGTTGGCGACACCGATAACCTGGCTTCCGTTGTTGCGGGTCTGGCTCTTCAGATCAACCAGACGGCGGCCGACGCGTTCACCGCCGTAGCGGACGGATCGGTACTGACGATCATCAATCGCGAAGGCGATGTCTTTACAACGAAGTTCTCGATCAGCGGAACGACCCCGATTTCCGGAGTGGTCATTGACCGGTCGACTGCGGCCGAGACAATCATCGACCTGAATGGAACTCCAAAGGTCGGCGAAATCTGGAAGGTCACGCTCAGCGATGGCGCCACGACTACCACGCACACACATGTTGTCGTTGCCGGCGACACGTTGGCGAAGATCGCAAAGGGTCTGGCTGACGCGATTAACCTGGGTGCCAATGCGAACTTCGTCGCAGTGTCGGAAGATGACGCGCTGCTGATTGTCCGACGCGACGGGACTCCGTTCGGCGCCGGTCTCGCGATTACTGCCGCGGATCAGCCTGTTGCGGGCCAGCACTGGATTGTCACGCTGCAAAGCGCCACCAGCGGCTTGATCACATTTGATGTGATGGCAGTGGCGGGCGACACTCATGCCACCGTGGCTCAGAAACTGGCGGACAAGATTAATATCTGGGGCCTGCCGGAATTCCATGCAACCACCAACGGTGGAGTGCTGCGGATTGAAAATATCTCGGGCAATGTGTTCACGACCCACTTCACTGTGAATTCGCTGGAGCGAGCCAGCTCGATTGAGGCTGCGACGGCGCTGGTTGCGACGCGAGTGGAGGGAATCAATTACTACCAGCTCGACATTCTGGATATCAATATCGGACCCGGCAACGATGTCTTCAATGTGCAGGGAACCACGGCTCGAACGAACCTGCACCTGAATGCGGGCGATGAACGGATCTACGTATCTTCGACGGCGAACTTTGATCTGAACACGACCACGGACTTCCTGCGGGGGCATCTGCACAATATCAACGGCATGTTGAATATCGATGCCGGTTCCGGCCAGCACCTGCTGATGATCAGCGGAGAAGCCAGCACGCTCGCCAATCCGGATATCGTCATCACGGATCTGGTGACTGATCCTCTGGCAAATGGCGCCGAGATTTCGATTGCAGGACTTGGTGGCGGAACCGATGCATTCGGCTGGTACGACATGCCTCAGGGCACCATTACGTTCAAGGCCGCTGGCGATGGAAACTTTAAACCGGGCATTTCGATCTGGACTGGATTTGGCGCCGATACCATCTGGATTGACGGAACCGAATGGCGATCCGGTATCCGAACGATTACGAGTCTGAACACAGGTCTGGGAGATGACAGGGTTTATGTGGATCTCGACCTGGCCGAGGCCAATGGAACGGATACCACCGACGGCTTCTTCGTCCTCAATACGCAGGGGCCGTGGAATGACTATCTCGCAATCACGGATAACGACACAGTGATTGCAACCGGCAACAAGCCTGTCACCGGTACGCCGTTTGCATCAACGTTGCCGTTGATCATCTTTGGCGGTCAGGGTGACGACAACATCACCGGCGGCTCTGCGGATGACGTCATCTTCGGCGACCGCGGCCGCGTGTACTACTTCGATAACGAAGATGGTAACCCGACAACGAAACTCGTGACGATACTCGGCAACGGCGGGCCCGGCGATCGTACCGACGCCGTCAATCGGGAACCCGACCAGATCTTCACGGTCTATCCGTTCATTGGTGGCGACGACCACATCTACGGAATGGGTGGCGATGACATCCTGTTTGGCGGAGTGAACAGGGACACGATCGACACAGGTGCTGGCAACAACGTCGTTCTCGGCGACAACGGCATTGTCGATTTCATCGCGGCGGATGGCAACAGCATCGACATCGATCGGATTCAGTCCACGGATCCGGATCTTGGTGGCAGCGATACGATCACGGGAGGAACCGGAGACGACATCATCATCGCAGGCGAAGATGGAGAGATCGTCCGGAACGATGTCTGGACCAGCCCGGCCAGTATTACACGCACCGTGGATGTAGATTCCACCGATGGCGATACGGTTACCGACAGTGGCGGACGGAACATTGTCTTCGGAGACAATGGGCGGATTGTGGCGGCAGTGGAAAACGTCAATCGATTTGGTGCGACGCAGACGACGCCCGGACTGAATGTCACGATCACTGTGGGTCTTGCCGAAACCGGCGAGTCTCTGATCGGCGGTTCGGACAGCATCACGATGGGTGCCGGTATCGACGTTGTCTTTGGCGGTATCGACGGCGACACGATCAATACCGGCGACGGAAATAACGTGGTGTTCGGAGATTCCGGCTATGTCGACTGGACAGCTCAGGAAGCCAGCCGCGTTTACGATGCACCCACGAACGCCGCCGGTTCACTTCCGGGTGACGATACCGATGCATCCGACATGGATCGGATTTTCAGCACGAATCCGGATCATGGAGGCAACGACAACATTACGACCGGCAGCGGCGACGACATCATTGTCGGCGGCGAAGACGGAGAGCTGGTTGTGGATGCGATCATTCCCGCCGGCGCTGGTGTTACGGGTGCCGTTGATACTCCGCGCCGTGTCGATGCGGCGGGAACGGGCAATGATGCCGGTGACACGATCAATGCGGGCAACGGCCGGAATCTCGTATTTGGCGACAACGCGAGTGTTGTGGCGGCATCTGCCAACACCGACCGGTTTGGTTCGCTGCCGATCACGATTGGTCTGGCGACCACCATCGAGTCTCTGATTGGCGGTTCGGACAACATCACGACGGGCACCGGCAACGACATCGTCTTCGGCGGCATCGACGCGGATACGATCAACGCCAACGCCGGCAATAACATCGTCATCGGTGACAGTGGTTTGATCGATTGGACCGCAGCGGCACGCGGTGGAACGCTGGCAGGTGACGACAATCTGCCCGTGGATATCGATCGGATCCAGTCTCTGGATACCGACAGTGGCGGGAACGACAACATCACCACACTCGACGGCGATGACATCATCATCGGCGGTGAAGATGGTGAGATCATCGTGGATGTTGCGATCGATGGTCTGACGACGACGGCGCCGACACTGACGGCGTCGGCAACCAAGGGCGACACGATCAATGCCGGCAACGGCTTCAACGTGGTGTTCGGCGACAACGGTCAGATCTTCGCCGCGGCAGCTGTTGTCACCACCACGCAGTTCGGTACCCAGCCGATCACGTACGGATTGCTGACGACCATTTCGCCCAGTATTGGCGGCAACGACTCCATTACCACTGGAACCGGCAAGGACATCATCTTCGGCGGTACGCTCGCGGATACCATCGTTGCCGGCGACGCCGACAATATCGTTCTTGGCGACAACGGCTTCCTGGATTACGTGCTTGCCGAACGCAGCCCGCTGGATCCGATCGGAATCGCGAACACGGATCCTCTGACCATCGATCGGATTTCAACGACGGATCCGAACCAGGGCGGCTCCGACCAGATCACCACCGGAACTGGTTTCGATTTGATCCTCGGCGGAACGCTTGGCGACACGATCCATGCTGGCTCTGGAAACGACCTGGTATTTGGCGATCATGGCAAGATTGAGGCAGCAACCTCGTCGACACGCGTGCAGCTGACCGGCACGCCAGCGCCTGGCAGTGTGTGGACCATCCGTCTGACGCTGACTGTCGGGGGCGCACAGAGCAACTACAGCTATACCGTACCGACATCGAATCCGGCGAAGACTCTGGGCGATGTCGTAAGAACTTTGGTTGACGCCATTAATCTCGATCCGGCATTCCAGTACATGGCGATCGCAAGCGGCAATGAACTGGCCATCGTGAACCTCGCCGGCAAGTCGTTCGCGACGGCGATGATCTCGGGCACGGCGACAATAACCAGCGCTCTGATCACGGGACGTGGCATCAATGCTCAGGCGCTGCCGCTGTCGACCGGTCCTCTTGTCGATCCGTTTATCTTCACGGCCATCGATACTCAGAACACGCAGGCCGGCGGCGGAGACTTCCTCTACGGTGACGAGGGCAGCGATATCATTCTCGGTCAGCAGGGCAATGACCTTATCTACGGCGGAAACGGCGACGATGACCTGATTGGCGGCCATAATGTGCCCGGCGGACAGGACGCGGACGACCGGATCGATGCGGGTTCCGGTAACGACGTGATCGCTGGAGACAATGCCCGGATCCTGCGTCGCGGCGACTCGCTGAGTTCGCGGATGCGCCTGGTCGGCGGCACGGGCGTTATTTACGACACCGGAGACGTTGCACAAATCACGGGCGCCGCACAAATCAATCCGTCTGGGGTTGAAGAACGCGATGTCGTCCTGTTCGATCATTCGTTCACACCGTTGACCGGAACGTCGGGTAGTGACTACATTGCCGGAGGTGCGAACAATGACGTTATCTTTGGCGAACTCGGCAATGATGTGATCCAGGGAGACGGAGCGCTGGCTCCGTCCGCTTCGTCCGCCGATGCCGGCGCATCGCGCGGCGTCGATTCCGTCAATGGTGGTTTGCTGCTGCTGAGTGTGACCCCATCCTTTGAGTCGGCCACCGACGGCGACGACTACATTGAAGGCAACGGCGGAAACGATGTCATCTTCGGCAATCTGGGCCAGGACGACATTATCGGCGGCAGTTCAGACCTCTTCGGGCTCAACACGCGAGATCGCCGCCCGGATGGCTCCGATCTTATTTTTGGCGGCGCCGGCACAGAACTGTCACGTGAAGAACTCCTTAACGTCGTCGACGAAGGCGATACGAGTCACTCTCGCGACTCCGATTCCATTGCAGGTGACAACGCGAATATCTATCGGCTCGTTGGTGCAGGGAACGTCTTCCTGCAGTTCAACTACGATCAGAACTCGCCGTATGAGACTCGCGGAACACTGAGGATTATTCCGCGAGCCGTCGCACTGCTGGATTACACGCCGGGTGGACCGGACTATACGACACCGGCCGAATCGGGCCCGCCCGATGTCGCAATCAATCCAGTCACGGGTCTGAGAGACAATGGCACGGCAGACGAGATTCACGGGGAATCCGGCGACGACTTCGTCTACGGCATGGTGGGCAACGACATCATCTACGGCGAAGCCCAGGATGATGATCTGATCGGCGGCTACGGCAACGACTGGATTGACGGCGGCAACGGCAACGACGCCGTTCTGGGCGATGATGGCCGGATCTACACCAGCCGGAACGGAACGATCGAACCGCTGTATGGTATCGCTGCCGTTCCAGCAGGACAGTCACTCGATCAGTTGATAAGCACTCCAGGCAAAATGCAGCAGGCGATTATCAACGTCAGCGGCCTGCTCAAGAAGACTGTCAATCTGACTCCGTTTAGTGAAGATCCGAATACGGCGGGCCAGAGTATGCTCTTCCGTCCGTCCTATGCCGACGACATTATTTATGGCGGCCTCGGCAACGACTCGCTCCACGGCGCTTCGGGCGACGACGCGATTTCCGGCGCAGAGGCGCTAGCGCAGTCCTATATCCAGACGTACACGGGAATTCTGGTTTCGGGTACGGTTCTAAGTGATTACTACCATCCGTACAACCCGGGCGATGTGTTGCGTTTCAACACGCCTGCGACGCCTGCTCATTTCGATCCGGCTCGACGTACCGACGAGTTCGCTCTGTACGATGAGTACAATCCGCGGCGCTTGATCCTTCTCAATAACGATGGAACGGCGTCCGATACCTTTGTTGGCGGCGTCCTGACGGGCAAGGCCTGGTTCCTGAACTTCGATAAGAACGAAGGACAGGCGGTCGTTGACCCAACCTACGGTACGGTGCACTTCGACGGTTCGGACATCATATTCGGTGATCTGGGCAACGACTGGATGGTAGGCGGCACCGGGCAGGACGATATCTACGGCGGCTGGGGCGATGACATGCACAATGTCGATGACGACCAGACGACGCTCGGCGGGGAAAACATGGGTCCGGATACCCATCCAACGTATGAAGATCGCGCATACGGCGGAGCCGGGCGCGACATTCTGATTGCCAACACCGCCGGTGATCGACTGATTGACTGGGTTGGTGAGTTCAACAGTTACCTGGTGCCGTTCTCGCCATTTGGCGCTCCGACCGTCAGCCGCACCCTGCAGCCGCAGCTGGCGGAGTTCCTGTATATGCTTTCGAAGAGCGACGGTGCCGATCCGACGCGTGCCCTCGATACCGGTGCCGATGCGGCCAGAAATGGCGAGCCCTTCGGTGAACTGGGCGCTGTTCGTCAGCAGGATTTTGCGTGGCAGGATCAGACCGGCGCTCCGGTCGATCCTCAGGCGGGCAACATTCCCGGCGGTCACCGCGACGTCAAACGCTCAGCGGATTTCAACGATGGCACGTTCCAGGGGTTTGCCGTCGATAGCGGCACCTGGGTGGTCAGCGGCGGCACACTGCAGGTTTCGGCATCGTCACTCGGTGCGGATGCCGCCGCAGTGTTCGCGATTCCAGACTACCTGCCCAACTACTTTGAAGTGCAGGCGTCCATCAGCGTGATCAAGCCGACGGGCGGATGGAAGGGCAACGCCTACATCATCTTCGACTACGAAAGTCCGACGGCCTTCAAGTTCACCGGCATCGACGTTTCCATTAACAAGCTGGTGATGGGACATCGCGACGCCACCGGGTGGATCGTGGATCAGCAGACCCCATTCCAGGCGAAGCCAGATACGTTCTACAACATGACGCTTGTTGTGAATGGATTGACGGCGATGCTGATCGTCGACAACCAGAGCGTATTCACGCAGACGTATGCGCCACGCGTCGTCGATGGCTACACCTACGGTCTGAACTACGGCTTTGTTGGATTCGGATCCGACAATTCGCGCGGCTCCTACGACAATATTGCCGTTCTGGTGCTTCCGCCGAATCTGACCTACGACCGTACGGAAGATTTCGATGATGGCATCGCCAACGACTTCAACGGATTCCAGAGCGGAACGTTCACCGTCACGGGGGATCATTACGATGGTACGCCTGCCGTATCCGGTGGGACCGCGATCGATACCATCGACCTGGGCCTCGGCCGCGGCCTCGAAACCGGAGCCTATCTGGATATCGCCGTGACTGTCCGAACCTCTACCGTCGCCGGAGTGGTGTTCGATGGCTATAAGGTTAACGACTTGAAATTCGCGGTACTGGATGTTCCCAATCAGAAGGTCCTGATCGGTCACATCGCAAAGAATGGCTCCTGGGTAACGGATGTGTCCGCTAATGCAACGTTGGTTGCAAATACCGAGTATGCGCTCTCGGTTATCCTGCGTGGCTCTACTGTCAGTATTGCCGTGAACGGATCGCTGGTGACCAGCACCAGTTTCAACGCTGCCGTTGTCGATGGATCATTTGGTGTCATCACGAAGGGCGGCACGAGTTCGTTCGATGTTTACCGGACCCGCACCAACGACAAGGCGTTCCTTGCTGCTCCGCCGCTGGTATCGATTGCCGATACATTTGTGACGGAGGGCAACAATCCCAACACCACAACTCTGACGCTGACTCTCACGTTGTCCAGAGCAGCACTTGGAACGACAACCGTGAACTGGGCGACCGCCGATGGCACGGCTGTCTCCTCACCTCCGGGCAACAAGGATTACACCGCTGCATCCGGAGTTGCCACGTTCGCACCAGGAGCGACCACTGCGAACATCGTCGTGTTGATCAGTGGCGACAATGCATATGAAGATGGACTGGACGAGACATTCAAGATCTTCCTTACCAACCCGTCCGGTCTCGGATTTGGCGATAACGTGGGACTGGTAACGATCGTGAATGACGATGCCAACAGCCCGCCAACGGTGACTGTGGCGGCTACCGATGCTGCAGGATCCGAGCAGGGAAGCGATCCGATTGTCTTCACGGTTTCGCGCTTCGGCAATGTAACCGGCAGCACCGCGGTGACTCTGACCTGGACCGGAACTTCGACTCTGAATACGGACTACAACGTTTCCGTAACAGGTGCCACGTTGTCTGCGGACAAACTCACGTTGACGTTTGCTGCAGGATCGACAAGCGCCGTTATTACTCTGACACCGATCGACGATAACCCCTTGGAACCGACTGAAGGTGTAACCATGACCCTGGTGGCCGGAACAGGCTACACCGTTGGGACTCCGTCGTCGGCATTCGGAACGATCACCGACAACGACACCCCTGCTGTTTCCGCAGCAGTGACGGATGCCGCGGGGGCAGAGCAGGGAACCGATCCCATCGTCTTCACCGTCACTCGTACAGGAAATGTTTCGGCCAGCGCTGTCGTGAATCTGGTCTGGAGCGGCACGGCGACGCTGACGACGGATTACGCTGTTGTAGCCTCTGGAGCCACCCTGGCCGCGAACAAACTGACATTGACGTTTGCCGCGGGCGCCTCAGTCGCAACGCTTACGGTAACACCGGTGGACGACTCGGCGATTGAAGCCAACGAAGGTGTAACGCTGACTATCGCGTCGGGTACCGGCTATACGGTTGGGGCACCATCCGCCAGCGCAACAATCACCGATAATGACACCCCTCTGGTTTCCGTTGTCGCAACCGACGCTGCCGGCGCCGAGCAGGCGGCAAATACGATTGTCTTTACTCTGACAAGGGGCGGAAGTTCGTCCACAAGCATCACCGTGAATCTGGTCTGGAGCGGCACCGCGGTGCTGACTACCGACTACACGGTTACCGCTACCGGTGGGACGCTTGCATCGAACAAGTTGTCGATTACGCTGGCGGCTGGCGCAACAAGCGCGACATTCACGGTCACGCCGGTTAACGACGTGATTTCGGAAGGCAATGAGGACGTCATTTTGTCTCTGGCATCGGGAAGCGGATATAACGTTGGCGCTTCTAACGTGGCAACGGGAACAATTGCCGACAACGACGTGGCAACCTTCTCTGTGAATGACGTTTCGATTACCGAAGGTAATTCCGGCACCAAGACGGTTACCGTGACAGTGACACTCTCGACTCCAGCTTCAGCAACAGTGGCTGTGAACTATGCGACGGCAAACGCCACGGCAACGGCAGGTACGGACTATGTGAGCAAGTCAGGAACGCTCACCTATGCGCCAGGTGTCACGAGTCAAACGATCAGCATCACAATCAACGGCGACACGGCTGTCGAAGGCAACGAGACGTTCCAGATACTGCTCTCTGCTCCGGTCGGGGCAACCATCTTTGATGGCACCGGAATTGTGACGATCGTCGACGAAGCGACTGGGCTCACGGCCGCCCAGGCAGCTTCGGACCCGACCGCGGAGACTCCCATTGCCGATACGGCCGCGGCTGCGATGCTGGAATCCGCCATCGGGCTGTGGGAGCAGGCTGGAGCGGTACCGGCGGTATTTGCCGGCGTCAAGGTCGTGGTGACGGATCTGCCGGATCAGTTACTGGGTCTGACGGAAGGTTCAACAATCTATATTGATGGGAATGCCGCGGGCTTCGGCTGGTTTGTCGACCAGACCCCGGCAGAAAGTCACGAATTCCATTTGGTAAACGGCGTACTCGTCGCCGGAAGGTCGGGACAGGCGGCCGGTCGAATGGATCTACTGACGGTTCTGATGCACGAACTGGGTCACGTCCAGGGCCTCGAACACAGCAGCGGTTTGATGGCCGAAACGCTGGCGGTTGGCGTTCGAGAGGGGATATCCGGCGACGAGATTTACACATCCTTCATGGATATGACCGGGGACGACGATCCCGATGGCCTCCACAGTGTTCCGGGTTCGGAGTATCTCAGGCCGCGAATTCGAAATCCTCTGGCATCGTCGACCTTCCGGAAGCGCGCATTGCGAAATTGAGCTCCTAAGCGGCAATGGTCTTGTTTGAAATTGAGGCGAAAAGATTGCCCTCCTAGGATAGGAGGGCAGCGGGATCGCGAAGCGGATCCCGCGAGGGGTGGTAGCTGCAGGCAAGGGAAATTTTTCTACGACGTGGCTACCACCCCGACGCTTCGCGCCACCCCTCCTGTCCCAGGAGGGGAGCCTGAATTTCAAACTAGACCACTACCTCCTAAGCCCCGCGCTTGTAAATAACCTCCGTTCCGGCTTAGACTTAGTGGTTTGTAAAACTCAGGTTGGAGGATCACCAGGTGCCCGGCGCCAGACTTTCGCGACATGAACTCAAGACTCAGGACGAGATCACCTCGTCGCTGCGCAGCTTTACGGAGATCCTCGAAACGAGGAAGAAGGAAGTCCTCATTGCCGTTGCCGCCATCGTTGTCATTGTAGTTGGCATATTGGGATGGACAGCCTACACGGGAAAACGCAATGCGGCCGCATCGGTTCAGCTTGCTGCCGCCATCGCGTCATTTGAGGATACCAGCGCCAAACCGGACAAGGTCCGCTACGAAAAGGCAGTCGCGGAAGCTCGGAAGACCATTGACACGTACGGTTCGACACCTGCGGCAGTCATCGCCAAATATTATCTCGCGATGAGTCAGGACCGACTGGGCGATACCGCCAGTGCCGAGAAGAACCTGCTGGAGGTTGTCGAGAGTGGCGATTCCTCCATTAAAGGAGTGGCACAGTTTGCACTGGCCCATCTACAGGCTCAACATGGCGGTCCGGCAAAGGCGATCGAAACGCTGACCCAGCTTTATAACAGCGGCAATTATCCAAAGAGTGCGGTGGCATTCGATCTGGCATCTCTTTATGAGGCCGGCGGACAGCAGGAACAGGCAAAGCAGTATTACGGGAAGGTCATTACAGAATCTCCGGATTCAAGATTCCGGCAGGAGTCCGAATCCGCGCTGAAACGAATGGGCGCTCCCATACCGGCACCGCCCGCACCCGTACCGGCTAAGCCGTAGTCGGGCAGAGCACCAATGTCTGAGTATTTGGTCGATCTTAAGGATCTGACGCAGGACAGGATTTCCCTCGAAGGGAGCTTCGAGCCGGTCGCCCTCGGCGTGACTCGCAATGAATTCCGGCATTCCGGTCCACACGCATGGTCTGCTCAGGTGGAACGGGTCGGCGAAGAAATCCGTGTAACGGGATCCTTGACGGGTGGTGTGGAGTGGAGCTGCTCCCGTTGCCTCGAACCTGCACAGTGTGGAATATCGCGTTCGTTTGACCTGTTCTTCAGACAACGC
>Ga0184628_10000320_pt1 | contig 27372 bp, 27 predicted proteins | sample PLM4_5_b1_FD_133149 | JGI IMG/M metagenome (GOLD analysis project Ga0184628, IMG submission 133149) | Groundwater sediment microbial communities from an aquifer in East River, Colorado, USA - PLM4_5_b1 | ecosystem: Environmental > Terrestrial > Soil > Riparian zone | place: USA: East River...
CAGTCTCAAGCTAGTAAAATCGCGCCGCACGCCCCGGTAGCTCAGTGGATAGAGCAGCCCCCTCCTAAGGGGCAGGTCGCACGTTCGATTCGTGTCTGGGGCGCCAGGCATAGCCGCTAGAAGTCGGCGTCCTCGCCGGCGTCGGCGAGGCGCTTGCGCTGGCGCCGGTGCTGCCACAGCGCGAATAGCACCGAAGCGAGCGACGTGCCGAGGAGTGCACCCGAAATCGGCCGCGTCAGGAACAGCCAGGGATCCGCGTCGGTCATGATCGCGCGCACCAGGTTGATCTCGATCTGGTCGCCGAGGATAACGCCGAGGATGAAGGGCGCCAGCGGAAACCCGAACTTGACCATGGCGTAGCCGAACAGGCCGAAGGTGAGCAGCACGTACACGTTCGACATGGTGTTGTTCAGGGCATAGGCGCCGATCACGCACAGCACCAGCACCACCGGGAACAGCACCGCCTTGGGCACCGTCGTCACGCGCAGCATCCAGCGCGAGCCCGCCCACATGATCGCCACCATCAGCGGGTGCGCGACGAGGTAGGCCGCGAAGATGCCGTAGGCGAGCTGCGGGTTCTGCAAGATGAACAGCGGGCCCGACTGGATGCCGTGGATGGTGAGCGCGCCCAGCATCACTGCGGTGACAGCGTCGCCCGGGATGCCGAAAGCCATGATGGTGACCAGCGAGCCGCCGACGTTGGCGTTGTTCGAGGACTCCGAGGCGATGATCCCTTCCGGGGTGCCGGTGCCGAAACGCTCCGGGTGGCGGGAGATCTTCTTCGCCTGGTCGTAGGCCATCATGCTTGCCGCGCTGCCGCCAATTGCCGGCAGGACGCCGATCAATACGCCGATGAATGCGAACCACAGGAGCTGGAAGGGCCGCGACACGATCTCCCAGATTACTCTGGCGTGCTGCACGCTGATTTGCGCCGCGCGCTCGATCGCGGCGGCGGGTTGCACGCCGACGCCGCGCTCGAGTTCCGTCATGATCTGCGCGAAAGCGAACACGCCGATCAGCACCGGCAGGAAATCGATGCCGCCCCTGAGGAAGGGAATGCCGAGCGAGAGCCGCTCCTGCCCCATCACCGGGTCGCTGCCGAGGATGGTGACCACGCAGCCCAGCGCGCCGGAAATCAGACCCTTGACCAGCGAGGACTCGACGAGGCCCGCCACCATCGACAGCGCCAGGATGAACAGGGAGAAAAATTCCCACGGCCCGAACTGCAGTGCGATGCGCGCCAGCGGTCCTGTTGCGGCGATGAGGAACACGCCGCCGAGCAGGCCGCCGAAAAACGAGGCCCAGATGCCGAGCCAGATCGCGCGCCCCGGCTCGCCCTTCTTCGCCATCGGATGGCCGTCGAAGACGGTGGCGATCGCCGAGGGCGTGCCCGGTATGCCGAGCAGCACCGCGGTCACCAGGCCGCCGGCCGAGCCGCCGACGTAGACGCCAGTCATGGCGGACAGTCCCTGCAGCGGATCGAGTGCGAAAGTGAACGGCAGCACCACGATGATGGTCATGGTGATGGTCACGCCCGGCAGCGCGCCGCCCACGATCCCTGCCAGGGTGCCGAGCGCGAGCGGCAACAGGTACTTCACCTGCATCAGGTTGGCGAGTCCCGCGCCGAGCAATTCGATCATGGCCTAGAAGCCCGTCCAGCTGCCGCGCGGCAGCAGCACCGTGAGGTAGCGTTCGAAGATGAAATAGGTGGCGGCCGCGGTCACCAGTGCGACGAGCGCAGTCCTGGCCCAGCCGCGCGCGCCGCGCGGCGGTGCGAGCAGCGCATTGGCCGCCGCGACGTAGAGGAAGGTGGCGACGCGAAACCCGAGGAAGGGCAGCGCGCCGACATAGAGCCCGAACACGGCGAACATGGCGGCGACCATACCGTAGTTGACCGCCGGCGGCGGGTTCGGGCGCTGGCGGGAAAGCAAGTCGCTCACTACCAGCCAGGCGGAAAGCGCGGCAGTGATGCCGAGGACGATGCGCGGGTAGAAACCTGGCCCGACCGGCACCAGCGGGCTGTCCTTCAGCCCGAGAGTGAGCCCGAAAAGAACGAGGCTCGCGATGAGGATCGCGAGCCCCGCCCAGCCGTCCTTGCCGATTTTCAACGCTTCAGCAGTCCGAGGTCCTTGGCCAGCCCCTTGTTGAGCTCGTCGTTCTGCTGCAGCCAGGCCGCGTAGCTATTGCGATCGAGGTAGCGCACGTCGGTGGCCTGCTTCTTCATCGAATCCTCGAAGGCCGGCTCCTTCACCGTCGCCGCACAGGCCGATTCCAGCTTCGCCAGCACCGCGCCAGGCGTGCCCTTGGGCGCGAGGATGCCGCGGCTCACCGTGTAGCTCACGTTCACTCCCAGCTCCTTCAGTGTCGGCACATTGGGCATCTCCGCGCTGCGCTTGTCGGTGCCGATGGCGATGAACTTGAGCTGGCCGGCCTCCACCTTGCCCTTCTGTGTGAGGTTCGAGTCGGTGAGGTCGATATGCCCGCCGAGGATCGCGTTCATGCGCGGCGCGAGGCCCTCATAGGACACGTACTTGAACTTGATGCCGGCCGCCTTCTCGATCAGCGCCGGGAAGAAGTGGCTGGTCGAGCCGAGCGTCGCGCCCACCGAAATCTGTCCCGGGCGCGCCTTGGCGTCGGCGAGCAGCCCCTTCCAGTCGTTCCACGGGGTCTTCGGGCTTGCGGTCAGCACCGAGGGCGTGGAGGACACCAGGCACACCGGCTCGAAGTCGGTGTAGTTCACGTCCGCGACGCCCGTGTAGTAAGTGGAGTGGATGTAATCGTGAACGCCGTAGATGGTGTAGCCGTCCGGGGGCGAGTCCTTCGCCTCCTTGGCGCCTTTGGTGCCCGAGGCGCCGCCGACGTTGGCGATCACCACGGTCTGGCCGATGTGCTTCTGCATCAGCGGCGTGAACGGGCGGAAGATGTTGTCGGTGTCCCCGCCCGCCGGCCAGGGCACGATCAGCTTGATCGGGCGGTCGGGATACTGGGCAGCGGCGGCGACGGGCAACAGAGCAAGTGCGAATGCTGCGGCGAGCTTCTTCACGGTCAACTCCTCCTCCAGGGAAAAGCGATAATAAGTCATGTTCCAGGGAAAGTGGTACGACGAGGTCGCGATCGGTGATCGCTTCGGCACCAGCATGACGGTCACCGAGGCCCACCTGGTCCTCGGCTCGGGCCTGTTCGGCGACTTCAACCCGCTGCACGTGGACGAGGAATTCGCGAAGAAATCCATTTTCGGCACGCGCATCCTGCACGGGCCGTTCACCAGCGCCCTGGTATCCGCGCCCGTGGGCAACTACTTCGCCGGCACCGCGCTGGCCTACCTGGAGCACCTGTGCCGCTTCAAGGCGCCGGTGCGCCCGGGCGACACGCTGACGAGCGAGTGGACGGTGATGGAGAAACTCGACAAGCCCAAGCACAAGGGCGGCATCGTCGTGCTGCGCTGCGTGGCAAGAAAGCAGGACGGCGAAACCGCGGTCGAAGCCGACGGCAAGCTCCTGGTGGCCAGCCGGCCTAGCGCCTGAAGCCGGCGATCCAGCGCCGGTCGATGCGGTCCTTCCAGCGCCAGGCCCAGGCGCCTTCGGCGCTCCAGCCGCTCCATTCCGCGATCGCGTAGCGCGCGCCGCAGCTCAGCAGCGCGAGCGCGCGGCGCTGCGGTGCGTAGCTGCGCAGTTCGCCGCCGCGCAGGTTCTGCGCCAGGACTTCCCCGTGCCGCACCGCGTAAACGCCCGACTTCGCATGCGGCGCATCGCGCAGCGTGGCGCAGTCCCCCACGGCGAAGACTTCCGGGTGCGAGACGCTGCGCAGCTTGTCGTCGACCAGCACGAAGCCCTGCGCGTCGGTGGCGAGGCCGCTCGCGCGCAGCCAGGGCAGCGGCGCGGCGCCCGCGGTCCAGATCACGAGATCGAAGGATTCGCGTGTGCCGCCGGCGAGCACCGCAGGCCCCGGTTCCACGGCCGTCACCGGGGTGTTGGAACGCAGCGTGACGCCGTTGCGCTCGAGGGCGCGCGCGACGCGCCACCCCGCCGCGGGCCGGTCCGAATACAACGTGACGTGCGCCGCGGCGCGGTACGCCACTGCCATGGCGATTTCCACGCCTGCGGTGCCCGCACCCACCACGCCAACCTTCCTCACCCTGTCCTTCGCCTCCAGCCAGCGCTCCATGAAATTCTCGAAGGGCTTTGCCGCCAGGGCGTGCTCCGCGCTGCCGGGGGCGCTCGCCGGGATGGAACCGAGATTGAGCGATGCGACGTCGTACTGGAGTTCCGTGCCATCCTCCAGGCGCGCAAGCCGGCTTGCGGCATCGAGCGCGGCGACCCGGCCGATCACCAGCTTTACCCCGGCGCGTGCGGCCAGACTCGCCATATCAATGCGCAGTTCTTCGAGTCGGTAGTGCCCCGCAATGAATCCCGGCATCATGCCCGAGTAAGTATGGTGCGGGAACGGCGTGACCAGGGTTGCGTCGGCCTTGCGAAAATCGCGCAGCACGGCAGCATGCGCGTGCCCGCCGCCCAGCAGGAGGAGGCGCATCAGCCGCGCGCCGCTTCGCGCTTGCGCAATTCCTTCCTCTGCACTTTGCCCGTGGTGGTCATGGGAAGCGCATCGATGAATTCGATTTCCTTCGGATATTCGTAAGGTGCAAGGCGCCCGCGCACGTGCTGGCGGATGTCGTCCTCGAGCTGCTGCGAGGGTTGCTGGCCCGGCTGCAGCACGATGAACGCCTTCACGATCGCGCCGCGCGCGGCGTCGGGTATGCCGATCACCGCGGCATTGGCCACCGCAGGGTGCTTCACCAGGCAGCTCTCGATCTCCGCCGGACCGATGCGGTAGCCCGAGCTCTTGATCACGTCGTCGGAGCGGCCCTGGTACCAGAGGTAGCCGTCCTCGTCCATCTTGCCCTGGTCGCCGGTCAAGCCCCAGTCGCCGAGGTACTTGTCCCTGGTGGCCTGCGGGTTCTCCCAGTACTCGAGGAAAAACACCGGGTCGGCCTCGCCGTGGCACGAGCGATGCACCGCGATCTCTCCAAGCTCGCCACGCGGGCGCTCGCGGCCCTCTTCGTCGATCACCGCGACGCGATGGCCGGGATACGGGCGGCCGATCGAGCCGGGTTTCACCGGCCACGCCGCCTGGCAGTTGCCGACCACGTAGTTGATCTCGGTCTGCCCGAACATCTCGTTGATGGTGACGCCCAGATGTTCCTTCGCCCACTCGATCACCGTGACGCCGACCGACTCGCCTGCGCTCATGATCGAGCGCAGGTTCAGGTCGTACTTCTTCCTCGGCTCGGGCACCGCCTTCATCATCAGCTTGAGCGCGGTGGGAAACAGGAACGAATTGCGCACCCCGTACTTCTCCAGCAGGGCGTAAGCCTTCTCGGCGTCGAACTTGCCGCGGTAGCCGAGGATCGGGATGCCGAAAGCCCAGGAAGGCAGCAGTGCGTCGAACAGGCCGCCCGCCCATGCCCAGTCCGCCGGCGACCAGAACATGTCCCCGGGCTGAGGAAACAGATCGTGCGAGTGCACGAAGCCGCTCAGGTTGCCGATGAGCAGGCGGTGCGCCTCGTAGGCGCCTTTGGGCGCTCCAGTGGTGCCGCTGGTGTAGATGATCAGCGCCGGGTCGTCCGCCGCCGTGTCCACCAGGGTGAATTGGCCGCTCGCTTTCTCCAGCAGCGCCTCCCACGGGTGCACTCCCGATTCGCGCGCGCCACCCACGCCGATCACGTGCCGCAGGCGGGAGAGCTTGTCGCGAATCTGCCAAAGGTTGGCGATGGTAGTGGGCTCCACGATGGCCACGCTCGCACCGGCATGTTCCATGCGGTACTCGAGCGCGTCGGGTCCGAAAAGATGGCTGAGCGGCAGTGCCACGGCGCCCATCTGGAAGATCGCCATGTAGGCGATGGCGGATTCCGGGCGCTGCGGCAGCAGCAGCGCGACGCGCTCGCCGCGCTGCACGCCGAGCGCGGCGAGCGCGTTCGACAGCCGGTTGGCCTGCTGCTGGATGTCCCAGAAGCTGTAGGCCGCGCTCGCCCCGGATTCGTCCTCCCAATAAAGAGCGAAACGCGAACGGTCCGGCGCCCACTGTCCGCAACAGGCCCGCGCGATGTTGTAGCGCGGCGGGACGTTCCAGCGGAATTTCCCGTACAGCTCGTCGTAGCGGTCGGGCATCGAGGGCATTCTATACTTCGGGCATGGCGCTCCAGGCCCTGGTGTTCGACGCGTACGGCACGCTATTCGACGTGCACGCGGTGATCCGACGCTGCGAGGAATTCTGGCCGGGCAAGGGAACGGCGCTGTCGCAATTCTGGCGCGCCAAGCAGCTGGAATACACGTGGCAACGCAGCCTGATGCGGCAATACGTGCCGTTCTCCCGGGTGACGCAAGAAGCTCTCGAATATTCGTGCGTGGCACTGCAGCTGAGCCTCGACGGCAGCCGGGTGGAGGCCTTGATGCAGGAGTACCGTAAGCTGGCAATGTATCCCGAGGCCGCACTGGCGCTGGCGAAACTGAACGTCAAACAGGCGATCCTGTCGAACGGCTCGCCCGACATGCTCGATCCGCTGGTCACGCACTCCGGCTTGAAGTTCGACGCCGTACTGAGCGCGGACGAGGTCAAGGTGTTCAAGCCGGCGCCCGAGGTATACCAGCTCGCGGTGGACCGCATGAGCGTGCCGAAGGAAAGCATCGGCTTCGTCTCGTCAAACTGCTGGGACGCGCTCGGCGCCAAGTCCTTCGGCTTTCGCGTGTTCTGGATCAATCGCCTCAAGGCGCCGGTGGACCGTCTCGGATTCAAGCCCGACGCGATCGTGGGCTCGCTCGGTGAAGTTCTGCTCTAACTGCGCCGCGCCGGTCGTCAAGCGCGTCCCCCCGGGAGACAGCCTGCCGCGGTGGGTGTGCGACGCCTGCGGCGAAATCCACTACCAGAACCCGCGGCTGGTGGTTGGCGCCCTGCCCGAGTGGGAAGGCCGGCTGCTGCTGTGCCGCCGCGCGATCGAGCCGCGCTACGGCTACTGGACGCTGCCCGCCGGCTTCATGGAAAACGACGAGACCGCGGCACAAGCCGCGCTGCGAGAGACGCTGGAAGAAGCCGGCGCACGCCTCGAGCTGCTGGCCCCCTTCTCCATGATCTCGGTGCCCTATGTGAACCAGGTGCATGTGTTCTACCGGGCGCGGCTGCTTGACCTGGAGTTCAAGCCCGGCGAGGAGAGCCTGGAAGTCGCTCTGGTCGAGGAAGCGCAGGTGCCGTGGAAGGATATCGCCTTCCGCACGGTGGGCCTCACCCTCAAGTACTGGTTCGCCGACCGCAAGTCGGGCAGCTTCGGCTTCCACGCGGAAGACATCCTCCCGCGATAAGGTATGCTTTATTCCGGTGCAGTCGCGCACCAACCTTGGGAGGGGGCCGCATGAAAGCACGTCTGCTCATAGCCGTATTGCCCGCACTGTTGCTGACCGCCGCGCCCCTCGCCGGTGCGGCCGAACCTCCCAAGCTCGATGCCGCGAACACCGCCTGGATGATCACCGCGTCGGTGCTGGTGCTGTTGATGACGCTGCCCGGCCTGGCCCTGTTCTACGCCGGCCTGGTGCGCGCGAAAAACGTGCTCTCGGTGCTGATGCAGTGCTTCGCCATCACCTGCGTGGTGACACTCGCCTGGGTGGTGGTGGGCTACAGCATCGCCTTCGGCGACGGCGGCAGCGCGAACGCCTGGTTCGGCGGCTTCGGCAAGTCGTTCCTGTCCGGCATCGAGGTGAAGACGGTCAAGGGCAGCATCCCGGAAACCGTGTTCGCCATGTTCCAGCTCACCTTCGCCATCATCACCCCGGCCCTGGTGATCGGCGCCTACGCCGAGCGCGTGCGCTTCGGCGGCATGCTGCTGTTCAGCGTGTCATGGCTGCTGCTCGTCTACTGCCCGATCGCGCACTGGGTGTGGGGCGACGGCTGGCTGCAGAAATTGGGCGTGATGGATTTCGCCGGCGGCCTGGTGGTGCACCTGAACGCGGGCATGGCAGCGCTGGTCTGCGCGCTGGTGCTGGGCAATCGAAAGGGCTTCCCCGATACGGCGATGCCGCCGCACAACCTGGCGATGACGGTGACCGGCGCCTGCATGCTTTGGGTGGGCTGGTTCGGCTTCAACGCCGGCAGCGCTCTGGCGGCCGACGGCAGCGCCGGCATGGCGATGCTGGTGACGCACATCGGCGCCGCCACCGCGTCCCTCGCCTGGCTGTTTTGCGAGCGGATCCGCTACGGCAAGCCTTCGGTACTCGGCATCGTCACCGGCATGGTGGCGGGCCTGGGCACCATCACTCCCGCCTCGGGCTTCGTCGGGCCGCTGGGCGCGATCGCCATCGGCGGCGCTGCAGGGGTGATCTGCTTCTTTGCCACCAGTTACATGAAGCGCAGGCTGGGCGTGGACGATTCGCTCGACGTGTTCCCGGTGCACGGTGTCGGCGGCATCCTCGGTACATTGCTCACCGGGGTGTTCGTGGCGGCGGCGCTGGGCGGGGTCGGTTACCCGGACAAGGTCACGATGGCCGACCAGGTGCTGGTGCAGTTCTACGGCGTACTTGCGGTGGGCGCCTGGTCAGGCATCGCCACCTGGATACTGCTGAAGCTGGCCGACGCGCTGGCCGGCCTGCGCGTGACGGGCGACGAGGAGACCGAGGGCCTCGACACCGTGCTGCACAACGAGAAGGGCTACAACCTGTAGGGTGGGCCGGCGGCCCACCCTACGCTCGTCTGGCGCCTAGGGCCACGCCGCCTGCGGCTAGAATGCGGGCGCATGCAGCGCCGCGAATTCATCGGGTTCTGCGCCGCCTCCGCGGCGAGCGCCGGCGTGCCGGCACTCGCCGCCGACGCGCGGCCACAGCTCTACGGCAGAGTCCGGCTGGTGGCGGAAAACGGCGCGCCCCTGCGCGCGAAAGCCATCCCGGCGCACCGCAACCTGATTTTCCACTACCCCTACGCCTCGACTCCCTGCTTCCTGCTGAACCTCGGCCGTCCGGCCAGGGCCTCGGCGCAGCTCAAGACCGCCGACCACAAACCCTATGCATGGCACGGCGGCGTCGGCGCGCAGCGCTCGATCGTCGCGTACTCGGCGATCTGCGCGCACAAACTCTCCTATCCGACGCGCGACATCAGTTTCATCAGCTTCCGCGCCGAGCGCAGCGCGCGCAACAAGCACGCCAACGTCATCCACTGCTGCTCCGAGCACAGCCAGTACGACCCCGCGGAAGGCGCTCGCGTGCTCGCCGGGCCGGCGCCGCAGCCGCTCGCCGCGATCCTGCTCGAGCACGACGCGGCGAGCGACGAGCTGCACGCCGTGGGCACGCTCGGCGGCGAGATGTTCAACGAGTTCTTCGCCAAGTACGAGTTCCGCCTGGCGCTGGACAACGGCGGCGCCCCGCGCCGCGCGGTGCAGGGCAACGCCGTGGTCACCGAGCTCGAGAACTACTGCAAGCAGCAAGTGAAGTGCTGACCTGGTTGCACGCCGGCGAGCGCTTCCCGCCGGCCGAGAAGGCGCTCAAGGACCCCAACGGCCTCGTGTGCGCGGGCGGCGACCTGTCGGGCGCGCGCGTGCTCGAGGCCTACCGCCACGGCATTTTCCCCTGGTATTCCGGCGACGAGCCGATCCTGTGGTGGTCGCCCGACCCGCGCATGGTGCTTTACTGCGCCGAGCTCAAAGTGAGCCGCTCGCTGGCCAAGAACACGCGCAACAAGGGCTACGAGGTGCGCATCGACACCGCGTTCCGCGAAGTGCTGGCCGGGTGCTCGGGCCCGCGGCGGGACAGCGGCGGCACCTGGCTCGGCGAGGACATGCGCAAGGCCTACTTCGCCCTGCACCGCGCCGGGCATGCCCATTCCTTCGAAACCTGGCGCAGGGGCGAGCTGGTCGGCGGCCTGTACGGCGTCGCGCTCGGGCGCATGTTCTACGGCGAGTCGATGTTCTCGCGCGCCACCGACGCCTCCAAGGTGGCGCTGGTCGGCCTGGTGCAGGAACTCAGGCGGCGCGGCCTGCCGCTCATCGACTGCCAGGTGCGCACGCCGCTGCTCGCCTCGCTGGGTGCGCGCGAGATCCCGCGGCGGTCGTTTTTGCGCGAAATCGCAGCGTTGGTACACTACGACGAGGCACCGGGGAAATGGACTCGCGCATCGGAACCAAATGTCCCGTCTGAATGACCTGCCGCATGCGGTACTGCAGTTCTACGTCACCGCCCCCTATCCGTGCAGCTACCTGCCGGACCGCATGGCGCGCTCGCAGGTCGCCACGCCCAGCCACCTGATCAACACTGAGCTCTACGGCGAGCTGGTCAAGTCCGGCTTCCGCCGCAGCGGCATCTTCACCTACCGCCCTCACTGCGACAGCTGCCGCGCCTGCGTGCCGGTGCGCATCCCGGTCGCCGAGCACGTCGCCAACCGCTCGCAGCGCCGCGCCTGGAAGGAGCACGCCGGCCTCACGGCGCACGTGCAACCGCTCAAGTTCCGGCTGGAGCACTACGCGCTCTACCTGCGCTACCAGTCCCGGCGCCATTCCGGCGGCGGCATGGACAACGACAGCCGCGACCAGTACTCGCACTTCCTGCTGCAGAGCCGGGTCGACACGCGCCTGGTGGAGTTCCGCGACCAGGGCCAGCTGGTGATGGTGTCGATCGTGGACTACCTGCCCGACGGCCTGTCTTCGGTCTACACCTTCTTCGACCCGGAGCGGCGCGGCGCAAGCTACGGCACCTACAACGTGCTGTGGCAGATCGACGCCTGCCGCGCGGCTGGCCTGCCCTACCTCTACCTGGGCTACTGGATCCGCGAGAGCCCGAAGATGGCCTACAAGTCGCGCTTCATGCCGATCGAAGGCTTCAGCGGCGGCGGCTGGCGGCGCCTGAGCGAAAGCGACCTCGCCCGCATGCGTTTCTGAGCATGCTGTATGCGCTGGCGCGGCCGCTGCTGTTCGCCCTCGATCCCGAGACCGCCCACCAACTGACGCTGGAACTGGCCGACGCGCCCTTGCGCTTCGGCTTGCTGCGCGTCGCCAGGGTGTCCGGCGCGCCGGTGCGCGCGATGGGCCTGGACTTTCCCAATCCGGTCGGCCTCGCCGCGGGGCTGGACAAGAATGCGGCGCACGTGGATTCCCTGGCGAAGCTCGGCTTCGGCTTTCTCGAGGTGGGCACAGTGACGCCGCGCCCGCAGCCGGGCAACCCCAGGCCGCGCCTGTTCCGCCTCGCGCCCGCGCAGGCGCTCATCAACCGGATGGGATTCAACAACGTGGGCCTGGACGAATTCCTCGGGAACCTCTCGCGCGCGAGCTGGCGCGGCGTGCTCGGCATCAATATCGGCAAGAACTTCGACACGCCGCTGGAGCGCGCCGGCGACGACTACGCGCTGTGCCTCGAGCGCGTCTACGCGCACGCGAGCTACGTCACCATCAACATCTCCTCGCCCAATACCCAGGGGCTGCGCTCGCTGCAAGGCAAGGAAGCACTCGACGCGCTGCTCGCGCGCCTCTGCGCTTTGCGCGCGCCGCTCGCCGAGCGGCACGGCCGGCGCGCGCCGCTGGCGCTGAAGGTCGCGCCGGACCTCGACGCCACGCAGATCCTGCAGATCGCCGACGCGGTGCGGCGCCACGGCATCGACGGCGTGATCGCCACCAACACCTCCGTGACGCGCGAAGGCGTGGAAGGCCTGCCGCACGCGCACGAGGCGGGCGGCCTGTCGGGAGCGCCGATCCGCACGCGCGCCACCGCCACCCTCGCCGCGCTCGCCGCCGCGCTGAAGGGCGAGGCCGCGCTGATCGGCGTCGGCGGCATCATGAGCGGCGCCGATGCTGCGGCGAAGATCGCCGCCGGCGCGTCGCTGGTACAGCTCTACACCGGGCTCATTTACCGTGGCCCCGGACTGGTCGCCGAATGCGCGGCAAGCGTACGAGCATTGCGCTGATCGATGAGGCGCGCTGCATCGGCTGCACGCGCTGCATCGATGCCTGCCCGGTGGACGCGATCGTCGGCGCCAGCGGGCTGATGCATACCGTGATTGCGCCCCTGTGCATCGGTTGCGACCTCTGCCTGCCGCCCTGCCCGGTGGACTGCATCGAGATGGTCCCGGCGCGCTCGCCGCGGACCGAAGCGGACGCGCGCGCCGCCAAGCACCGCGCGGCGCAGCGCAGGAAACGCCTGGTGGCCCTCGAGCCCCGCACGCAGACGGACGGCGAGCGGCGCCGCGCGATACTCGCCGCGGCGCTGGCGCGCCCGCGCCGCCGATGAATCCCGCGAAGCGCCGCGAGATCTTCAGCCGCCTGCGCGCGGCAAATCCGCAGCCAAAGAGCGAGCTCGTCACCCGCACGCCCTACGAATTGCTGGTGGCGGTGGTGCTGTCTGCGCAGGCGACCGACAAATCGGTCAACCTGGCGACGGCGGGGCTGTTTCCGGCGGCCAATACGCCGCAGGCCATGCTCGCACTGGGCGAGCGGCGGCTGCGCGAACACATCCGCAGCATCGGCCTGTACCGCACCAAGGCAAAGAACCTCATCGCGTTGTCCAGGCTGCTGCTCGAGCGCCACGGCGGCGAAGTCCCGGCGCAGCGCGAGGCGCTGCAGGACCTGCCGGGCGTGGGCCGCAAGACGGCCAACGTGGTGCTGAACGTGGCCTTCGGCCAGCCGACCATCGCGGTGGACACCCACATCTTCCGCGTCGCCAACCGCACCGGCCTCGCCCCGGGCAAGGACCCGCTCGAGGTCGAGCAGCGGCTGCTCAAGTTCACCCCGCAGGAGTTCCGCCAGCACGCGCACCACTGGCTGATCCTGCAGGGGCGCTACGTCTGCGTCGCGCGCAAGCCGCGGTGCCCGCAGTGCGCGATCCGCGACCTGTGCGAATTCCGCGGCAAGACGCGGGATCAGCGCTGATGGTGCAGGTCGGATTTCTGGCTGGAGAACCAGGCCGCGATGTCCTCCATGTCCTTGCCGGACAGGGTGGAGGCGAAGCCTTTCATGATCGGGTTGCTGCGCTTGCCCGACTTGTAGTCCTTCAGCGCCTTGACCAGGTAATCGTAGTGCTGCCCGGCGAGGATCGGATTCTCGGGCGCCGTCGGCTTGTTGCCTTGCGCGCCATGGCAGGCCGCGCATACCTGCGCCGCCCTCGCCTTGCCGGCCTCGGCATTGCCTGCGGCCTGCGCGGTACCGGCGAACACCAGCACTGCTGCCGCCACGAGGATCCTGCTCATTTGGCGATCCCCGCGTAGTAGGCGGCGAGCTCGTCCATGTCCTTGTCGCTCAGGCTGGCGGCGATGCCGCGCATCGAGGGGTGGCTGCGCCCGCCCGAGCGGTAGGCCCTGAGCGCGTTGACGAGGTACTTCTGGCTCTGCCCGCCCAGCATGGGCACGTGGTAGACCTCCGGGTAGGCGGTCTTGTAGCCGGGAATGCCGTGGCAGCCGATGCACATGGACAGGTTGTTCTTCAGGTGGCTGGCGGCGCGCTGCTGCGCTTGCGCGGCGCCACACAGGGCGGCAAGCGCTACGGCAATTGCGGTACGGGCGGGAATGCGCTTCGCAAGCGTCATGGGGGCCGGAAAGACCGCGCGATTATAATGCGATTTTCGCCAAGGATTCCCGATGCGTTTCTCAGGTTCGGCCGAGTACGTCTCCACCGAGGACCTCACGCTTGCGGTCAACGCCGCCATCACGCTGCAGCGCCCGCTGCTGGTCAAGGGCGAGCCCGGCACCGGCAAGACGATGCTCGCCGTGCAGGTGGCGAAATCGCTCGGCGTGCCGCTGCTGGAATGGCACATCAAGTCCACCACCAAGGCGCAGCAGGGCCTGTACGAGTACGACGCGGTGAGCCGCCTGCGCGACTCGCAGCTGGGCGACCAGCGCGTGCATGACATCCACAACTACATCATCAAGGGCATGCTGTGGCAGGCGTTCAGCCAGGACAAGCCGGTGGTGCTGCTGATCGACGAAGTCGACAAGGCCGACATCGAGTTTCCCAACGACCTGCTGCGCGAACTGGACCGCATGGAGTTCTACGTCTACGAGACGCGCGAACTGGTGAAGGCGAAGCAGCGGCCGATCGTGTTCATCACCTCGAACAACGAAAAGGAGTTGCCGGATGCTTTCCTGCGCCGGTGCTTCTTCCACTACATCCGCTTCCCCGACAAGGAGACGATGGAGAAGATCGTCGGCGTGCACTTCCCGCACCTGAAGAAATCCCTGCTGCGCGAGGCGATGGAGGTGTTCTTCGAGGTGCGCGAAGTGCCCGGGCTGAAGAAGAAGCCCTCCACCTCCGAGCTGCTCGACTGGCTGAAGCTGCTGCTCGCCGAGGACATCCCGGTCGAGGCGCTCAGGTCGAAGGATCGCAAGACCATCATCCCGCCGCTGCACGGGGCGCTGCTCAAGAACGAGCAGGACGTGCATCTCTTCGAGCGGCTGGTGTTCATGACGCGGGCCAAGGGCGCGTAGGGCGCGTAGGGTGGGCCTCGGCCCACCCTACTGAAAACACAGCGTAGCGCGTAGGGTGGGCCCTGGCCCACCCTGCCAGGAAAAACCTCAGTCGAGAAAACGCTCCGCGAGCTCCGGTTGCGGCCGCCAGCAGGCGTCGCGCTTGCCGAACAGGCGATAGCGCCGCTTGCCGATCCAGCCATACACCGCGTCGCGCAGCGGTCTCGGCACCAGCAGGAAGACCGCGAGCACCGGCCACAGCCCGTCCAGGCGCCTGGCGATGAGGAGTGCGGCGGTCGACTTGCGGTAGGTCCGCTCGCCGACAACAAGCACCACCGATTCGAGCCGGTCCCCATCGTGCGCCTGCGCGCCGAGCAGCTTCTGCGCGACCGCGGACTGCAGCGAGGCGAAGCGGAACTGCCTGCGCGCATCGCGCTCGATGACGAAGCGCACGCTGCCGGTGCACAGGTTGCACACGCCGTCGAACAGGATGACCGGGCGGCCGGCTTCAGCAGTCGAGCTCAAGCGGTCCCGTCCTGGGCTCGGGGCGCACGAAGGGCTCCTGCAGCGGCAGGATCCAGTCGGCGTGGCGCAGGCTGCGCTCGACCCGCGCGAGATCGCGATGCGGGTCGATCAGCAGCGCCGCCTTGCGCCCGTTGAGCGAGGCGCAGACGCGGGCGCGGACCTCCGCCCCCTCGACGCCGTGCGTGCGTGCCCACTCGCGCGCGAGGTGATGGGCGAACTGCAGGATCATGTCCGGCCGCGATTCCATCTCGCGCGCCTGGTGGCGCAGCAGGTAGCGCCCGGGCGCGACGCGCCATTCGCGCCCGCTGGCCGGGTCGCGCACGACGAAGCTCGCCTTCGCATCCTTGTCGCGCAGCTTCATCTGCCAGGCGAAGCGGTGCCCTTGCTCGGTCCAGCTGGGGCTCCCCGGGTAGAGCAGGTGGCGCAGCGGAAACAGCACCTGGAACGCGAGCCACACCCCGAAGAAGCCAAGCAGGAGCCACTGGCGCGGTCGCAGCGGTTCGCTCATGTCAGTCACGCGCCACCGCCGGCGCACGCAGCCGCGTGATGCCTTGCCGCACCCAGCGCAGCGCGCGGCGCGGCCAGTCGGGCTCCAGGAACAGCAGCGTCCCGGCCATCGCCACCCACGGGAAGATGCCGATCTGGAACAGGAAATGATTTGCCAGGTGGAACACGAAATAGATCGCCATCACCCAGCCGCGCGTGCGCCGCAAGAGCAGCAGCGGCGCGCCGATGATGTGGATCGCGATCGACCCGTAGGAGGCAACCGCCACCACCCAGTCCTCGTTGAACAGCTCGCCGACGAGCGGCATGTCGTCGCGCCGCGCGAGCCACATGCCCAGCGGCTCGAGGCGCAGCCAGTCCGGGTTGATCTTGACGATGCCGGCGTAGAGGTACATCACCTCGAACTGCAGGCGGAACAGCCACACCGACCAGGCCGGGACGGTGGCGCTGCGCAGCCGCGGCCGCAGCGCCGCATCCAGCGCGAAGAAGCCATTCGCGGGAACCAGCATCAGGTTCACGCCGATCAGCATGACCAGGTAGAAGTGGTTGAGATAGCGCGCCTGGTCGAGCAGGAAGACATAGCTGAAGGCGAAGAACAGCGCGATCGCGGCGAACCGGTAGAGGAACCCGAGCGTGATCAGCAGCGAGAGCAGCGCGAGCAGCGCGAAATGCCAGACCATGCCGCTGCCCGGCCAGGGCTCGACCCACTCGAAGCCGTAGTACTTGAAGAAGAAATCCGGCCGCATGTAGTGGCGCTCGATCCAGCCGTGCGCCCAGAAGCGCCAGCACTCCACCAGCATGATGAGGCCGAAGGCGATGCGAAAGAAGGCGAGCGAGGAGGCGTCCACCGCCTCGAACAGCGGATCGACGAAGCGCTGCCTGGGCGACGCACGCTGCCGCAACTGCGCCTCGATCCTCGTCGTCGTCATCGACCCAATTATTCTAGTCCAGAACTATCGCTGCGGCCGCGGGGACGACTACAATGTGCCGGCCGCAGCGCCTGCCATGCTGATCGACTTCTTCCTCAAGCTGAAGAGCCACAAGCTGCCGGTCTCCATCAAGGAGTACCTGACGCTGCTCGAAGCCATGGGCAAGGGCGTGATCGGCCCGTCGGTCGAGGACTTCTACTACTTGTCGCGCATCGCGCTGGTCAAGGACGAGGCCAACTTCGACAAGTTCGACCGCGCCTTCGCCGAGTTCTGGGACGGCGTGGAGACGATCCCCGGGATCGAGGCGCAGATTCCGCTCGAATGGCTGCTCAAGCAGGTCGAGTTGACGCTCTCGGAGGAGGAGAAGAAGCAGATTGCGGCGCTCGGCGGCTGGGACAAGCTGATGGAGACGCTCAAAGCACGCCTCGAGGAGCAAAAGGGCCGCCACCAGGGCGGCTCGAAGTGGATCGGCACCGGCGGCACCTCGCCTTTCGGCGCCTACGGCTACAACCCCGAGGGCGTGCGCATCGGGCAGGACAAGGGCCGCAACCGCAGCGCGGTAAAGGTCTGGGACCAGCGCGAGTACCGCAACCTGGACGACTCGGTCGAGCTCGGCACGCGCAACATCAAGGTGGCGCTGCGCCGCCTGCGCCGCTTTGCGCGCGAAGGCGCCCCCGAGGAGTTCGACCTCGACACGACGATCAACCAGACGGCGCGCAAGGCCTACCTCGACATCCACATGCGGCCCGAGCGCCACAACACGGTGAAGGTGCTGATGTTCATGGACATCGGCGGCACGATGGACGACCACATCAAGCTGGCCGAGGAATTGTTCTCGGCCTCGAAGACCGAGTTCAAGCATCTGGAGTTCTACTACTTCCACAACTGCCTGTACGACTTCGTGTGGAAGGACAACCGGCGCCGCCACTCGGAGCGCACGCGCACCTGGGACATCCTGCACAAGTACGGACACGACTACAAGGTGATCTTCGTGGGCGACGCCACCATGAGCCCCTATGAAATCCTGCAGCCCGGGGGCAGCATCGAGTACTTCAACGAGGAGCCCGGCGCGGTGTGGGTGAAGCGCGTCGCCGAGGTGTACGCGAAATGCATCTGGCTCAACCCCGAGCCGGAGGAGATCTGGGGTTATCGCCAGTCCATCCAGATCATGAAAGAGCTGATGAACAACCGCATGTACCCGACCACGCTCGCGGGCCTGGAACGGGCGATGCGCGCGCTGGCGAAGTAATCCGCAAAGATGCGCGCAGTCGCGATAGTGATCCTGGTAACGGTTCTGGCCGGTTGCGCCGCGTACTACGGCTTGCGGCTCGATGAGCGCTACGGGCCCGCCGATCCTGCGCGTTACGACCGGCCGGCGCCCGCGCCAGCGGACCCGGACTACTGGCGTGAGGTGAAGCCGATCGTGGACCACCGCTGCGTGGTCTGCCACGGCTGCTACGACGCTCCGTGCCAGGTGAACCTGGCGTCCTACCAGGGCATGACGCGGGGCGCCAACCAGAATATGGTTTACGATGCCGCGCGCCTGCGAGCAGCGGGCCCGAGCCGCCTGTTTGTCGACGCGCAGAGCAACGCTGCGTGGCGCGGGAAGAGTTTTCAACCAGTGCTCAACGAGCGTGCGATGACGCCCGAGGCGAACCGCGAGGGCGGCGTGCTCTATCGCCTGCTCAGGCTGAAGCGCATGCATCCTCTTCCGGCCGGGGAGGCACTGCCGACAAGTCACTTCGACTTCTCGCTCGACCGCGCGCAGCAGTGCCCTGCCATCGAGGAGATGGACCGCTTTGAACAGAAATTCCCGCAGTGGGGCATGCCTTTCGGGCTGCCCGGGCTCACCGACCGGGAGTACGCAACGCTCACGCGCTGGATCGAAGCAGGCGCGCCGTACCGCAATCCGGCGGTGCTGCCGGCGGCCTATCAGCAGCGCATCGCCGAGTGGGAACGCTTCCTGAATGGCGACGGGCTCAAGGCGCGCTTGATGAGCCGGTATCTCTACGAGCACTGGTTCGTCGGGCACCTGTATTTCGATGATCTGCGGGGGGCGGAGTACTTCGAACTGGTGCGCTCGAAGACCCCGCCCGGCCGGCCGATCGAGGTCATCGCCACGCGCCGGCCGTACGACGACCCCGCAGTGGAGCGCGTGTACTACCGCCTGCAGCGCATGGTGGAGACTCCGCTGGCCAAGACGCTCATGCCGTACGCATTGAATGCGCCACGCATGGCGCGGCTCAAGGCGTGGTTCCTTGACGCACCGTACGAAGTCACGGCGCTGCCCTCTTATGCGCCGGAGAGCGCGTCCAATCCCTTCGCCACCTACGAGCAACTGCCGGTCAACGCGCGCTACCGCTTGATGCTCGACGAAGCGCAGTTCACGCTGATGGGCTTCATCAAGGGGCCGGTGTGCCGCGGGCAGGTGGCGCTCAGCGTGATCACCGACCATTTCTGGGCGGTATTCGCCAATCCCGATCCGGAGGAAACGGAACAGAACTCGGTATTCCTGTCGCAGGAGGCCAGGAACCTGCGCCTGCCGGCCGAGCACGAAAGCACCACGGGACTGCTGCGGTGGCTGGAGTACGCAAGACTGGAGGCCGACTATCTCAAGGCGAAGAGCCGTCGCTTGGACCAGCGCTTCGGCGCCGGCCGCCCGCCGACAGTGAAGACGATCTGGGACGGCGAGCGCAAGAATCCGAATGCTGCACTGACGGTGTTCCGCCATTTCGACAGCGCCACGGTGGTGCAGGGCCTGATCGGGGACCGGCCGCAGACCGTGATGCTGATCGACTACCCGTTGCTTGAGCGCATCCACTACTTGCTGGTGGCGGGATTCGACGTCTACGGCAACGTCGGTCATCAATTGGCCACGCGCCTTTACTTTGATTTCATGCGCACGGAAGGCGAAATGAATTTCCTGAGCCTGCTGCCGCGCGCCGCGCGCCAGCCGGTGCGCGACCATTGGTATCGCGGGGCAAGCGCGGAGCACATCCGGCAGTTCCAGGACACCGACGCCTACTTTCCGCGGGAAACCGGCATCGAATTCAAGACGCAGGACCCGCTCACCGAAATGTATGCATTGCTCAAAGCGTACCTGGCCCCGGTAGCGTCGCCGCGGTATGCGATTGCCAGCAGCGGGCTGAGCGGTGCGCCGCTGCAGAGCCTGACCGACCTGTCCGGGATTCGCGGCCGGGCGATTTCCCATCTGCCGGAGGCATCGTTCCTCACGGTGCGCGATGCGGCCGGAAGCGATTACCACTTCACGCTGCTGGGCAATAGCGCGCACAGCAACGTGGCGGAACTGCTGGGCGACGAGAAGCGCCGCCTGCCTGATGAAGATACGCTTTCGGTGCTGAACGGCTTCGTCGGCGCCTACCCCAACGCCTTTTTCGTGGTGAACGCGGCGGATCTGCCGGGGTTCGCGAATGCGGTGCGCGCACTCGCCGCGGAGACTGATTACCGCAAACTGCTCACGCGTTACGGCATCCGCCGTACCGATGCGCGGTTTTGGGCGCACAGCGACGCGCTGATCGATGCCTACCGCCGTTGGTCGCCGAGGGAGGCGGGCCTGTTCGACTACAATCGTTTCGAGAATCGCTGACTTTCGCACTGGAGCCCCCTGAAAATGACGTTCATCCGCGCCCTCTTGCTGCTGGCCCTCACCCTGTCGCCCCAGTGGGTCCTCGCGCAGCGCGCCCCGGCACTCGAGCGCATCAAGGCCGCCAAGTCCATCACCGTCGCTTTCGCGGAAGACGCCGTGCCGTTTTCCTATCGTGGGGAGAACCGCGAGCCCGCGGGCTACTCGGTGGACCTGTGCCAGCGCGTGGTGAAGCACATCCAGGGGCAGCTCAAGCTCGAGCACCTCGCGATCGACTGGGTGGGGGCTTCGACGCCCGAGCGCCTCAAGCTGGTGGCTGCCGGCAAGGCCGACCTCGAATGCGGCGTCACCACCCACACCTTCGCGCGCCAGGAACAGCTCGACTTCAGCCTGCCGGTGTTCATCGACGGTGGCGGTGTGATGGTGGCGAAGGGCTCGCCAATCGTCGCCATGCCTGGCCTGGAGGGCAGGAAGATCGCGGTGGTGCGCGGCACGACCACTGAGTTGCGCCTGGCCGAGGCGCTGAAGAAGCGCAGCATCGTTGCCGAGGTGGTGCCGATGGCGGATCGCGCCGGCGCCTTCGCCGCGCTCGACCGCGGCGAGGTGGACGCCTTTGCCGGCGACCGCGCGGTGCTGTTCGGCCTGGCCCTGAGCACGCGCACTCGCACGCCGGAGTGGAGGCTGCTCAACGTCGACATCTCTTTTGAACCCTATGCTTTCGCGCTGCCGCGCGGCGACCCGGCGCTGCGCCTGGCGGTGAACCGCGCGCTGGCCGCCATCTACCGTTCGGGCGCTATCGAAGACGTGTACCAGCGCTGGCTCGGCAGGTTCGGCGCGCCGCAGCCGCTGCTGCAAGCGATGTACCTCCTGAACCAGATTCCTGAGTGAGCGGCCGGCTCGGCCGCCTGGTACTCACCCTGCGGCGCAACCTTGGCGCCGGCACCCGGCTCGACCGCCTGTTCAAGCGGAGCGCGCCGCTTGCCGGCCGCCTCGGCGCAGGCCTCGACCTTCTCGCCGCGCTCTGCGGCACCGACAAGTTCGGCGAGCACGAGTACACCCCTGTCTACGGCGAGCTGATGCGCGCGGCGCGGCGCAAGCCGGTGCGCCTGCTCGAGATCGGCGTCGGCGGCTTCGCCGATGCGCCGGGGGGCGAGTCGCTGCTGCTGTGGGCGAGCTACTTCCCCCGGGGTCGCATCTACGGCGTGGACCTGCATGACAAGACCGCCCTGTCGGGCGGCCGCATCCAGGTGTTCCAGTGCTCGCAGGCCGATGCGCCGCGCCTGGGCGCGCTCGCGGCCGAGCACGGTCCCTTCGATTTCGTCATCGACGACGGCAGCCACCTGAACGCGCATCAGATCGAGACCTTCAGGATCCTGTGGCCGCACCTGGAGGACGGTGGCACCTACATCGTCGAGGACGTGCAGACTTCCTACTGGCCCTCGTACGGCGGCGGGCCGCTCGGCACGCCGGGCTACGCGCAGTCCGCCATGCACTGGTTCAGGCAATTCGCCGATAGCGTCAACCTGCCTGAATTCCTGCAGCCGGCGCCGGCCGGGCTGGACGCTGGCGTCGGCAGCATCGCCTTCCACCACAACCTCATCGTGGTGCGCAAGGACCTCTCCGAGCACTACAGCAACGCGCCGCTCGAAAACGAGGCGCTGCGCCGCAAGCTGCTGCAGGCGCTCTAGCCGGCCGCGGCGGCGCGCTCGCCCCGGGCGAGGCGCTCGAACGCCGCCGCCTCGAGCGCCGGGCTGAAATGGTGGCCCTGCCATTCGACGCAGCCGGCGGCCAGCAGGCGGCGCAGCTGCGCCTCGCTCTCCACGCCCTCGGCGGCCACCTGCAAGCCCAGGCCGCGGGCCATCGCCGCGATGGCCTCCACGATCATTGCGTCGCCGCTGTTCGAATCCAGCTCGCGCAGGAAGCCGCGGTCGATCTTCAGCTTGTCGATCGGCAGGCGGCGCAGGTAGGCGAGGCTCGAATAACCGGTGCCGAAGTCGTCGATCGCCAGGCGCACGCCGAGCTCGCCGATGCGCTTGAGCGTCTCGATGTTCGGTTGCAGGTGCGCCATCAGCACGCGCTCGGTGACTTCCAGCTCGAGGCGCGAGCCGGGCACGCCGTGCGCGGCAAGCGCCGCGCGCAGGCGCGCCACATAGGCCTCGCCCTGCGCCAGCTCCAGGGCGGAGACATTGAGCGCGAACCAGGGCTCCCCCGGCAGCGTGCGCTGCCAGGCGCCGATCTGCGACAGCGCGTGCTCGAGGGTCCACTCGCCGATGCCGCGGATCAGGCCGCTCTCCTCCGCCGCCGGAATGAAGGCGTCCGGCGCGAGCAGCCCGCGCTGCGGATGGTTCCAGCGCACCAGCGCCTCGGCGCCGACGATCGATCCCTGCCGCACCACCGGCTGCCAGTGCAGCAGCAGCTCGCCGCGCAACAGCGCGCCACGCAGGTCGCTCTCCAGCGTCAGCCGCTCCACCGCGCGCGCGTTCAGTTCGGGCGAGAAGAAGCGGATGCCGCCGCGGCCGGTGTCCTTGGCGTGGTGCATGGCGGTGTCGGCGCTCTTCAGCAGTCCGCTGAAATCGCGCCCGTCGTGCGGATAGATGCCGACGCCGATCGAGGCGGTGACATTGAGCGCGCGGCCCTCGATCGTGAACGGACGCTGCAGGATGCTCTGGATGCGCTGCGCCACCAGCGCCGCCTCCTGCGCGTTCTTCAGCCCGTCCCACAACAACGCGTACTCGTCGCCGCCCAGGCGCGCCAGCGTGTCCTCGCGCCGCAGGGTATTCTGCAGCCGCTCGGCGACCGCGCGCAGCAGCGCATCGCCCGCCTGGTGGCCGAGCGAATCATTCACCAGCTTGAAGCGGTCCAGGTCGAACTGCAGCAGGGCGAGCTGGCCGCGGCTGCGCGCGGCGGCGAGGATCGCCTGGCCGGTGCGGTCGGCGAGCAAGGCGCGGTTGGGCAGGCCGGTGAGCGCGTCGCGCGTGGCGAGGTACTGGATGCGCTCCTCGGCCTGCTTGCGCGCCGTGACGTCGGCCCCGGTGCCGCGGAAACCGGTGAGGCGCCCCTGGGCGTCGCGCACCGGCATGCCGCTGACCTGCTGCCAGATCACCTTGCCGGACTTGGTGATGGAGCGGTGCAGCAGGTCGCGAAACGGCTGGCCTTCGCGCGCGTTGCGCTCGAACCAGTCGTCCAACGCGCGCGCCTCGCCCAGCGGCATGAACTCGCGCGGCGTGCGCCCGATCAGCTCCGTGCGCATGCAGCCGAGCACCGCTTCGACGCGCGCCGACAGGTAGGTGTAGCGCCACTGGGCGTCGGTCTCCCACACGTATTCGCCCGAAGCCTCGACCACGTCGCGGAAGCGCTGCTCGCGCTCGGCCAGCGCCTCGCGCGCCCTGCGCTGCTCGGTCACGTCGCGCAGCACCGACTGCATCACCAGGCGCCCGCGTTCGAGGAAGGAGGCGCTTGCGCTCTCCACCACCACCTCGCTGCCGTCGGGGCATCGCAGCCGGCGCTCCTCCTGGGCCACCGTGCCCCGACCGGCGCCGAGGTAGCGCACCCGCTCGCGATAGCGCTCGAGGTCGTCAGGATGCACGAAGTCCTCGACCGCGCGCCCCAGCAGCGCTTTTGGCGAAGCAACGCGCACGAGCCGCGCGGCAGCCGGATTGGCGTATTCGATGACGCCACCGGAGAACACCACTACGGCATCCGGTGACAGCTCGACCAGCGAGCGGTAGCGCTCCTCGGCGTCGCGCATCGACTGCTCCGCGCGCTTGCGCGCGGTGATGTCGAAGTTGATGCCGGTCATGCGCACCGCGCGACCGTCCGCGTCGCGCTCGGAGACCTTGCCGCGCGACAGCACCCACTTCCATTCGCCGTCCGCGGTCCGGTAGCGGTGCTCCTCGACGTAGTCCTCGCGCTCGCCCTTCAGCGCGTCCATCGAGAGCTGCACGGCGCGCGGCAGGTCCTGCTCGTGCACCCCCTGCATCAGCTCTTCGACGGTGGTGGCGGTCGGCGCGCGCGGCCGGCCGACGAGTTCCGCCCAGCCTTCGCTCAGGTAGACCTTGCCGGTGCGCAGGTCGGTGTCCCACAGGCTGGCGTTCGAACCCTCCAGCGCCAGTTCGAGCCGCTCCTTGGCCGCCGCCAGCTCGCGCTCGCCGCGGCGCCGCTCGGTGACGTCGCGCCCCACCCCGCGGTAGCCGAGAAAATTGCCGGCGCCATCATGGCGCGGCTGGCCCGACACCAGGTGCCACTGGCGCGCGCCGTCGCCGTCGCTGCGCGCCATCTCCAGGTCGAAGAACGGCACGCGCAGCCGCAGCTTCTCCAAATGCTCGGTGAAGGCGACGCCGTCCAGTTCGACGCCCGGCATCTCCCACAGCCGGCGGCCGAAAGCGAGGCCCGAGCCGAAAAACGCGAGCACCGTGGGCCCGCCGGTGAGCCAGGTGATGCGGTGCCCGGTGTCGGTTTCCCAGAACCAGTCGGCGGAAAGGGCAGTGAGGTTGCGGAAGCGTTCCTCGCTGGCGCGCAAGGCTCGCGTGGCGCGCCGGTCGCGCCCGCGCGCGTGCATCCAGGCCCCGAACACGATGCCGGCCGCCACCACCAGCAGCAGTGCTTCGAGCAGTGCGCTCCAGTCCATGCCGCGCGCCTAGCCCCCGGCCTCGCGCACCGGCGGGGCCACCTTGAGCACCTCGTCGATCGTGGTGACGCCGGCGGCCACCTTCATCGCGCCGCTCACGCGCAGCGGCTTCATGCCTTCCTTCATCGCCTGCTCGCGCACTTTGGCGAGATCGGCGCCGGCAGTGATCATCTGTTTGATCGCCGGCGTGTGGATCAGCGTCTCGTAGATGCCGACGCGACCCATGAACCCGGTCATGCGGCACTCCAGGCAGCCCACCGGCTTGTAGACCTGCGCCGGCCGCGTCGACTTGAACGGCGCCACCAGCGCGTCCCAAGCGGCCTGTTCCTCGGCACGGTTGAGTTCCGTGGCCTGCTTGCACTTCGGGCACAGCGTGCGCAGCAGCCGCTGGCCCATCACGCCGTTGAAGGTGGCGTTGAGCAGGTAGGGCGCGATACCCAGCTCCAGCAGCCGCGTCACCGCGCTCGGCGCGTCGTTGGTGTGCAGGGTGGAGAGCACCAGGTGGCCGGTCAGGGCCGACTGCACGGCCATCTCAGCCGTCTCCAGGTCGCGGATCTCGCCCACCATGATGATGTCGGGGTCCTGGCGCATGAGCGCGCGCACGCCCTCGGCGAAGCCCAGGTCGATCGCCTGGTGCACCTGCATCTGGTTGAACGCCGGTTCGATCATTTCGATCGGGTCCTCGATGGTGCAGACGTTGACCTCGGGCGTCGCCAGGCTCTTCAGCGTCGAGTACAGCGTGGTGGTCTTGCCCGAGCCGGTCGGGCCGGTGACCAGCACGATGCCGTTCGGGCGCTCGGTCATCTCCTTCCAGCGCCTGTGGTCCTCGTCGGAGAAGCCGAGCTCGCGGAAGTCGCGCACCAGCACCTCGGGATCGAAGATGCGCATCACCAGCTTCTCGCCGAAAGCGGTGGGCAGCGTGGACAGGCGCAGCTCGACCTCGTCGCCGTCGGCCGTGCGCGTCTTGATGCGGCCGTCCTGCGGCCTGCGCTTCTCCACCACGTCCATGCGGCCGAGGATCTTGATGCGGCTGGTCATCGCGGCGAGCACCGAGGCGGGAATCTGGTAGACCTGGTGCAGCACGCCGTCGATGCGAAAGCGCACCAGCCCGGCTTCGCGCCGCGGCTCGATGTGGATGTCGCTCGCGCGCTGCTCGAAGGCGTACTGCCAGAGCCAGTCCACCACCTTGACGATGTGCGCGTCGTTGGCGTCGAGCGACTTGTTGGCGCTGCCCAGCTCGACCAGCTGCTCCAGGTTGGACAGCCCCGAGGATCCGCCGGCACCGCGGTTGGCGCCCTTGATCGACTTGGCGAGGTTGTAGAACTCGACCTGGCAGCGCTCGATGGCGACCGGGTTGGCGATCACGCGGCGTACCTCGCGGCGCGCGAGGCGCGCGATTTCCGGCTCCCATTCGCGCACATGGGGCTCGGCAGTGGCGACCACCACCTCCTTCGCAGTCAAGTTCACCGGCAGGATGCGGAAGCGCGTGGCATAGGCGCTGGACATCACTTCCGTGACCACGGAGAAGTTGATCTTCAGCGGGTCGATCTGCAGGTATTCCATGCCGCAGCGCTGCGCCAGCCACTCGGCGAGCGCCTCGAGGGTGAGCGGCTTGTGCGGCGCGCGCAGGTCTTTCCAGTTCTCGCCCGCCACCAGCGTCAGCGGGTGCTGCGTGCCGCGCCAGTAGCGGCGCTCCTTTTTCAGCTCCTCGGCCGGCTCGCGCGCCACCGCGCCGTCCTCGACCAGCCAGTCGAGGATTTCGGCGAGCGTCAATCGGTGCTCGGCGGAGGGCTTGGCGGCGGCCTGGGCCATGGGCGCGGACACTATACCGCTAGAATGCGGCATGGCCCAAAGCCGCGCCCTGGCGCAGGACGTCAAGTTGCGTGAGCTCTGGGCGTGGAGCATGTACGACTTCGCCAACTCGGGCTACACCACGGTGGTCATCACCGCCGTGTTCAGCGCCTACTTCGTCGGCGCCGTCGCCGGCGGGGCGCCCTGGGCCACGTTCGCGTGGACCGCGGCGCTTTCGGTTTCCTACCTCGCGGTGCTGCTCACCGCGCCGCTGATTGGCGCCTGGGCCGACGCGCGCGCGGCCAAGAAGCGGCTGCTGCTCGCCTCGACGCTCGGCTGCGTCGCCTTCACCGGATTGCTGTATTTCGCCTCGCCGGGAAGCGTGGCGCTTGCCGTGGCGCTGATCGTCCTCTCCAACTTCTTCTTCTCCGCCGGGGAAAACCTGATTGCCGCTTTCCTGCCCGAACTCGCCGACTCGCAGGCCATGGGCCGCGTCTCCGGCTGGGGCTGGGCCTTCGGCTACCTCGGCGGCCTCGTATCGCTTGGGATATCGCTCGCGTACATCACCTGGGCCCAGAGCCAGGGCCAGACCGGCGCCCAGTTCGTTCCGTTCAGCATGCTGATCACGGCGATCGTCTTCGGGGTATGCGCCGCACCGACCTTCGTGTTCCTCAAGGAAAGGGCCGTGCCGCAGGCGCGCGAGCGGGGCGCCTGGGAGCGTGTCCTCGGCACCCTGCGGCACGCGCAGCAGTTCCTCGACCTGCGACGCTTCCTGCTGTGCATCCTGTTCTACCAGGCCGGCATCATGGCGGTGATCGCGCTCGCCGCGATCTACGCGCAGGAGGCGATGAAGTTCACGCAGCAGCAGACCATCATCCTCATCCTGGTGGTGAACGTCACCGCCGCGGCGGGAGCATTTGCGTTCGGCTACCTGCAGGACGCCATCGGCCACGTGCGCGCCATGGCGCTGATCCTCGCCG
>Ga0184628_10000321_pt1 | contig 27345 bp, 14 predicted proteins | sample PLM4_5_b1_FD_133149 | JGI IMG/M metagenome (GOLD analysis project Ga0184628, IMG submission 133149) | Groundwater sediment microbial communities from an aquifer in East River, Colorado, USA - PLM4_5_b1 | ecosystem: Environmental > Terrestrial > Soil > Riparian zone | place: USA: East River...
CGCGTGTTCTTCGCCAACAGTGGAGCCGAGGCCAATGAGGGTGCAATCAAGCTTGCTCGGAAGTGGGGATCCATCCGGAGGGGAGGTGCCTACGAAGTAGTTGTATTCGAAGATGCCTTTCATGGCCGCACCCTGGCCATGATGTCGGCCTCCGGCAAACCGCAATGGAGGAATCTCTACGAGCCGAAGGTTTCGGGGTTTATCCGTGTCCCCCGCGAAGACCTCGGCGCTGTTCGCCGTGCCATCGGGCCGAACACGGCAGCGGTGATGCTGGAACCGATACAGGGCGAAGCCGGAGTGATTCCGTTTTCGCCAACTTTCCTTCGTGGTGTTCGCGACCTTGCGGATGAGGCCGGCGTATTGCTGATCTTCGACGAAATCCAGACGGGCATCGGCCGAACCGGACGCATGTTTTGCTGCGAGCACGCCGGGATTCGCCCGGACCTTATGACAATCGGCAAGGGCGTCGGCGGCGGTGTGCCGCTGACTGCGCTGCTTGCGCGCGGAGAAGTGTGCCTGTTCGAAGCGGGCGATCAGGGTGGAACATTTAACGGGAATCCACTGATGACCGCCGTCGGTCATGCTGTCGTACAGGAGATCTCCCGACCGGAATTTCTAGCGCAGGTCGAAAGCCTGGGAATTTATTTTGCCGCGCAGCTGGCCGCGCTATCCGGGGAATTCGGACTTGGTGAGGTGCGCGGCAAAGGGCTCCTGCTGGCGATGGAACTGAATCAACCCATCGCTTCCCGAGTCGTTGACACTGCACTCGAACTCGGATTGCTCATCAATGCGCCGCGGCCGGCAGTCCTGCGCTTCATGCCCGCTCTCAATGTTACAAGTGGCGAAGTCGATAACATGGTGCAAATACTGCGGACGGCAATCGAAGCTTCACTCTCCTGATTTCAAATTGGGTACTGGTGTTGTGCCGGTCGCGTGATAATGCTTAACTCCAGTTCGCAACTTCGCATGGAGACCCCAGTTCGGTGAATACGAAACGCAGTGAGGCAGCCCAATTTCATGGATGAGCATTGGAAATATGCGGGCCGGGAACTGGAGTCCATGTGGGTCGCAAAAAATTATCGTCGCTGGATACTAAGCCGTCTGGATCCATTTCTTGGTCAGCGTATCGTCGAAGTGGGTGCCGGCGACGGATCGTTTTCCGAGCTTCTCCTTGAACGCCAGCCCCAATCGCTGACCGCCATCGAGCCTTCAGCGAATATGTATCCATTGCTCGTAAAGAAACTTGAGCAAATCGATCCGGGCCATACGGCGCGGGCCGTTCAATCCACTCTGTCGAATGCCGCGATGCAGTATCCGGAAATTGGAGGTGCCGACTCGATCGTCTACATCAACGTACTCGAACATGTGGAAGACGACCAGGCGGAGCTGCACACTGCGCATTCGATGCTGGCTTCAGGAGGGCGCGTCCTGGTGTTCGTTCCTGCTCACGAATGGTTGATGAGTCGATTCGACCGTAAGCTTGGACACTTTCGGAGGTATACGCGCGAATCCCTTACGGAGAAATTCACGGGCGCCGGGTTTACGATCCGGTTCTCTGCATATTTCGATGTGTTGGGCATATTCCCGTGGTGGTTGAAATACCGCGTTCTTCAGTCGGAAGAGATGGAAACTTCCCTGGTCCGCGCTTTCGACCGCTGTGGCGTGCCGCTTTCACGCGCTTTCGATTTGATTACAAATTTTCGAATAGGTAAGAACGTCATCGTCGTTGGGGAAAAGTGCACTCCGCTGAAACAGTTTTAAGGACGGGGCTTACGCAGGATCACGCCCATGTTGGACGAACGGCCGCTGCAAAGAAGGGTAAGCATATCCACGGCCGTGAAAAATCCGCCACGCAGGACGATCCAGATACTCGACTTCACGAACCGATGATCTGAAGGAAACAGTGCGTCGCAAACCTTCCGAGGCAGAAACGTCCCAAGTAGGGAATGGAAACTCCAGATCCAGAATTGGCTGTTGGTCGAGTATGTGGTTTCGACGTGTTCGAACCCGACGCGCCTGGCAGCGCGAATTGCGCATTCCGAATCAAACAGCACCCAGTGACGCGGAACGTGGAGGCCACCCCAGTGCTGCCTGAAAAGACCGGATTCCCATGTCTTCGTATTCGGCGTGATGAATATCGTGATTCCCCCGGGCTCGAGAAGGTCGTACACCTTCTTCAGATACGAAAGTGGAGAAGCGACATGTTCAATCAAGTGCGAACTGTGGATGAATTGGAATCTCGCCCCGGATAGCGCCGCGAAGTCCTCGATCCTGGCGGCGTGAGCTTCGAATCCACGCTGCCGGCAAATGGATACGGCGCGTTCCGACATGTCCACTCCAACTCCGCGGATCCCGTGTACCTGACGCATGGATTCCAGGGCCGTGCCGGACCCGCATCCAATATCGAGCCATCGTGTATTCGAAGTAAATCGCACATGCTTTTCGATTGGATGGATTCTCCGCTTGAACAGCCAAAGTGAGAGCCGATGAAACGCTCCCTTCTTTGCAGTGTCCAGGTCCACCGCCGAATCCGCCTCCAGTACATTCGAGTAATAGTTTGGAGGATAGATGGTTCCCAGCTCCGTATCCGCGGGGCGTGGATCCAGATACCAGGCGCCACACTCCAGACACTCCACCATATGGAACTGGTCGTCGGTCGTATTGTCGTACTCGTGTTCCTGTACACCGTACAGTGTTCGTTTTCGTTCGGAGTCGCAAAGCGGGCACTGTGGAACATCCACCTTTGAAATTCCATGGGAAACCGGACGTGCATACCAACGATCGTCGTCGGTTCGTTGTCGCACCAACTTCGCAATGCTGCTTGTGAAAGATTTCTCCATTTCGAATCGCGCGTCGGCGAAGACATTCCGTTCGATCATCCGTTCATGTACTGCCGGAAGAAACTGGTAGTTGATCTGTGGCCAGAGATGATGCTCCACGTGGTAGCCGAAATTGATTTTGCACAGGAAGAGCCGTTCGATCAGGTTGGCGCCCGCGGTCCTCACGAAGGGGCCTGCGGTTCCGAGAAAGTATGGTGAATCGGAACGGCGAGACAGTGAGCGTAGCGGTTGATGCTCCGTAATGGCTCGAAAATTGAAGAAGAGCATCTGAAGCGTGAGAAGGGGCGCGAGCCAAAGGAAGAAATACGCCAGAGGATGAATGCTCCAAAGTGCGGCGAATAGGATCGCATGCGTGATGATCAGTGGCGGCAGAGCCTTAATCAATGGAGGCCCTCCAGTGACTTTCGGATCGCTCCTGACAGAACGCACGACAGCAAGCACGTGGATGAAATACTCGACCAGGAACAGACGCTTGAGAATTTCAGGCCAGAGTTTCATCCCCCGGATATCCATCCGATAGATCGTCTTCGTATCCTGGTTCGTACTGTAGTAACGGTGGTGCAGGAAGTGGCGGTAGCGGAATATCGAAAATGGGATGCCGCCCGGAGCTGCAAACAACCAGGTCCCCAGGAAATCATTGAGCCTGCGATTTTCCGGGACGACGTTGTAGTGAAGAAATTCGTGCGCCACGAGTCCGAGGCCGTGCTGACCACCGCTGATCAGAAGCGCGGCAATAACGTACGTCAGTATTCCGGGTGACCAGGCAAACACTCCGATGCCCAGGAGAATTTGCATCCAGACCAGGCCGAAATCCACAACCTGTCGCCAGGCAACGGGACGGCGGTAAAGTTTGATCTCCGCTGCGCTGAGGATGTCCAGCAACTGTACAGGTACGAGGATGTCTTCTTCCGAAATCCGGTTCATACCAGTCGTGGCCGGCGTTTCAGGAAGGAATCCGTGCTACCTGCGGCTCACGTCTTTTGCGCTGGGCCTGAGCGCTGGTCAAAGCGATATCGTCGGCGCTATAGAGCTTCGAAAGGGGCAGGAGTTCCTCGGGAAGCGGTTCGTCTTCAGCTCGTTTTCGGCGGAAAAACAGTTCGACAAAACTGCAGAACTCCAGGACGAAATTTTTCCATGGCATCATCCGAATCATCTGCAGCCAGCGTCGTGGAGTCAGTACGTAAAAACGGAAGTATGCCCGCTTCATGATCGCCTGCATGTTGACGCCATATGCAGCCGCATACCACACCGTGTTCGTGTTGTATTCCTGAAGGGTCTGCAGCTCGAGAGCGGCCGCGTTTTCTTCAAGCGCCAGATCATAGAGCGGCGTGCCCGGCTGAGGCACGACATTGAAAAAGTAGGCTTGTGCGAGACCGCTGTTTACGGCGTAATCGACGGTCGCCTGGATTTCATCGAGCGTTTCGGTGGGGAAACCGAGCATGAAGAAGCCGCGAACCAAAACTCCACGATCGGCCATCCACCGTATTGCCTGTTGCGTACGATCGACACGCAGATGTTTTTTGATCAAGTCCTGCAGTCGTGGAGTGATCGTTTCGACCGCCACGCACGCAGCGTATGTCCCTGCACGGGTAAGCGCTTCGCAGCCTTCTTCATCCAGGATGTCGAAGCGCAGCCCGTTTGGAAATGCGATGTGCATTTTGTACGGCTCGATTGCACGACACACTGCCTTCATCCGCGGCGGGTTCATGTTGAAGATGTCGTCCACTATTTCAAGTTCGTCGACGCCCAGATCGCTCAACAGCTTCACTTCGGCGGCGACATTTTCCGGAGAGCGCCACCGGAATCTCTTTCCGAAAATGTCGTGACAATATGTGCACAGAAAAGGGCAACCGCGGGACGTAAAGATCGTCGCGTAACGTTTGCCCTTCAGAAGCGACATGAAGTTCCGCACTTTGGCGTAACGGTCGAAATCGATAAGGTCCCAGGCCGGGAAAGGAATGGAGTCGAGGTCATCGATCAACCCGACCGGCTTTTTGTCACCGAAGCTCAGGATATCGGAGTTATTTGTAAACGGCTCGTCCGGAGCGGTGCGCCAGGTCAGGCCAACGATGTCGTCGAGAGTCCTGTCGCCGCGAAACCACCGTTGACAGGCGATAGGAAACGACCAATCCGCTTCGCCATCGAAGATCCAGTCGTAGACTCCGGTCGCAGAGATCTTCCGAGTGTTCCGATGGGCGAACGGGCCACCGATGGCAACGATAGTTCCCGGGAACTCATCCTGAATCATCAGGGCAAGCCGGCCCGATTCTTCTGCTTCCCAATTCAGCGCGGACAAACCGACAACGTGGGGACGAAATTCCTCGAGAGTGTTCCGTGCTTTAAAATATCGGGCCTGGTCGAGCATCATATCGAGCAGACGAACCTCGACGTCGGCGCCGAAAGTCTTGCGCAACGTCGAAGCCAGATAGAGCAGACCCAGCGGCGGACAAGCCACACGCATACGCGGGGGCTGGTATGGCTTGATAAGCAAAACGCGGAGAGGTTCTCCCGCAGACACAATCATGTCCCGTAATCCTTTCGGGGCGAAATCGCTGCAAGGCTATCCAATTCGAAGCGGATAGGCAAACCCATAATCAATTTCCCCGATCAGTTGCGCGCCAGGAGAACAAACTGATTCGACGTCGCTATCCCGAGCGCGATGCAGATCTGGTCGAGAGCTGCGAACGTGCCCACAACCGGCAGGTTCGAAAAATTCAGGAACTCGAACACGGAACTTCCTCGCCGAAGACTGTTCAGGCCAAGAGCATTCCTGAAGCTCATAATCCAGAATCCCGGCGATGGAAGACTGCCCTGTCTCACGACGCGATACCCCAACTGTGTCGCGGTCTCAGCCAGAGAATTCTTCGTGAAGAGGTGGAGGTGGCGGGGCATATGGTAGCCACCCCAATACTGGCTGCGAAAAAGCCGATAGTCGATGCCTCCACGGTGCGGTGTGTCGAGCCACAGAAAACCTCCCGGAGCCAGCTTCGTATGCAGCCTTTTCAAAGCGAGAACGGGATCACGGAGGTGTTCAAGGATCTGGCTCATGATGATCAAGTCGTGGGCCGAATCCTTGAGCATGTGCAGGTCAGTTTCGATGTTGCCCTCGATGAGGTCGATCCGGGCCGTCTTCGCGCGTTCGACAATCGCCGCCGGAAATCGGAAATCGAAACCAATGCACGCCGTCTTGTTCCGTACAAACTTCCGGAGCTCGAATAGACGCGATGCATCCCCACCGCCGATGTCGACAATCGAATGCAGCCGATTCAGATCCACATACTTCCGAATGCGTTCGACGTCGCGGCGTATCTTGGTTTCGTAAATGAAACCTTTCAGATAAAGCGGAGATTCGGGATTTACCGTGTAGTACGTCGACGGGTAGAGCGCGAGAACGTCGTCAAGCGGCGGGATTGGATCGAGGGAAACGTGCCCACATCGCAAACATCGGGCCAACGAGAACGGCCCCGGTGAAGTCGCGTATTCGTAGTCAGGTCCGCTGACAGCGACGATTCGTTTATCGTAGCCGCATAGCAGACAGGTCCAGCTGCCGTTATGCCTGACGGTATCCGCGGGCACCAATCAATTCCACAGAACGTAGCGGAGAGCTCTGGAGTAGGACGGGCGGTCTTCGGCCGGAGATACGTCCTCGTTCTGCTCGAGCAGTCGCGAGAGATCCTGGCTTCGGTAATACGGAACCGATGGAACGCGATGATGTGCGAAGTGATGGTTCATCCCGTAAGGCGCGATGAAGAATCGTTCGATAAAATTCGCAGAGAGATCGATTGCTTTGACGGGAGCCGTCGTGAGATCAGAGTTGGCCACGTGCGGCACATGCTCGTATCCATGTTCGACAAGTACTCGGGTTCGGTTCATAAATATGGCGATGGTGAGAAGAGGCGCAAGCCAGAATGCGACGTAATACCACCACGAGAACCAAAGTGTGCAACTCACCAGAAGGATCGCCTGACTTGCAACGATCGCAAAAGAATACAGGCGGGCTCTGCCTTCGGCCTCAATTGTCGCAGAGACTGTGAAGCCCTTTTGATGAAGTTTCCCGACGATCTCTCCGGCCGTGCCGAAGATCCAGACTGCAAGACGATGAACGCCGGGGCGTGCCCGAAGAATGGGTTCATAGATATAGGCGTCGGTATCCTGCCCTATCTCTTGCGCCGCGTGATGCCCAAGATGCTGGCGCCGATACCAGAGAAGGTTGATCCCAACCAGTGCGCATTGGACACTCCCGACAGCTTCATTGAGCGAAAGCGGGAACAGCAATGTCTTGTGCACCGCTTCGTGGCAGGCCATAACGATTCGATACTGCATCAGTCCGATGACAACGAATGCGAACGCATATGTCCACTGCCCCGGATAGCGAGCGAGGATGACGATCACTCCGGCCAGGAGTGTGAATGTTGCCGCGATATCGAAAATCGCAACGTTGCGCCGGTCGCGATGAAGCGCGGCCAGGCTTTCCTGGAAGGGCATGCGCGGGATAATAGCATGGGAAAGCTTTCCCGAAGGAGTCTCTACAGCGGCTTTCGAAGCACGAAATCCATGTGGCAGGTTCGGGAGAATACCGCTTCAAAGATCGCGATAGGAATGGCGGCCAGAATCAGTGGTGGGTACATCGGTTCGTGAATGTGCCGGAATGAACGGCTTCGAAAACGGGACCACCAGTGTAGAAAGGAAAGCGCCCACTGTGTGGCTCCGGAGATCGAACTGGAAATGCTCACGACTTCGAAGCCCGCTTTCTCGGCATGCCGCCGGAGCGTTTGATCCGTAAACAAAACAAGGTGTTGCGGCGCGTGCCACTGATACCACAAGTCCCCCCAGAATCTGCGGCCGAGCGACGCAAGGTTGGGCGTCTGTCCAATTAACACTCCTCCGGGAACCAGAACCTTTCGGATCGCTTCCAGGGTGCGATCCACATGCGGAAGGTGTTCGATGACGTGAAACATATGGACCACGCCAATGCTGGCGGGCTTGATATGACGCTGCAGCGTTGCTTCATCGCATTGGTATGCATCGATTCCACGCTTTCTCAGTTCCTGCAGCGGTCCGCCGGTAATATCGGTTCCGATCATTGGATAGGTGCATCCGAGTTCCTGCAGCAGGACCAGCCACGTTCCACTCCCGCAGCCATAGTCGAGTAGAGTGTTGCTTCCGCGAGGCATAAGCCCGGCGATACGCCGAAGCTTCGCACTCGCAACGCCCCGCGCAAGTTTCGTCATGATGAGACCGCGCTGATCGAAGCTCTGGAAACACTTGTAGGTTTCCGGATAGTAGAAGGCCACGTCTGCCGTGTCTGGCCGCTCGCGCAAATAAACAAGACCGCATGCAGCGCACTCGACGAATTGAAAGGACTGCGAACGAAACGCACTGGGAAGTTCCTCGCCGAGTTCGATGTCCGTCAGCGGACCGGTCAGAGTCCTGCCATCGGTGGAACCGCAGAATTCGCACGCCACTGTTACCAGAGGCAGCGGTATCCGTTGCGAGCTTTCCTTTGGCATTGCCTTCATGCTTGTTGGCGCAGTTCCTTCAAATGATCGAAAAATCCACGGACGTAGCCATTCCGAACATCAAACGGATAGTAACCGAGTTGCTTCATGTACGCGTTCTTTCCACGACCCAGGTTGTAGTGCGGTACAGAAGGATGCGCATGGTGAAGGGCATGGTAGTTGAAGTGGGACGGAGCGACAAAAAACCTCTCCATCGGCCCGGCATGGATGTCTCGAAGGCGATACTCCGGAATCACATCATCTCGAACGGTGACGTGTTCCATGAATGCCCTGAAGTTCGCAAAAAATCCAGCGAAGGTGGCCAGCGGCAGCAGCCAGAGCAATGGATACACCCACCAGCGTTGGCTTACGAGCATCATTGCAGCGAACAGCATTGCCTGACTGAGTAACGCGCACAACAATTCCACGAAGACGCCGGAGTGCGCTTCCCTTCCTTCGCCTCCTTCGCCGGCAGTGCGTTCTACGCCGATTCGTGGGCGCCCGCTGCTGACGAAACTCAGCACGGTGGCGAACAGGAGACGGCCGAAGAGAAGCGATGCGAGATAACCGATGATGCGCGCCGGACTATCGCGATGACGGCTGGTGTAGTTGATCCAATCCGGATCGTAATCGTGGCCGATCTCACGGTGGTGACGAATGTGCCGTTCCCTGTCGTGGTAGTAGAGAATCCCGATCGGATATGCGTAGAGCCAGGCGCCGACGAAGCGATTCACGCGGCGAGACGAGAACAGAAGACTGTGCCATCCCTCATGCGCGAGAGTGGCCAGCGCATTCTGGCGGCCGCCGATAATAATTAATGCCAGAAGGTAGACGTACCAGCGATCCACACGGAGCGCGAAGGCAATGGTTCCCGCGATAGTGCCCCAGACAAACAGGAAATCCCATATCGCCTTCATGCGGGATGGAACCGAGAGTGTCCTCAGGAATTCGCGATCGATGGTTTGGGTCGACATCGCGGGCGAATCATAACAGCATCCCTCTCCCGACGGGAGAGGGAGGTGCGAAGCACCGGGTGAGGGGTACCGAACGAAATTGTTTTTCTTGTGGTACCCCTGACCCGCCTTCGCCCGAATCATTTTTCTAAATGGAGGATGTTATAAGCTAGGCTCGTAAAAAATGAAGAACAGATCAACCGTCATTGCGAGTTCATCCCAGGAGCAAAAACCCTGGTGGCAAAGCGATTGGATGTTCTGGCTCCTGCTCGCCGCGGTTACGATGCTTGCCTACCGGCCTGCCTGGAACGGCCAGCAGTTATGGGACGACGACCAGCACATGATTCGCCCGGAACTTTACCCGGTGTCCGGACTGGTCCGGGTCTGGACCGAGCCGGGTGCGATCCGCCAATACTATCCTGTCCTTGCCACGGCCTTCTGGATCGAGAACAAAATCTGGGGAACCGCGCCGATGCCGCATCATCTGGTGAACATCGTGACGCACACTCTGGTTGCGTTGCTTCTGCTCATGATCCTGCGCCGTTTGGAAATTCCGGGAGCGCGGCTTGCTGCAATTCTTTTTGCGCTACATCCGGTGCAAGTGGAGTCCGTGGCCTGGAATACGGAACTTAAAAATACGTTGTCGGGATTGTTCTGTCTTGCAGCAACCCTGATCTATCTCAAGTTCGATCAAAAACGACGTTGGCTGGACTATGTTTTCGCACTGGGTTTGTTCGCATTCGCGCTTCTATCCAAAACGGTCGTTGCAACGCTGCCCGCGGCCCTGTTGGTGATTCTTTGGTGGAAGCGCGGGAAGTTGTCGTGGAAAAAAGATGCGTTGCCGCTGATCCCTTTTTTCGTTCTCAGTGCGGGTCTGGGGGCTGTCAGCATATGGATGGAACACAACGTTGTCGGTGCGGAGGGTTCGGACTTTCACTACTCCGTTATTGAGCGGTGCCTCATCGCAGGCCGCGCCATCTGGTTCTATCTTGGCAAACTCGCCTGGCCGCATCCGTTGATATTCATTTACCCGCGCTGGCAAATCAGTCAAATGATCTGGTGGCAATACCTGTTTCCTTTATTTGCCGTTGCTCTGCTTGTTGCACTATGGCGGCTCCGTCATAAGTCTCGAGGTCCGCTGGCAGCGCTGCTCTTGTTCGCAGGTACCTTGTTTCCGGCGCTGGGTTTCTTCAACGTCTACCCATTTCGATTTTCATTTGTAGCGGATCATTTTCAGTATCTGGCCTGTATTGCGCCGCTTGTACTGGCCGCCTCAGGCATCACGATGCTGATCGGCGGGATGAGGCAGGCCGTCGGTCCACTCCTTCGGCCTGTTACCGGCGTATTGCTGGGCTGCATACTGGCTGCGATGACGTGGCAACAGTCGGTGATGTACTCCGACATCGAAACGCTATGGCACGCGACCATTTCTCGAAATCCGGAGTGTTGGATTGCATATGGTCATCTCGGCTGGACTCTGTTCAAGAAGGGCAAAGTCGATTCGTCCATCTCCTATCTGGAACGCGCGTTGAAGATCAAGCCCAACGATCCCGATGTGCATGACAGTCTGGGCCTGGTTATGAAACAGAAAGGACAGTTGGACGCGGCCAGCGCCCATTTCGAAGAGACCTTAAGATTTCGGCCCAATGATTCGGTTGCCGTGATCAATCTTGGCAGCATCCTTCAGCAGAAAGGAAATCTGGACGCGGCAGTAGCCAAATACAGAGAGGCCCTGGTACTCAAGCCTGAAGAAGCAGAAATCCATGCGAGACTCGGCGGTGCTTTACGTCAGCAGGGAGCGCTGGATCAGGCCATCGCCCATCTTCAGCTTGCCCTGGATAAGAATCTGGTCGATGCCAAAGCCCACCGCGATCTTGGATTGGCGCTGCATCAGAAAGGCCGGATTAAGGAAGCGATTCCCCAGTATCAGAGCGCACTGGCAATCGAGCCGGATTATGCGGAAGCCCACAATGATCTTGGTGTTGCGCTGCTGCAGAATGGGCAGCCGTCTGAAGCTATCCGCCAGTTCAAAGCGATGCTGGCTTTAATTCCGGACAATGTCGCGACGCTGGACAATCTGGCCTGGGTGCTTGCGACGACATCCCCGACATCACTTCGGAATGGAGGGGAAGCCGTCGCATTCGCAACGCAGGCTGTAAAGTTGACCGGCGGTAAAGATCCCTCGGTGCTGAATACACAATCTGCGGCATACGCCGCGGCAGGACGCTTCGATGAAGCCCTGGCGACGGCCAGGCAGGCGTTGCAGCTTGCCGAAGCCCGTTCCGATTCGGATCTGGTCGCCACCCTCCAAAAGGAAATCCGACTTTATCAAATGCATCGCGCTCTGCCCTGAACACAGTGCGGATTCGATTCGAGATTTCGTTTTAGGTCCGACTCTTTGAAGCGCCTTCTTCCCGAAAAATGGTTGACACATAGTGCACTTAGTGATTTTATGTCGCCAGTTCGTGACAGGTGTTATTCAGAATTCGAACAATGAGTAGTTCGAAATAGAACAAAACAAAACCTACAGGCCGCGGAGAAATGATTCATCCGAGGTCGCTATTCCCGGGGGGGAACTCACATGCCCAAGTACTTCGTTGCGGCAGCTTTGCTGTTATCGCTGATATTTTCCATAAGTGTATTCGGTCAGGGCGGATTTTTTGCCACGGTCACGGGAAGCGTATCGGACAGTACCGGCGCTCTCATTCCTGGAGTCACGGTAAAAGCGACTGCAGTCGACACCGGCGTTGTGACAACGACGATCTCGAATGAAACCGGCGCTTATAACTTTGCCAGCTTGCTGCCGGGCAAATACACGTTCAGCGCATCGCTGACCGGACTGGCCACGCAGAACATCACGGATGCCGTACTGGGCGCGAATCAGCTCTATCGTTACAACTTCAAGATGACGGTATCGGCAAGTGCGACGACTGTTGACGTCACGATTTCGGCCCAAAATATTATTGCCACATCCGGCGCCACCATCGGACAGGCTCTCAGCGAGCAGAAAGTGCGCGACCTTCCCCTGGTTGGCAACAACGTGCTGGGACTGATTGGAACTCTGTCGGGCGTTGAAAATATTCAGAACGGCGCATTCGGCCGCGAAGGGACGACGTTCGCAGGCGTCAGCGCACAGAATATCGCCACCATTCGAGACGGCGTGATTGTGAGCGACACGCGCTACCCCACGGGTATCAACGCAGCGACTGTCATGAATCCCGACCTCGTTGGTGAAGTCCGATTGATTCTTGCTCCGGTCGATGCCGAACTTGGTCGCGGGAACGGAACAGTTCAGATTACGACGCGCTCCGGAACGAACAAATACACGGGTTCAGCCGTATGGACGGTCCGGAATTCGGCGTTGAATCCGAATACCTGGCAGAACAATGCCACCCGGGTTCTTCCCGCAGGAACGCCACAGGTCAATCCGGACGGAACAGTCAACCAGCCGTCTGCGGCACCGGTCAACTGGACCAACACGAACCAGGGTACTGTCAGTTTCGGCGGTCCGATCGTCAAGAATAAGACTTTCTTTTTTGCCCTTTACGATCGTAACCAGTCTCTGCAGCGATCCTCGACGAACTTTTCGGTTCTGACTCCGTGCGCTCGAATGGGAATTTTTCGATATTTCGATGGATGGAATAGCGGCAATGCGTTAACGAATACCAATAATGCCCTTCCTAATCCGATAACCGCGTCTGTTGGTCTGGATGGTTTACCCCTCAACATAACAACACAGCCTAATGGAAGTGCCAGCTCGCTGCAGGCCCGCAGTGTCTTTGGCACTCTTACCAACCCTGGAAACGTGAATACGGATTGTTCAGGCGCTTCGATCAATGGTGCGAACCTGGTGCCGGTCGGCACAACTTCCGGTTGGGATCCCAACCGCGTTGCGCTTGACAGTACTGGTTTCATCAACCGGACTCTGGCGTTGCTTCCGCTTCCAAACAATTATGAGATCGGCGACGGATTGAATACGGCCGGCTTCCGGTGGCTCCGTCACAATACGGGTCTGGACAATCTGTTCAGCGTTGGAGAGGACACGGGAAACCGCAGTCAGATCAATGTGAAGATTGATCATAATTTCAATGAAAAGCACAAGGCGAACGTCAACGTCAGCTACGAGCGAGTCCATTCGGATGACGTGTACAAGGCTTATCCCGATGCGTTCAGCAACGAAAATCACCACCATCCGCTCATTATCACGTCTGCGTTCACATCCACATTGTCCGCGAATCTGCTGAACGAGGCCCGCTTCGGTTACAAGGAAACGGGAACCAACGTTGTAGCTCCATGGTTCCGGGAGGAGTTGCAGACGGACATTAATGCCTTCCTCCCACCCCCTGTAAATGGCATCCGGGTTCTTGCGAGGAATGGATTTGCGTTGGGTTTCTGTTCACCAATCACTGGAGCCCGGCCACCGGGAGGATGCGGTGCCGCTGCGGGTGCCTTCGACGCTCTGACGGCCTATGCTGTAGACCACACTCCGTCTTACACGTTTGGCGATACGCTGAGCTGGACCACCGGCAACCATGCCCTGAAATTCGGGTTTGAACTTCGTGAAAACAGCAGCACATCGAAGGTGAATACGGTGGGCTTTTTCTCGAACTTCGGCACGGAAGCCCAGGCCGTCGGTGGACAAGCGCCCGGTGCGCTCCAGTCCACTGCAAACGGAAGCGGAATCAACAATTCCAATACGACACCTTTTGGTACTCTCGGAAACACCACGGCAGGAACTGCAAGAAACCTCCTGGATTTTCTTTCCGGATCGCTGGTATCCATCAATCAGATGTACTGGATAACGGACCCGGCGAAACTGACGAGTTGGTCGGACTATCGTACCGAGCCCACATACACGATTCCCCTTCATCAGACAGAGATGTCGGCGTTCGCGAAGGATGACTGGAAAGTCACGAAGAACCTGACCCTGAATCTTGGCTTGCGTTGGGAATACTATGGTGTTCCATATAACACGCGCGGCATTACGGTGTCGCCTGTCGGTGGCAGCGATGCTGCTTTTGGTATTTCGGGACGCAGCTTCGACAATTTCTGGGGTCCTCGTCCATTGGGTCCCGGCGCCTCTACTGCATACGATCCCAACCTGCTCACAAAGGAACAGTTCGTAGGCCCGAATTCTCCAAACAGTGGCACAAACATATATCCGAACGACTTGAACAACCTTGGTCCGAGTATCGGATTCTCGTGGCAGGTGCCATTCTGGGGTGAAGGGAAGACGACAGTCCGCGGTGGTTATCAGATCACTTATCAAGGCGGTGGCCGCTTCTCGACAATCGAGCCCGTCATCAGCGCTCCTCCGGGGTCGACGACGAATGCAAGCTATGCGGATCCCTCGAATCTATATCTGGATTTAACGGACCTGACAGCGCCGGGCGTCATTCCAGTGGCTCCTACCGTCGCTGCTCCGATGGGCGCGATCCGGGTTAATGACCGAACCCAGACCGTGTCGGTTTTCGATGCAAACTATACGACGCCATACGTCCAGAACCTGACAATGACCGTGACCCGACAGGTGTCGCGGAACTTGCAGGTTGACGCGCGTTATATTGGTACGCTGGCCGTCAAACAGTATCGATCCTTCAACCAGTTCAACACGGCGAACTTTACGTATAACGGTCTGGCTGCGGAATTTGACCGGATTCGGGCCGGTGGCGAGTCTCCGTTATTGGATTCGATGTTTGCCGGTATCAATCTATGTGCCACCGGCTGCGGTGCTGGTTTCACTGCAATTGGAACGAATAGTGCCAACACTGCAGCAACGCAGATGCGAGCCAGCACAACGTTCCAGAACAACCTGGCCTTGGGAAACTATGCGGGTTTGGCAGCCTCCATCAACACTTTCAATTATACCAAGTTGGGTTCCGGGACCAATTGCACGACTGGCCCTGCCGGCAATTGCGGCCTTCCGGATCTTCCGGTTGCACCCAATGCCGTCACGGGAGCGGCGATGAGGAATAGCGGGCTTTTCCCGGAGAACTTTATCGTCAATAATCCGCAGTACCTCAATGTGAACTACCTCACGAATCTGGATCACAATAACTACCATTCGCTGCAGGTGGAGACCACATATCGGCCGATCCAGGGTATCAGCGTCCAGGGTACATATACCTGGAGCAAAAATCTCGGGTTGACTGGCGCCGGAAACAACGGCGCGTTTACGGATCCGGTAAATCGCCGTCTGGATTATACGATCGTAAACAGCAACCGTTCACAGACCATCCGCACAAATGGAACATTCGAACTACCCATAGGTCCCAATAAGATCTTTTTTGGCAACAGTTCCGGTGTCCTGGCGCGTGCGATCGAACGATGGCAGATGGGTGTGATCTATAACTACAATACCGGCAGCTACGCCAGTGTCGGCGCCCAGTCCATGATGTATGGGAATGGCACACCAGATATCGTCCAAACGCCGTTTACTGAAGCGGCACTTGAGGCGCTAAGTAAACCGGGAGTCACTTGGGATACCCGAATCGTCAACGGTTACGAAGGCCGTTATTTTGGCGACCAGTTCGCTGGCGTTGCGGATCCGCAATGCGCGAACGTGACTCCATTGAATAACCTGAATGGATTAAATCCAGGTACGGCTCCCCGATGTACCTTGCGGGCGCTGGCCTATATCGTTCCCGACGGTACACCGGGTGCGATTTCGGTACCTGATCAGATCAGAGTCGACGACCCCAATAGTCCCGGAAATACTCTCTTGGTCAATCGCGTGCGTTCGGGCTTCATCGTTCTACAGAATCCTCTGCCTGGGAAGGTAGGAACTCTGGGCCAGAACGTGATCCGGAACATTGGGAACTACACGCTTGATACAAACATCGGCAAGACATTCCGCATCACTGAATCGAAGAGTTTTCAGCTTCGAATCGATACGACAAACGTGCTCAACCACCCTACGCCGGGTGGACCTCAGCTGAGCATCAATGCTGCCAACAACCCGTTCGGCCAGATCACGACAAAGACTGGCGGCCGGGCATTCCAGGGGCAAGTGCGCTTTAGCTTCTAACTGTCGGCCCGCCGCGCAATCGGCGGGCTGAAAAAATAGGGCCAGAATCCGACAAGGATTCTGGCCCTATTTTCGTTTAGTATCGTGGTCTCAGAACTCCGGGGAGGTATGCGTGGTCATTCGATGGATCGTTGCTTTCCTGATGTTGTCTGCCATCGTTCTCTCCCTTCATGCAGGTGCTCAGAACGTCGGACGTGGCACAGCTACGCCAGTGGCGCAGCCTGCACCGCGCGGACCGAACGGTCGCGCACTGCTGGGACCGCGTCCGGGGGAAAAGGGCGTATGGCAGGGAGACGGTCGCCTCGCGAATAACCCGAACAGCTATGAACCGCGAGCGTCAGCGAACGTGTCGATCCACATCGATAATGTTCCTCTACAGCCGTGGGCACGAGCTATCGTCAACGAACGTCACGCCGAGGTTCTCAAATACGAACCGCACGCACGATGCAAGGCATCCGGCGGACCCCGCGAGTTTGTGACTCCATATGGTGTTGAAATCGTCGAGCTGCCGGAGCTTCAACGAGTCATGATCTTCGACATCGGTGGGCCCCATTCCTTTCGCACCATCTATATGGATGGGCGAAAGCATCCGAAGGATCTCATCTCCAGCTCTTATGGCGATTCTATCGGCCGATGGGAAGGCGATACTCTTGTCATCGACGCCGTCGGCTTCAACGAAAAATTCTGGATGAACCGCGACGGGCTTCCCCATACCGACCAGCTTCATCTCACCGAAAAATTCACTCGCGTCGATCTCAACACGCTGAAGTATGAGGTGACCATCGAGGATCCCGGCGCGTATACGGCCCCGTGGACCAGCGGCTTTAACATGAGATGGACCGACGGGCAGGAGCTATTTGAATACATCTGCCAGGACAACAACCATTTTCCGGAGTCCGTATTTGCAGGTGGCGAAAGCGCGATTCGGGCGCTTCCATAAGATGATAAATTCTCCGTCCCCCGCTACTTCTCTTCTGCCTTCTTGACTCGCATTTGAAAGGGTTGACTGTTCACGATGCCCAGAACTATGGACGAAAATCGATAGTCGGCGCGTCCAGCTTCCCGTGTGATGGCTCGGATTGCAGGCATGTCGTAATAGTGGGTTTCGCGGCCGGTGGCGAACATCAAAAGCTTTTCCGTCATGGTCTGGGTGAACGCATCGGGATACTTCAAAAGCGCATTCCGCAGACTGTCGATGCCATCCAGCGGTGTGCCGTCCACAAGCTGGCCGGAGGCATCAATCTTCGAGCCTGAATCCACAGTTCTCCAACGTCCTATGCCGTCGAAATTTTCCAGCGACAGTCCGATGGGATCCATCAACTGATGACAGCTCTTGCAAGGCTCATTGGTTCGATGCTGAATCATCCGTTCCCGGACAGTCGTGGCCACCGCAGCAACACCCTGTGTATTCGTGTTTTCGGGCAAGGGCGGAACGTTGGGCGGCGGTAGTGGCGGGGGGCTTCCCATCAGATTTTCCAGTATCCAGGCGCCGCGCGTGACTACCGAGGTTCGATTGGGAGCGGACGTCACCGTCAGAAAGCTCCCCTGCCCCAGCAGGCCTCGGCGCGGAGTGTTCAAAAGACTGATGCGCCGGAAATCGCTTCCGTAAATTCCTGGAATTCCATAATGTCGCGCAAGCCTTTCGTTCGCAAACGTGTAATCCGCATTCAAGAGTTCGATCACATTGCGGTCTTCGTTCACGATGTTCTCGAAGAAGAGTTCGGTTTCACGCTGGAACGACTGTCGCAGATTGTCATCAAAGTCCGGAAAAACCAGCTGGTCCGGACCGGTGGTCCTGAGTTTGCGAAGGAATAGCCACTGTCCCGCGAAATTGGTCGCGAGCGATTCGGATCGTGCATCCTTCAGCATTCGTCGAACCTGCTTTTCAAGCATCGCAGGATCCTTCAGCTTCCCCTGTTCGGCGACACTGAGGAGTTCATCATCAGGAATGCTGCTCCAGAGAAAAAACGAAAGCCGCGATGCCAGTTCCAGGTCTGTGACTCGATGTGCCGTTCCAACCGCAAGATTGGCCGGATCGCGCTCGAAGCGGAATACAAATTCCGGATCCGCGAGAATGCGGCGCAACCCCATCTGTATGCCTCTGTCGAACGATCCACTGTCGTCGCGTCCTTTCTTATAAAAGCTGGTCAGCAACGTCAGATCGGCCTCCGTTACCGGCCGGCGAAAGGCGCGATGCGCGAGGTTGGTCAGTATCTTTCTGGCGCAGGCCGGCTCTTCACTGGAACTGGCTGGCTTGCAGACAAAAATTCGCGAACGGCTGGGCGTGTCGCCTGGTCCAATGATGTTGTACGGTCCAAGGATTTCGACGCCTGACAGGTGCGGTACCGTCGTATACCCGAACTGGACTCCGGTCTGCAGGTCGGCCGTTGTGGCTGCGAAGCGCTGAACCAGGTCGTCGACTGGAGCATTGGATCTCAGCAGGAATGTCACTGCGATCGTCTGCGGTCCTGCCCTGACTGGCAACCGGACTTCAAGAGGTTGTGGCGCCCCGCCACGGCCTCCCCGCGCTCCACCACCGTTGATGTAGTAATAGTTCGCCGATGGAAGATCGCGCAGCAGGACGCGTTCGCCGTTGATGCTCATCTCCAGTTGCTCATCTTTCGACGCGCCGCCGTACTGCGGGCCGAAGTTCACCTTCAGGAGAGAGAACTTAAACAGGTATTCGCCATCGACCGGGAAATTGTGTTTGATCAGAATTCCGCCGCGAGTGCCCACAGGCAACCCATCGATGTGATGATCCTGCGTAAGGTCGGCTCGCACCTTATATGTTGTCGACAGCGGTCCGATATCGGTGTCGCCTACGGCCAGTCGGCTGATTTTGGATGCCGCGCCAACGTAGCGTTCGATGAGTGCCGGTGAGGTTCCGAGGACTTCGGCAATGTTGTCGAGACCCTCGCTGGAATCGTCTGCGGGAAGAATCGTTGCCGCATCGACTTCGATCGCGAGCAGGTCCCGGATGGCATTGGCGTATTCGGTGCGATTCAAGCGGTGCAATGCGGCAACTCCCGGATTGGGTTTCGCCGCAGCCGCGCTGTCGATGGCCGTTTCGAGTGTGCGTCGAAATGAGTCGTATCGTGGTCGATCCGGGCGTGGCTGACCCGACGGCGGCATCAGGCCAGCACGAAGCTTGCGCGTCACTTTTTCCCACAACTCGGGATCTTTGCCGGGACGATCGACATCGGCCTGGTCAAAGGATATGCCTCCGGTTTTGTCATCATCGTTGTGGCAATTGCCGCAGTACTGGTTGAGAAAGGCCCGCTGGGTACTGGCTGCAGTGGATGTCGATGGAGTTGCTGTGCGTTGCTGCCCCACCGACGGGGATATTGCGAGGCCTGCAATTAATGCTGCGATTCCAACGACAGTTACCGGACGCTTCTTATCATTTCTTTTAAGCCTCACTTTGCGCCGTCCCCCATCAACTGCTTCAGCAACGCAATCGTCGCCGGCCGGTTTACCGGCGGATTGACGGCCAGGAAAACACCTTCCGCAAATGTCATTGCCGAGCGGCCCTGCTTGTCTTTGACATCCAGTTTTGCACCGTGTTCGGCCAGCAGTTTAATCATGGCGTCAAATCCACGGTTGGCCGCTCCGATCACAGCAGTAAATCCCTGTGAGTTGACGGCATTCACGTCATTGCCCTTTTCGAGGCAGAGCTTTGCTGCTTCCAGGAATTCCGCATCGGAACGGCTGAACGTTTGCGCGACCACCCAATTGACTCCTGCGGCTGCCATCAGCGGCGTCGCGCCGTCGTTGGTGTTGATGTTCGGGTCGGCGCCGTACTCCAGCAGCAGTCGCATCACGGTGATGTCGCCTGCAAGAGCGGCGCGAAGGAATGGCGTCTGCCCATCGAAGTTTGCCCAGTTGGCGCTCACCTGCATGAAGCCGCGCACGGGCATGGTGTTGGAACGTGTGTTCGTCGCAGCGCCCTTTGCGAGAAGTGCCTTGATCAAATCGAGTGGATCCTTCGCATCCGGCACTGGCGGTGCGGAGTCACGCGCGAAGTCGGGATTGCGGGCTTCAATGGCCGCAAATAGCGGAGTGCGTTTGTAAAAGTTGTCGGCTGCGTTGGGATTGGCTCCTCTTTCGAGGAGGACCATGGCCAATTCAATGTGATTGTTGACGATAGCGTCAATGAGTGCAGTGGTGCCATTCGCAGCGGGTTTGTCAATTTCAGCTTTCAAGTCCACCAGGATTCGCGTCATTTCCAGATTGCCATCTCGAGCGGCATACAACAATCCGGTCATCATTCCAGAGGGGCTGGGAACCGCGCGTGAACGATAGATTCCCGGGCCTGCTGCTCCGATGTTGGCCGAGGTCTGCGTTCCCGGCGTACCTGTGGTGCCATCGGGAACGACCATCGTCGACTGGGCATTGATATCCGCGCCGCGGGAAACCAGCAGCTTCACGACATCCGGATGATTTTCAAGCACCGCCCACATCAGAGCGGTCTGGCCTCGGACTTTTTCCTTTGCACCGGGGTCTGCACCGCGATCCAGCAGCAGCTTTACTGCGTCCACCTTTCCAGTCCTCGACGCCGTCATCAGTGCGGTTTCTCCGCCCGGATTCGCGGATTTTGGATCCGCACCGGCCTTGAGAAGTACGTCGATCATTGCGGCATTTCCAGTAACACAGGCGAGATAGAGCGGCGTCACACCATACCGAGTGGGCGTGTCGACTTTGGAGCCGGCACGAATCAGAAGCTGAGCAGTTTCCAGATCATCGTGTTGCACCACCCAATGGAGGGCGGTAGTGCCGTCGGGCTGAGTCGAATTGACATCGGCTTTCTGCTGGATCAGTGTCCGAACCGTTTCCCGCTGAGAATGCATCGCCGCATCGGCAATGCGAACATCCACACCTGCGGAGGCGCTCAGAGTTACCGCTGAAAGCAGCACGCCGATCCAGAACCCAATGCCAATGGTTTTCCTGAACATAATCGTTCGATCCCCCACCTCAAACGCGTTAGGAGCCTGTATAGAAATGCGGGTGAATTTTACCCCAATTGCGGTCGATCAGGCGTCAATTCAGTCGGGGCGGACGTAGTAGTAATCGCCTACCTTCTTATATCCAAAGTCCCGGAAGAACGGGATGAGCAAGGCATCCATGTGGCGGTGCTTGCGATCGTCAAAAGCGGGATCCATGATCACAATTTTGGGACGATTTTTCACGAGCTGTTCGCGCAAGCCACTCACTCGCTCGATGTCCGTGTTTCCTGGATAGAGCATGAGAAATTCGTCGAGGATGATCTCGCGAACGGCGCCCTGACGATGGGTGTACATGTAGACCAGTGGCGGACCAGTGGTAAGGATTTTGTCTCCGGGCGCAGAGTTCTCTGCCACAAATTCCAAGACCCCTGGTATCGGCACCCGCTGCGGCACAAATTGATACGGCCAGTCGTGGAGTTCACGCTTCACGCGCGAATAAGAGACCATCACCATAACCGCCACGAGCATTGCACCCACGTATCTCGGAACACTGGCGCGGTAGGTTGTTAGTGCCGCGCTCATTCTATCGGCGCCCACAATAAAGCACAGGAACATGCCGCTGAGTGCCTGGTTGTAGTAGTGAGGCCACTGGCAGTTGGTTGCCGTTACCGAATACAGGGCGAGGAGCGCTGTCGTCAGGCATGCTGCCAGCAGCAATTTTGAATACCGCCAGAGGAATATGACCGACGCCAGGAAGAACGGAACAAGGTATCCGATTGTCGCGGTATTGAAGAACTGCTCGTGGATGTATTTTGCCTGCGCCTTCAGTTCCTGAATCGGAGTCGACGGTGTCCAGCGGCCAAAGACCACACAGATGGAAGTCGATGGGTTGCGGTACAACGCGGCATATCCTTCGATCATGTGGATGTAGGCGGTCATCGAGCCTGACGGAATCATGTAAACGCTCAAGCCCAGCAACAACGCGACGACACCGAGTCCTGTGAACTTGAAGTATTGCAGCGCATTCCTTGCAAAGTCTTTCGTGCCGTACGTGAGCAGGAACAGACTCACCCATGTGCCGACAACCGCGCCCGCATAAGGCTCTTTCGAGAAGACCGCGCATGCGAGAAAGAACCCGCCGGCAGCCTGCAGATATCCACGGTACTTCGTACTGACGGCAAGCAGGGCCGCCACTCCCAGGAAATAGAAACTCAGTCCAATCGATTCGGCATCACCAAGGGCGTTGTCGTGAAAGCTCTGATTGACCCAGGCAAACACCAGCGCACTGACCAGAGCTGTCGATATCGCGCGATTCATTCGTCGGGATAACAGCGACAGGTGAAGTGCGAGTATGGAGAATGCGGCAAGCACGCTGAAGAAAATGCGGAAGTCGGTGTTCTTATCGCCGAATGTCAGGATGGCCAAAGCATAGCTGATGAAAACCATCGGTGGCTTGAACTCCAGGAAATCGACGTAAGGCCGAAGGCCCTGCGTGATACTCCACCCGCCCCAGGCAAAAAGCTGTTCGTCGTATCCCAGACCGGTTTTCATGATGCGGTCGTTCAGGATGTAGAACAAAACCATCGGAACCATCAGCGCCACGATTGTGATTGCTTGCATTTGCCAGCGGTGCCGTACTTCGACCAATCGTGTCATAGGGAGGTATTTTTACATTGACCTGAAGAACATGGCTTTCTTTTTCAAAGCTGCAGTGATCGCGTACAATCCGGAACGCGTGCGTGTATTGAAAGCGTCGGACGCGTGGAAGTGGCGTATTGCCGTGGCAATCGTTGTTCTGTTTACTGCGATTGAGTACGGTCCCGTGTTTCTGTCCGGAAGGGTTCCTTTTCCGGCGACCATCGTGAACGGCTTTCCGGCGTACGTCGACGAATTCCCTCAGGGAACGCCGAAGCCCTTGGCCAATATCGGCGATCTTGTCACGGCCTTCTATCCCTATCACGCATTGGCTGCGCGTGGATTCCGGCAGGGCAGCCTGCCTCTGTGGGATCCCAACATGCTCTCCGGCGCTCCGTTTGTCGGCAACACACAATCCGCTCTCTTCTATCCTCCGAACTATCTGTACTACTTCATGGAATTGAAACGCGCATGGGCGCTGAATTTGGTGCTTCAGCGGTTGCTGGCAGTGTTGTTCACCATGCTCTTACTGCGCGAACTCGGCGGGACTCCCACCGGCGCCGCGGTCTCCGCACTACTTTTTGGATTTTCAGGTTTTCTTGTCGCATGGCAAGGACAGGCCATGGCTTCTTCGGCAGTGTGGCTGCCGCTGATGTGTTATGCCCTCCTGCGGCTCCATCGCGAACTTTCGGGCAAATTCATTGCCTTGCTGGCAATCACACTTGCGATGCCGGTTTTGGCCGGTCATCCCGAAACCGCCGCGCACCTCGCAATGACAGGTATGGCAGTGGCGGCGCTTCTTGTGTTCAAGAAGTCTGACAGTGGACCTACTCCAAATTTGAAGTTTGCTGCAGGATTCGCTGCAGCAGCCCTGCTGGGAATTGGTTTGGCATCGGTTCAGATACTTCCGACTCTGGAATGGATTTCAAACTCGAACCGATCCCTGAACGAAGTCTGGCCATCGTTACCACTGTCGGCAATCCTTGCGCTTGTGTCGCGCGACGTGATGAGGGCGACCAACTCTTCCGGACTCAATATCCCCGAACAGGCGGCATATCTGGGTACCATCGTGTTTGTTGCAGTTCCACTTGCAGTGTTTCACTCATCGAAGAAGACCATCCTCTTCGTCATGGCCGGTTGTCTTGTGCTGATCTCGATAATCTACGGCGTCGGACCCTTGTTACCCCTCCTGAACAGCATTCCTTACCTGGGACTCAAACAATGGAGACTCCTGCTTGTATTGTCTCTGGGGCTGGCAGTATTGGCGGGACTTGGAATATCTGCTCTGTCAGAAAGAATGGAGCAATCGACGCACGAGAAACAGCGCCTTCGGTGGCAGGCGACGTTGCTTGCCGCTTTCGGACTCGCTGTTGGACTGCTGATGATCTACCTCCTGAGGGAACGAACGGTAGATATGGTAGAGCCCTTGAGAGTTCCGCGCTCGACCTTGATTCTGCTGCTCATCGGTGGGGCAGTCGTGTTTGCCAGAATTTCGGGCTGGATCGGTCGTTCGCAGTTCAACGTTCTGGTTGTTTCCGTCGTGGCTTTCGATGTTCTCACTTTCAGCTATGGCTATCTCCCATTCCATCGAGCGCGGGAGGTGTATCCGATGGTTGAACTCTTCGATCGCCTGAAACAACTCGGCGGAGACCCATTCAGAATCGCAACGCTGGACGTGCCTTATGCGGTCAATGCCGAACTTGTTTACGATCTGGAAGCCACGGGAGGGTATGAAATTCCATTGGAGCGGCTCTACCGGTTCCTCGACGGCGCTCATCGGAACGAAGGTGATGCAGTAGCGCTGGACTCGGAGGCGATGTTAAAGCTCGAAGATCGGCGAGTGGACATGTTGAACACCCGTTACATACTCATTCCCACAGCGGCTCCAATTGCCCCGGCGCTGCGAAGTCAGACCGATCACTTCCGATTCGTGTTTGCGGCCGGCAGAACTGACGTTCTTGAAAATCTGCGCGCGATGCCACGGGCGTTTGTCGTTCCTGCAACTGGAATCGAAGTGATTGCCGATGAGGCGGCCCAAATGGAGAGACTAAAGGATCCTTCCTTCGATCCCGAGCACTCTGTGATTATTGCCGATTCTGGAATTTCGCCAACCGTGTCCAGTGAATCGACGGGAACCGAAAAAGCCCGCGTGGAATGGATGGACCGGGGGAACAACTCTTTCACATTGAAAGTGAATGCCCGTCAACCGAGCATTCTCGTGGCCAGCCAGATCTACTATCCCGGCTGGAAGGCAACCATCGACGGTGCAAGTGTTCCTGTCGTTCCTGCGAATTACGCACTGACCGCCATCTCATTGCCGTCCGGTGAACATGACGTTCGATTTTTTTACGATCCCGCAAGTATCCGGATTGGCGCGACGTTGTCTGTGATATCGCTTTTGATCATGGCTGTTCTATTCGTTCGCGTCGGAGCATCAGAACGACGGTAAGAAGTAGCGATATTACAGATACTGCGGCGCCGAGTTTGACGCTTCCAGGATCATAAAAAAACTCAACTTCGTGAGTGCCGGCACTTAGCGGGACTGCCATAAACGCAAAGTCGGCTGGGACAACGTTCACAGGATTCCCGTCCACGGAAGCTTTCCAGCCGGGATAATAGATCTGACTGGGGACCAGAATACTGTTTTCGACAGCACTGACTTTCAGATGGAAAGAGTCTGCCGCTCGCTGTTGCCACGTCACGGAGGATTTACCCTGAGGACTTCCCGCTTCTCTGCTGCCGTCCGTCGGATCCTTTGACAGAATCACGGAACGTTCCGGATCGAAGGTCGAGTCGCGCAATCGTGCAAGTTGATCACTTTCAGATTCGATGATCTCGACTCTCGAAGCCGGCACGATGCGCGCGCGTGGGAGAACATGGAGGTTCTCGATAACATCGGTATTGTTCGCAGTAAAACGCATTCGGTAGCGATCTGTCTGTTTGCGGAGCACGGCGGAAAGAGGATCGGCAGAAGGAACGAGGATATACCGGACATTCAGCATGTCGACGCGCCGATCCTTCATGTTCATCAGGCTGTCCGCGTCAGGACCAACCCCGTCATCCGCAGTCCGCCCGCCACCTTCCATGAAACGATAGAACCGCTCCAAAGGGATGCCGTACCCGCTCGCGGATTCCAACTCATAGACGATTTCCGCATTTGAAGCATAGGGGCCCCCCAGCTGGGTAACACGATACGGATCCCCCGAGGTTTGCCTGAGCCGATCGAACAACTCGATCTTGGGGAAAATTTCATTCGCCCGAACGAAAGGCAGAAAGTCATAGCTGAATGTAAGAACGTCGAAACTCACAACGGCTATCGCGAGAAAACCGAACTGTCTGCTGCTGAGCCTGCCTGCGATTCTTGCGAAGAATATAAGTGCGCTTACGATCAGGAGGATCGCGATGTTGTGAGGCACGCTCAGAGTTTCCTCGACTTTCTGCGTTCTGTCAGACGTCAGCCATATCATCACCAACCCGGTCGTTGCGCCTGCCGCACAAAGGAGTGCGGGTTTCCAGCGTGCGCTGCTGTTTGGCTGCCATCGCTGGATTGCCGAGATACCCAGGCCCGACAGAACCGCCAATCCGAAAGTCGCAACAAGAATCAGCCGCGAATGTTTGATTCCCACCAGGTGAATACTGTTCAGAAAAGGCAGTAAAGGACCAAACCCATAGACTATCGAAAGCGTTCCCAGAACACAGGCAGCCAGAAATGCGCTGAGTCTTTTCGAAGAATGGAGCGCCGCCAGCGGGGCAGCCAGGAACAGGATCGTCCCCATATAGGCAGCCTGCTCAGGGATATCGAAACCCGAATAATTTGTAGGGCGAATGATGTCGCGCGACACAAAGGCGAGAATTGCGCGGAATGGCAGAGACGGCCACGCGATACTCAAGGATCTGTGGACACTGGCGAGCCACTCCACACTGGGAATCATTTGAACGGCTGCCAGCCCCATCGCGATCAGACAGGCAATAATGAATTTTCCCACAAAACGCAATCTCGAGGAGATACCGCCTGTGGACCTGGCAAGCGTGAGTGCTGCCGCCACCACCAGACCCGCCATCGCCAGGTGAGCCGCAGTTTCCGGGTGACCCGCAAGAACAGGCATCGCGAATGAGAGCGCCACCAGGGCGGTTGATCTCCAGGTTCCATTACGATGAAGCCGCAAGAGCGCATAACAGATAAAAGGCAGCCATACTGCCGCGTCCGAGATTGCCTGACCTTGCCAGGCAATCAGAAATCCACAGAATGCAAACAGCGCAGACGAAATAACCGCTCCAGCACGCGTTGCTCCCAGTTCCTTTAAGAGAAGGAGAGTGAACAGCGATGCCAGCAGCCGCTCCAGGACAAGTTGCAACGCCCACGCACGTTTGACGTTCATAAAAAAGTAGAGAGCGTTCGGGGGGTAGAAAATTCCGGCTTGAGTGGAGCCGACCAGTGGCTCTCCTGAA
>Ga0184628_10000322_pt1 | contig 27281 bp, 35 predicted proteins | sample PLM4_5_b1_FD_133149 | JGI IMG/M metagenome (GOLD analysis project Ga0184628, IMG submission 133149) | Groundwater sediment microbial communities from an aquifer in East River, Colorado, USA - PLM4_5_b1 | ecosystem: Environmental > Terrestrial > Soil > Riparian zone | place: USA: East River...
TGGTGGCGGCGCTGCCTTGTCCAGCGTGACGAGGCGGGCAAAGTTGGCAATCTCCGTCGTCGTCTTGGCTGAGTTGGCGCTGCTGGTTGCAGCACCGTTTGTTAGCGTGAGTATGGTAGCCATAATTGCTCCCTGTTAACTGTTGGTATCCAGCCACTCCAACACAAAGCCTTCCATTACAATATCATTGTTACTTGTGGCCTCACCTGTAATCTTGAAGGTAACAGCCCCGCTCAAGGTCTGGTCTAGTGCCGTGGTTGTATTGAGCAAGAAGATTCCAGCTGCACCAGAAGCGGCGTAGGATAATTTCCCATAGCCTCTTTGGGTAGCCGCCCCCGACCTTAGGGCATACCCTTCGACTTCCCAAAAAAGGGCTTGGGCATTCGGAATCCCACTTGCACCAGTATCGAGAATTAAATTCGTTCCAGATGTGCCAAAGCGTACCCTCACCCTCTTTACATTGGCGTTATTCGCAACAGTCCCCCACGCCTTAAAGCGAAAGCCCATCCCATTTGCGCTCAGGGTGTTCGCTGGGACGCTATAATTTACTAGGTCATCCTCGCCCGTCCCCACATTTCCAGCGCTCGCATGTGCCTCAGTAAGCACCCCACCCACCGCGGCGTCATTGGTGGACGTACCCGCCTTGACGCCCAATTGTGACGCCCCTGCGCTGGTCAGCCCACCGGTGACGGTCACACCGCTGCTGAGAATGCGGAGGGCTTCGGCAAGTGCCGTGACGCCCACGGAGAATATGAGATCGACGGGGATATTGCCAGCGGATACCGCACCATTGACCTTAGCGGCGATGCGCCCCAAGTTGAGATAGTTCGTGCCATCGTGGAACCAGGCGTTCTGGACAAACCCAAAGTCAGCGTCAGCAACGGTTGATTCGCTGCCACGACTGCCTCTGGCTTTGCGAAAGTTAAACAATGCACCTTGCGCGCCGCTGTTAATCTGCGTACTGGTGATTCCGCGCACCGCATTCGCTGTGCTTGTCGCAACTACTTCCAACTCGCCTACGGGGTCAGTATTCTTAACGCCCAGGAAATTATTAACTTCGTCGTAGGTGGACGTGCCGAAGAATAGATTACCCTTCGTGGCGTTGTTGGTGCTCATCAGGGTCAGGTCGTCGCCACTCGCCGTACCACCCTTGAGCGTTTGCCCGCCACTACGCCCGGCAAGCAAGGCATATCCCGTATGGTCGTCGTCACTTAGCCCGGCGATACTGCCATGATCAATCAACGCCTGGACAATTGCCGCCGCCTGCGTTGCGGTCAAGTCAGTTGGGTCGCCTGTCCCTGCCCCCGCCGCACGCCCCTTAATGGTCGATTGCGCCATGTTCGCTAACTTGGCGTTGGTCGTGCCGTCGTCCTTCTCCTGGATGTTGCCGCCGCTGATTTCGACAGTAGAGTTGTCCACGCCTACCACGAAATCAATCGTGTTGTCGCTGTCCTGGTAGGTAACGCTAACCCCTGTTTCGGTGTTGCCTGTCACCATTGTCCCAACGAGGTCGGCTACATACTCATCAATGATAGCGATCGACAAAGTGTTGGAGCCATCGGTATAGGTAACGTCAATGCTGCTGCTGTCCGTGATGAGCGCGCCGACAACATCTTGGAGATACTCATCACTGAGCGCAAAATCTATCGTGTTGTCTGAATCCTGGTAGGTGACGGTGATACCTGTCTCAGTATTACCACTGACCATCGCCCCAACGGTGTCGGCAATGTACTCGTCCGTGATGGTCGCGACCTGCTCAACCGTCTCTTGGACAACCAGCCGCTTTTCTAGCCGGTTGACGCGCTCCATGAGTTGCCGCAGGAAAGCCATTTCGCCGGGAGTCATCATAGCGCATTCACCATGTCGAGTTGGATACGTTCGGCTGTCTCGCCGCCGGATGATGCCGACAACACCACGTGCGCGCCGCGGATGCGCTTGGGGACTGTTTCCTCGTAGTAGGTGACGCCAACAATATCGCCCATGACACCCGCTTGGCAGTAGTCACGCCCGTACATAAACGCGCCGCTCTGAAGCACGTTGAAGCGAAAGTCATTGCGTGCCCGCAGCTCATTCATGCGTGCATCCCCTGCCGCTTGCAGCGAGGTTACGCCCTGGTTGGCGGCGTCTACATATACCTCTATGTCGTTATAGTCAGCGACATAGTTCGGCCCTGTCACTTCCAGGAACTCACGCGCCGCGCCCGAATCCTCTCCCCATGTCATCGCCACCGTTTCCTCGTTGATGGCGCCGCCAATCAGTTGCGGCTCGTCCAGGTTATCCCAGGCTAGGCTAAATTTGACGTTGCCGGTCAGGTCATCGCCAAAGACGCCGGTGCGAAACTCCCATGCCCTGAGTCCCGTCTTTACCAAGTCCCAATCCAAGCCGCTCAGTACAGCCAACTCTTGTAAGCAATCGTCTACCTTGCGATGGGCAAATGCTTTGGTAACGTTCGTCCCGGCGGCGGTGTCAGCCGCCACGCTGATCAGGCTGGCCCACGTGGGGACGCGCTTGCGCCCGTCTACGAGGGTAGCGCTTGCCGTACAGTTATACTTGACGATGTTCTTCATACACGTTTCGCCGGGGACACTTGTAAAGTCATTGCGGAGATTCGTCCCCGCAGGATGGCCCGTGACAGCGCGGTAGAGATAGTGCTTCTGCTCTACGCACTTCATCGTGAAGATACCGTTTTTGTTGCCGTTTGGCGTCTGCCGGTCACGGTCACGGTAGAGGCCAAAGAAGTCACAGTAGGGGTCGATCGCAGCGTCATGATTCGAGCGCCATATCTCAATCTGTCCGTCCTGTTCCAGCGCGTCAATGGCGATATGGTTATTGGGCAGCTTGACGCTGAGCAAGCCCCAACCATTGAGATACTTGGAGTAGTCCAACTCCAGGAAGTCGCGCCCGGTCAAGTCGAATTGGCGCACGCCTGCCCTATTGCGAATCTTGACAACGTACTGAGTGGTCACGTTAGGCCGCCGTGTACCAACCGCTGACAGACAGGAAGTCGCCGGAACTTATGTCGCTACTGGAAAGAACGTCGGCAAACGAGCTTACGCTGCCCGATACAATCTTGTAGAGAGTGCCCTCAGTGCCGCCCGACGATATTTCCATGATGAGTCCAGATATGGCAGAGGCCATGCCAGTCCAAGCGCCAAAGGGGATGTAGAATGTGGCGTTTGCCGTGTAGGGCAGGCCGCGAATACTGGCATTTCCGTTATGGCTACCCCCGCTATTGAGTTGGATGACCAAGTTAAAGAATACAACGTTACCTAACCTGTAGTATGTGCCGGTCTGAGTCGTGTAGGTGACCCCAGTATCGGAGATGGAAAAGTGTAGCGTAGGCGTAAAGCTGCCCGACCTGAATGCGCCGCCAATCCACTCACGCGCATCGGTGACGGTAATCACGCCGCCGGTGGTGATGCTCACGGTCGCCAGCGGTATATCCCAGGTCGTGCCGGCGCTCTGTGTCATAGCGGGTGCCGCGCCGCCTTCGCTGCCGGCAATGCGCGTGATGCGTACCGTCTGCGCTGTCCAGTCGGCGCGCAGGACAATACGATCAATGCGGGTCAGCGATGCCGGGGTAGAAATGGCGACGTTCACCGAGGCCGAATTAAAGTAGGGAATACCATAGACAAGCGCCTGGCCGGTGTTGACGGCGACGGGCGATGATGTACCGCTAACGGCCAACTCATTCAGCACGTTAGGGGCCACGCCGCCTTTGTTGGTCGATTGTGGGCAGAACGAACGGAACAACTGAAAGAGATCGTCATCGGGATAGCCCGAACCTGTACCGTCGCCTGTGCCACTGGTTTCCCAAAGGATTGATTTCTCTGCCATTGCGCCCTCCTATTCGAGCGACGGATACTTGTTGTAAAATTCGACGCGCACCAACGTGTCGTCTGTTGCGCCGCTTGTTACCTCGACACGAATATCATTGACGCCGCCGGGCGCTTCTGGGTCGGCGGCGATACTCCAGGTCGCCAAGTCGCTCTCGTCAGTCAAGGCGTCATTCTGGTAATCGCCGTTGTTGTCAATCACCACATGTGGGCGCGCGGCCAAGTCAATCAGCCAAGTGTCGCCATCGGGAATCGATGTGCCGGTGAAGTCGAGTACGGCGCCCGTTGTCTCGTTGGTGATGATGAAGTCCGTCCCCGGCCCGGTGATGTAGATGCGCGGCGATACTTCCCAATCCCCAACGTAGGTATAGCTAATCAGTTGGTCAATGCCAACGCCCGTGCTGTATTGCATCGGCACTTCGAGCGGTACTTGATAGCCTGTGCCACCCGATGTATCGAAGCTGACGTTTTGCAGCGTCGGGTCATAGGGGATAGGGTCAGCCGCCTCGAACTGCACAACTACCAACTGACTATTGCCGATACGCTCTTGCATGGTGTTGGGGAAGTCCACAATGCCAACGGCGTAGCAATCTATTTGGCGTACCAAGTCATCCTCGCCGGTGACACGTAGCTGTATCGGCGTGCTGGACAATGGCTTGAGGATATGCGCCAGTTGGCGGCGTGCGGTCGCCACCAGCGCAGGCGTCGTGTCGGTGATGAGCAACGCCATATTCAGCATTCGCTCATCCAAGAGAAAGCCCACATCCGTACTGCCGTGTTGCTGCGGCCCACGCTCCTTCTGACGGCGAATGGGCGGATTGCCAACGCCGGTCAGCGAGATATAGCTGTACGGGTCGCGCCCCCACAGGGGATAGGTTGTGCTGCCAACGATGGCGTCAACTTGAGTGAAGCTCATTGAGTCCTCATGGCGTTGCCGAGTTCTGCAAGCTGCCGAGTAGTTGCATCAAGCCCAGCACGTCAGCGTTGGCGTTGTTGCTGCCGTTGAGATTGATGGTATAGGTGTTCGAGTTGTTGTCGCCGGTCAGTCGCTTGTCAGTAGGTAGCGGATTGCCGTATTGGTCTTTGGCGTCGTAGTAGTTGGCGAGCGTGCGGAAATCTACCGCAGATTGCAGCAAGTCAGCGACCTTGCTTGGGTCAGTGCCGGCGCTTATCTTCTTCAAGACAAGCGGCAAGTTAGCGGTAAGAGAGCCATAGATTTGACTAAGCCCCAACAGGGCAGCCATCTTTTGCCGGATGGTATCGCTCGCGCCTCGCAACTCTCCGAGACCAATCGCATTATTGTTCTTGTCCATTGCCAGCCCGCTAAAGACGGCGTTAACTTTGGTGTTGTCAAGGGTATCGCTAAAGAAGTCGCCCAGCCCAGCGATAAAGTCCTTGACCTTCGCCGCCGCTTCTTTGGCGCTATCTTTGGCGCTCTTAATGTCAGGCGTCGTCAAGTTGATGCCACCGAGTAGCCCCTGGTTCGTGGTATTGACGTTGGTGTTACCGCCAATCAGCGCGCCAATCGTGTTGGTCGTTGGCGTGGTCGCCGGCGTGATATTTGGCGTAGGCGTGTTGCCACCAGCGGGGCCGATAATCAGCCCACCACCGGGCGCGATGCCGATAACATTACCCGTGCCACCCATCGAAGGCGGTAAGAGTTTGGGGTCAATGCCTAAAAGTTGCGCTATATTCGCTGGGTTGATGGCCTGATCTTTGACGGCTTTCAAGTAGGACTGTTGCGCCTGTACCGCCGCTTGGCGAGTGATGGTATCAATCTGTCCCTGCAAGGTGGCGTTCGCCAAGTCCATCGTTGACTTAATTTGGTCAGCCACGTACTGCGCTTCGGATTTCAGGCCGTCGCCCAGACCGTGCGCCATCGCCGCACCTGCGTCACGCGTGCGCCCCATGTCCTGATCTACGCCACCGACCAAGCCGGCCACCACGTCCTGTCCAAACCCCCAAAAGAGGCGACTAGGTGATGCGATGCCCAGCAACGATGTTGTTGCACTGATGAGCAGACGGATGGGGCCGAAGTTATTCCACCAGTTGAGGAAATCGTCCTTCTTTTCTTCGATGCCCTTACGTAACCCCTCTACGATGTTCCTGCCTGCCTCTAGCAGGCTGTCTCTCCACTTGGGCCAATTGTCCTGCACCCATTGCACGATGGATTGACCCCACTCTTTTAGCTTCTCAAGTGCGGTCGGTATGGCCTCTTTGGTAATCCATTCCCAAGCGGCTTTGGCCCAATCCGCTAAATTATCACGCCACTTGGGCGCGTTGTCTTTGACCCACTCCCATAGCTGCGCGCCCCACTTGGCAATCTGCTCAAGCGCGGCAGGGATGGCGGTGTCAGTGATCCACTTCCAAGCGTAGCCTGCCCATTCAAGTAGTACATCTTTCCACGCCGGTGCATTTTGCTTGACCCAATCCCACAGCTTGCCGCCCCAATCTGCCAGCGCCCTGAGTGCAACCGGCGTAACATCAACAATCCACTTCCACAGGGTCAGCCCCATCTCTTTTGCCAGGTCAGCCAACGCTCGCAACAAATCCAGTCCCAAATGCCCCATCGTTTCGATGAACCTCAGGAATGCCGGCTTCACAGCGGGGATAAGTTCCTCAGTAATCCAGCGCCACAGCTTGTCGGCCCAGCCACTCGCCATGCCGCCAAGTTGGTTGCTGCCTGCGCCGTCACCCTCGCCGCGTAGGCCGCGTATAAAGTTAGCGAGTGACTCAATCGCCTTTGGCAAGGTATCGTCAATCCACTGGTAAAGCGCCGTCTCCCATTCAAGGAATGTCGCAATAAAGCGCGGCAAGGCATGTACTAACCAGGTCACAATCTCGCCGCCCCAATTCGTGAGCTTTTGCAAAACGATGGGAATGGAGTCTACTACCCATTTCCACATCGCCGCCGTCCAGTCTTTAATCACCGGCAATACGCTCTTAATCACCGCGCCAAAGGCTTCTGCATAAGATCCGCCCTTGCTCAGATGGTCGTTAAATATACCCACGAGGCCACTCAGATAGTCAGTGGCGGCGCTGAGTATCGGCATGGCGCGCTTGGCAAGGTCGTCAAAAATCGGGATAAGGAACATGCCGACTTGCTCTTTGACATCGCCCCACATATTCGCCAACTGCTTGCCTGGTTCGACCATCGCCCTAGCCGAGCCGCCAAACTCTTTGGCGAGTTCGTCCAAGATTAGCCCTTGTGCGCCGGCGACGTTGCCCGCTTCGACCATCGTCGTGATTTGCTCTTTTTGTTGGTCGGTGAAGGTGACACCCACGCGTGACAGCGCGCTGATACCGGCAATCGGGTCATTCAATGCCTTGCCAAGTTGCACGGCACTGCTTTTCATATCCTGCCCAAGCGCCTGCGACATATCTAGCATGGACTCGGTAGCGCGCGGAAAGACATCTTTGCCAATATTGGTAAAGGTCAGCAGCAGGTTTTCACCGCCAAGTACCGCCTCGCCATCAAAGTTGGTTACTTGCTGCATCGAATCAGCCAGCTTATTCGCCATCTCAGACGTGACGCCCGCCGCGCCGCCGGTGCTTTTTAGTACCGCCTCTAGTTGCTTTTCAACCTGGATATGCTCACGGGCAATATCGGCGCTGTCACGAAAGGCAAAAACAAGCCCACCCACCGCCGCCGCGCCCGCAGTCAAGGCAACCGTCAAGCCGCCTGTCATCAAGCTACCAAAGGAACTAAAAACACTATGGCTCTCTTTGGCGTTGTCGTTCATACCGCCAAGCGAACTCTTGACCGTGTTAATAGCCGGGCTTGCCTTGTCGGTGGCGTTGATTAGAATGTCGATTGCGTCAGCCATTTGTCACTTGACTATCCTTGCCTGCACGGGTACGATATTTACGTTTCTGTCCAAAGACCATAAACGTTAGGAGATGCCCCGATGAAACGCATATTGCCCTTTGGTCTTGGTTACGTCGCTGGCTTTGCCACGCTCTTTGTACTCATGCTCATCTTTGGCGATTACAGCGATACACCGTCTCAAGTTTCAGCCGCCCCTTCAGTGCCACAAATCGACGCCGGTCTTGTGCTTGGCAGCTTTCAATCGACGGGTATTCAAGTCCAAGATATTGATCGCACTCCCCAACTTGACCCCAACTCGCCGCTACCCCGCAGTTTTCGCTCACATGCCACATGGAAAGATGCCCTACTTGGCGACAAAGGTGGTCAGCTTTTTGTCTGCGATAGCCCCGACCTTTGCCGTTCCATCTCTGCCTACTTTCAGGCGCTCGTAGGATTGGCTGGCCCTTACACCTACACCTCGCCATCGGGCTTGGTTGTCGTTCAGGTCAACAGCAGTTACACCCCTGACCAAGCAATACGTTACAAAAATGCTTTGGCGAATTACTAGCCATTCTGTCGCGTCTTTTGTACTTCTGTCTCGACTGACATAATCACGAGTAGCCGATACATATCGCGCGCCGGTTCGCGCTCCACCTCAGAGGGAAACTTGTGGAAGTGTTCGCATATCAGATACTCATAATATTCTTCTGGTATCGGAAAGCGCGCGCTGTCTTGCATCCACAAGGCTTCCCGCAGCCGGTCGGCTAGTTTCCCTCAGCGGCGGTTTCCTGCGCGTCACCCATCATTAGTTTACGCATAATTTCATTGACCACTTCCAGCGGTAACTCGTCAGTGTCGCACCCCGACACCCTCCTGATCATGTCTTCCATGAAATCACTTAGTTCATCCTCGCCAATTTCCTCATTGGCAAGGCGAGCGCGCAATTTACGCAACTCTTTACCGTCCTTCCAGAGCAACTTTGACATATCAATTTCGCCGGCAAATGTGGCGTGCTTGACAGTAATATTGATGCCCTTTGGCGCGGCCTGTTCGACCGCGCCATTCCCCTGTACCAATTCGTCTGACATAACTCTCCTACTTAGGTTGTAGCGGTCAAGGCGCGCAGGACTTTGGGTGCTTCCAGGACAACGCTCACCAGCGCCGGGCCACCGTTGCCGGCGTCCAAGTCGGGTACGTTCATCGACTTGATGATGGCGGGAAAGGCGCTGCCGGCGTCGTCGGTGGCGGTGAATTGCTCGTTGCCCACGACCGTACCGATACCGCCTTCAGGCGCCCAACGGATATACACCGTCTTGGCAGAGTTGCCCGCTACCTCTTGGCGGTCTTTGATGAAGTCCCAAAACTCACCGCTTACTTTGGTGTAGATGCCCCGGCAAGTGATGGTTGCGGCGCTGTGCTTACCGCCACCGGTCACGACGGGCGCAAGGCCGTCTGCGGTGTTCTGTGCGCCGCTCATCTGCTCCTGCCCGGTGTGCTTGATGTCCACCGTACTGCCCGACTTGTCCGCCCATGACGAACCATCGGTGGACAGTTGGACCATAAACTTATTCTGTGGGATTGCCCCGGTACTCTGTGTCATTTCTAGTTCTCCATAATCTCAATGGCGCGCCTGTCCAGGAAGATGGCGGCGGCGTCTGCACTCAACTCGATACTGTCACCTACTTTGTATTCTTTACTCGGCCCTGAAATCTGCCGTCTTACACGATATGTTGCTACGTCAGGCAAGACGATACCCTTATGCTGTGGCACGTCGCCACCCTCTATCCTGTGCATGTCGGGCGCGTCGGGGTCAGGCCACAGTACCCCGCCCTCATGGATGATATGGCCGCAGACCACGCTTAGGTCATGCGCCATGCGAAAGCCCTTCTCCTTGGCGTCAAGGGCGAATTGCCAATCGTCGGCAAACTTGCGCCGCTTGTCGTCACGGAAGGTGATGGCCTCGAGCACGTTCCTACGAATCAACGTACAACCAAAGCCCGCGCCCTCGCTGGGTAGCACCTTGCCCCATGCGGCTTTGGCGGCGTCACGGTCTGCATTTAGCGCAACGCCCTTGTAGCCGTCAATGGTGGGGATACAAAGCCATATACGGCTACTGCGTGACACGTATAGACCGCAGGCAATGTCAGCGTCAACAGCAGCAAGTTTCACCAGCGCATCCGGCGGCACAATCATGTCAGCTTCGATGGTGAGTAGCGCATCGTAGCCACCCGCCAACACGTCGTCACGCATCTTGTTATGCTTGATGGTCAGGTTGTCAGGGTGACTCAACTTGGGGTTGTCGTCGCCGTAGTAGGCAACCAATACACCATGCTTGCCATAATCCAGCGCATCCATTGATGCCCTCGCCGCAGGGTAAACATCTGGCTCAGTTGGATAAGTTGCCACGCCAATCAATATCTTCATACGTGTTCTGGTTCTCCCCTGCTAACCCTTTGGCATTTGCTTGCCACTACATCCAGCCAATACACTTCGTAATCTCGCTCAAAGACGTCGCTGATAAAGTTGAAATCGCTCGAATATGTTCCCGGCGCAAAGGCGCTGCGATGGCGCATCCATACCGCCCGCTTGACGATAAAGCAACTGACGCACACATGTCCCAACTGCGGCGGCTTTTGCCAGGTGAACTTGTCTGGCAAGATGTGTCCATCCCTGTCCATCTTCATCATGACCACGTCAGGATTATGGGCGAAAGCAACGTCGTATAAGTCCGCTACCAAATCCTCATAGACACACAGGTCATCGTCATCAAGCAACCACACGAAGTCCCCGCCCGGCTCATAAGTGGATAGACGCTCATAGGTGGCGGCAATGCCGATGCCCTCGTGGTCAATCATCATCGTCTGTGTCCAGTCATGCGACGATTGCCGCTCCAGGCTGGCGCGATTGTGGCGCAACATGGCCGGGCGCTTGTACGTGCGCGTGATGATCTCTAGCAATGCCATTAGCCATTCCCCGTAATGCTTGCCACGATGTACCAGTATTCCGTCTCACCGATGTAGTCAATCTCGCCGCGTATCGCCCACGACAGCTTGGCTTGCGAGATAGTATTGGTGGCAGGTACGGCGCGCAAGGTCGTACACAAGGCGTCTATCAAGGTCAAGGCCAACGCCTGGTTGGTCGGTTGCCTACTCTGCCCAACAGGCGACACCACGATTACCAGTTCGACTGTGCGGTTAGGCCAGCCGCCTTGCCCATCCGCCGTCAGTGGCCCTTCGCTGCCCACAGGTAAGCGCACAAACTGGCAAGGCAAGTCTGCTGTGCTGAGTTGGTCGGGTATGTTCGTGTACTTGCGCTTCACCCCCGTGATACTCAGGTTGGCGACGCCACTACTAAAGGCAGCATAGGTATAGATGGTCATACAAGCCGCCTGTATGGGGCGAGTAGCGCCTTTAGGTCTTTGGGCAGGTCAGCCGGTAACAACATGGCGCTGCTGCCGATCGCAATCGGTCTGTCCAGGTCGCCTGAATTGTTCTTCTGCCGGTACAGGTACGCCGCGAGCCGCGTGCAAGCCTGTACAATGTCCGCCGGTGCGCTTGTGCTATATGCCCACTTGCCGACAATCGAAATACTGTTCTCCGGCGTCGTTGTGTACGTCCATGCCACCGTGCTATTGCTCTTGAGCGTCAATGCCCGGTACGGCGTGCTATTGCGCGGCTCGGTGATGTAATTGCCGGCTGATACCACGTTGCCGTCACCGTTGGTCACGGAGGTAATCGCCGCAAGAGGCGCATCCAGATAGAGCCAACGCCCTGAGGCGTCACGCGTCGGGTCAAAGGTGCGCGTGGTATCACCGCTTGCCTCAAATGTTTGGCGGCAATAACTGTCAATGAAGGCTTGCGCCGCGGCAATCAACGTACCGAGTAAGGTATCGTCTGTCGTTTCGGTGATGCCTAAGTAGACTTTTAGGTTGGCCGCGCTCACGTATGCCATTTACTTTTTCGCCTTTGGACTCCGTAGCATCTTGTCAACCGGCGGCGCTTCTATCGCCTTGACCGCATCTTCGATACGAACAAAGCACCCCGGCGCATCTGCCATTAGGAACAAATAGAGTTCGTTGTCAGGCTCAAGCACCTGCCCGACGGGGAAGTGCATCCCACGCCCAATGTACTCGCTGATAACTCTTAGTTTTTGCGCCATAGGTTCTCGCTCTCCTCTATCATGCCAACTGCCTCACACCATGCCTTGAAATAGGCGCTGTTGTCATGGTGCATCGGGTATAGATCCTGTTGCCCAAAGTTGTTATGAGCAAAGATATGGCCGCCGCTCACGATGGCCGGCTCAAGGTCAGCTAAAAAGGTAGGCAACTCGTCCGGGTGGATATGCTCAATTGTGTCAATGGCAACCACAAGGTCAAAGTATTCATCGCCTAATGCCTGCCCAAGCGTGTCGCCCTCTAGCCACTTGACGCGCTCGCCAAGCCGCTTGGTTGCGAAGTCTTTCAATGCGCCCGGCAACTCGAAGCAGGTTACGTCGTTATGGTCAGCCATCACATCGGCCTCTGTGCCTAAGCCTGTGCCAATCACAAGGACCCTTTGCCCTGCGATGCCGTACAGCGGCGCTATGATACGGTCATAGAGTGGTTGACAATTCCAGTTCAGCAAGTCATAGAGATAGCCGTTTTGTGCGCTGCCATAGAAGGCGCGCTCCTGCTCTGCCGTCTGCGGCGGGTTGGCTTGCCACGGCTCACGCACGTTCTTATTGCCATTGATGGACTTGGCGACTACCATGTCAGGCGTTTCGCCGGTAAAGTCGGCCACCATTCTTGCCAATCTGTCATAGCGCTCAATCAGTGGCAACTGCCCACTCACACGCAAGTAGTCTTGATAACTCTCCCACGAGGTTGTCACCTCAGTCACATGGCCTGCCCGTATCGCCGTCGTTGCGCCCAGGCGAAAACCAAGCCCCTGCGCTTCGATACTAAAGATACCGTCCTCAGACGCCTTGTTGTGGCGCGGGTAATAGAACCAATCGAAGGTATCTGGGTCAGCATCGCCCAGCATCTTCAAGAACACTTCTCTGCGGAATAGACAGCAATGCGTGCCTACCATATCCACATCTTCGATTTTGTCCGGGTCAGTGACGAAGCATTCCATCATCTCACCCAGGGCGTTGCGCTTCATCCAAATGGCCCGCGGCGGCCAACCCCGCCGCGGGTAGAAGGCTTGAAGGATGTCATAAGCAAAGCCCGGTTCGTAGTTCCTAAACTGCTCTACGAAGTCCGATGCTACATCGGCATCGCTGTCAAGGGTTAGCAGGGTATCCATGTCGGTCGTAAGGAAGTGGCGCACCACATCGTTCTGTGCTTTGTGCGCCACCATCCCCGCGGCTGAATAGAGGCCGTCTCCTTTGCGTAAACCGCCGGTGACAAGCTGAGTCCACGCCTGAAAGAAGCGTGGCGTGACCTGTTTCTCCAACCTGGTTGACACCAGGATACGGCCCCAATCTTTCACGTACCCTCCTACGGGTTGAGTGAGATAAACAAAACGGCGTCCACATCCAATGTGTTGGTTGGGTTGAGGTCGGTCGTGCCGGTGACACTTAAGCCGAGAGTCTCACCGGCGGCAAAGGTGATTGCGCCGGGTCGGATGGTGGCATATGTGCCATTGGTGTCATTGTCCGAGGTCAGCGCAGGAGCAGGGTAGCCGCTCTGAGCAAACTCGGTGCTATTCTTGTGCGCGCGCACGGTAATCGTGCCGGCGGTGATGGCCGCACAAGAGGCGCTAATACCGACGATAGTTCCTGCTGCTGGGGCGACAATCAGCGTACCTGCCCCGGCCAACACGCAATCTTCATTGCTTGCGCCGGTCGTGACGTTGGTCTTTTGGAACGGAATCGCCACAATCGCCCCGTACTTCTTAGAATCAAATTCGTTTGCCATGATCTATCTCCCTCAGTCACTTAGACTGTGATGTTGAATAAGCCGCCGGTGTGGGTGTTGGTGGAACGTGTCCCCCACGCCGCAAGCGCCTGCCGGAAAGACGACACAACGATGAACTGACGGCGCTGAATGTCCTTGTCCATCTCGATCAGCAGGTCGCGACGGAAGCCGATATACCACATATCACGGTTGACAATCGACAAGCCACCCTTTGCGCCAGCCGCCACGTTCGCCTTGCCGTCGGTTTCGGTCAAAGGCTGTGAGGCGGTCACGACAATCGGAACGCCACGGAAGGCGGCAAGCTGCCCGGTCAAGACAAGGGCGTTGGAGCCAAACTTGTCAATCGTGGTCAGCAATTCACCCGGCGAGCCACTTGCCGCGCTGAGAAAGCCGTTCAGGTAGGTGGACACATCGCAGAAGATCACCAGTTTGTTCGGGTCAACTGCGTACTTGCCCATCGCCGCCATCTCGGTCAGCAGCTTGGCGTCAGTCAGTGCGCCGTTTTGGTCAGTCCCCATGTTGGTGTTATCCACGAGGTACTGGTGACGGATACCGTCCTGCCCGTTGCTGATATAGTAGCTATCCGATGGCGGGGTGGCATCGTCCATATTGATGTTGCCGGTTGATGTGACGGTGTTGTCAGCGTTGAGCGCGAAAGCGTCCATTGCCTCAGCGCCGGACTGTGCCAAGCGCGCACGAATGGCCGGCGCCATCGCCACCACAGCATCCTCATCCAGCGTGTAGCTCCACGCCTGTTCCGTGACAAGCTCAGTGCTAGTCAACGTCACCTTAGCGGTGCTGGGGTTGCTCTGCGTGGTAGCAGTATTCTCGCCACCCTTGCGCCAGGTCACGCTGCCAAGCCCAAGCGGAATGTCAAAGGGATTGGTCGGCATGGCGATGCGCTGCAAGGTGCTGACAATCTTGGACTGAAGGAAGAAATCCTCCCACAGTTGGCCCGCCAAGTTGGTCGGAACCAACTCATCACCGGCGGTAGCGGTCGTGCTATCCATTGCCTTGATTGCGGCCTTGAGGTCGTCGCTCGGCTGCACATACGGCGCACCCAGCGCGGCATAGTAGTTCTTGGCTTGCCCTTCCATCAACATCTTGGCAATGGCAAGGTCTACCGGCTGCAAGCGGGTGATACCGTCCTTGTGATAGCCGTCTACCTCAAAGTCATGTAGCATCTTGGCATAGCGATTGCCCTTGAGCGATGCGCGTGCGGCCCCGTCCAAGACAGGTGCGCCGGCCACGCCACGCCGCTGGGGTTGGGCGTCCATCTTCTCTTGCACCTGTGAGGCGACAAGAGCGTTCATTTCCTTCTCAAAGTCTTTCTTGAGGTCGTCCCATTGCAGCGTGGTCTTAACGTCTTGCCCCGCTGCTGTTTTCTCTTGGATGGCGGCGGTTAGTTTGCCAATCGCCCCCATCACATCTTCGTTGTTAGCCATTTCTGTTCTCCCCCGGTCGCCCGGTGCTATAGGTCGGTCAATACTTCACTGAGCGCGCTGAGTGCGTCCGCCAATGCCGCAAGTTGTTCGGGCGTGAGTTCGTTGTCTACATCTGTGGTCGCCGTCGCAATGTCATCTGTGATAGGTTCGGTGTGCGGTAAAGCCGGTGCGTCAGTCAGCGCCTTGACTGCCATGCGAATGGCCTCTTGATTAGCAGGCACAGGCACAAGGCTGATTTCAAGCAATTCAACACGGGTAAAATCTAAGCCGCCATGCTCGTTGGCCTTCGCCTCGATAGGCTGAAAGCCGATACTAGCGGCACGAAGTAAGTTCTGTTCCCACAATGCGCGTACAATGTTCATCGGGTCAGCGTCGCCGGTAGAGGCGCGCAGTTCCGGGCGAATACGTAAGCCGCTCATGTCCACCGTCATATCAGCGGCGCGGCCAATCACGGCCCACGGCTCAGAGTAGTTATGCCCAAAAATCAAAACGGGGTTCTTTTGGTAGTTGCTCAGGTCAATCCCCATCGGCATGACGCGGTCGTGTTGGCGGTCGACTACCGGTGTTGAGGCGATGATCCAGCCATCTTCTGTCTGCCCTGCGTCTACTGTCTTAGTTACTTTGGTCATCTCATCCCCTCACCACCAGGTCAATCGCCTGCTGAAAGTCTGCCCGTATCGCCTGCTCTAACTCACTGACTGCCCTGCTATCGGTGCGCCATCCAGTGCGCCTGTGAAAGCGCGTCTGAAAGCGGTCACTCTGCACGTATGGACCGTAAGGAACGTTGTTGCCCACCTTGCCTACTAAGCCGTCGTTCTTGCGCTCAATCTTGGTTGTCCAACGCCTGCCAAGCGTACCTGTGCGAATATAGCGACTCAGTGGCGGCGCTGCCGGGTAGTCCTGCATGTATGCCTGTAGGCGGTAGACGCCGCGCTGCATGGGCGCTTCCAGCTTGTCAAAAGCCGCTACTCTGTCCAGCTTGGCGAATATCTTGTCTAGTCCGTCAATATCAATGCTTGCCATTTAGCGTTTCTCCACGACAGGCCGTTCAAAGCATCTGCAACCAGGATGGGCAGGCGGCGATAGCTCACCCGCATACGTTCCGCCCAGCGGAGCGCGCTTGCCATCCAGCGGCCCACAGACAGGGCACACGCGCTCATCATTGACTGTCACCCACTCGGTTTCCTCTATCACGCCACTCTCTTTGTAGCCGGCTTGCCCACCCTCACGCGCCGCCCTGGTTGTCTCGGTCTGCGCGATCGCCTTCGCGCGCCGCTTGCCGAAGGTCGGCTCTAGTTCTCGCTGCAAGTCCCTAATGGTCGTCGGCTCTTTGAACCAGTCATTGACCGCCGTTTGCAAGCGCGCCTGCGACGTGTTGTTGATGCCCCTTACCAGGTCGAAGCTGTATTGGCTTGCCCACTTTGCCGCTTGGTCATGCGCCAGCGTCCAGTCAAAGGACATACCCACACGCTCTAAGGTGTCCAGCGCCACCGATACGCCCAAGCTACTGCCCTGCTCTAGCGATTGCCTTAGCACGGCGCGTACGCCGCCGCTTGTGGCGTCCACTCGATGTATAGCGGAGCGTAGTTGTTCATCGGTCGCATCGTCCGGCACAAGCTCGTCAAGCTGTTCACCAAAAGCCCTGGATAGGTCACGGGTAAAGCGCTTCTCAATATCTTCCCTCGCCCTTTGCTCTGCATCGTCACTGTCCGGGTCAAGCTGCAAGACCATTGCCTTGAATACTCGGTAGGCGTCAAGGGTAATTGACCCACTCAGTGTAAAAAAAGCGGCGGCAGCTTCCACCTCCAACAGGCGAGTCAATGACGGATCGCTCTTGAGTTCGTTATATGCGGCGTTCACGGTGTCGTGGTCGTCGCTCACAATTGGCGCAATGGCATAGTCCAGCGCCGCCAATACGTCATAGGTCTTATCACCCAGCCAACGCGCCAAATCGCCTTCATCCAGCGAAACAAAGTGCCAGTGGTCGCCTGAGCGAATGGCCCGCAGATGGGCGTCTTGTCGCTCCTGGATTAGCTTCTTCAGCGTGCGCCGCGCCTGTTCCTTTGCGCCTTCAGGCAGCAGATACTTTGGCGGCGTTGGCTCATCCTGTACGGGTTCGTCTGCCGGCGGCGTGTCCTGTGGTGCTTCGTCCGTAGGTGGCGCATCCGCACTTGGCGGCGTTGGCGGCATGACGATTGGTGCGGGTGGCGGCGGCGGTGGCTCAATCGCCTGCTCAAGCGGCACAACCATACTCGGCACAAAACCCACATCGCCGCCGTCAATCTTGCCAAAGCCCAGGTTGAAAGCCTCGTCCAGTTTGTTGAACGGTACACCCATCGCCCATAGCTTTGTCGCCATGTCAATCTTAGGTAGCAAATCCTCTTGCAACACGTCCACGCCGCTTAGGTCGGTGTCAATGCGTTGCCCTGGTAGCAAGCCATAGCCGTACTTCTGCATGTGGCGAGTCAGCGTCGTGTCACGGCTGCGGACAATGGGCAGAATGGTCAGCGTCCACAGCACTTCTAAGGCTGTGCCAAAGTTCTCATAGGTATCTTTGCCAAAGCCCATGATCTCATCCGGCACGCCAAAGATGGCCGCCACTTCGTCGCGCGCCATCTCCCTTTGTTGCAACCATTCAATGTCTTTGGGCGGGAAAGAGAACGTCTTTATGTCCGTTACGCCATCCTCTAAGATGACAGGCAAATAAGCGCCGTTTACGCCTTGATGCTTGCCCAAGAACTGTGTTTCGTAGCGGCTTCGTTCGCTTTCGGTGATGCCCTGTGGTGCAACAATGGCAAAGTCAGGCCGCGCGCTATTCTTCAGGAACTTCTTTGACCACGCTTGGTTATATAGGTCAATGGTGATACCCTCGCGCACGGCGTTGATAGGCGCCAGGCCGCGCCACGTATTCAGCGGGTTATAGAACTTGTCGTGCGCCATTTCGTTGGCAGGAATGACAATCGTCTGGTTGTCCTCGCCCAGAAACTGGTACTCAAGCGCCGTCGGGTAGTTGAGGCGCGTCGCATCCGGCACGACGGCGATTTGGTCAGGGCGTCGCATCCAGATCTCGACAGGTCTGCCCCTGCCATCCGGCACAAACTGATAGAAGGTCTCGCCACCCAGCAGCATATTGACCACGTAAGAGCGCCACAATTGCGCCGGCGCATCCTCGTCATTGACGTTGGCAAGCAGCAAGGAAAGCGGGTGGCTGTCGAGCGGCTTGTCGTTGGCATCCACCACGCGCACAGGCAGGCTTGCGATGTTCTCAGCAATGACGCTTACCGCCTTCTTCACCCACACATAGCAGCTATACACCGCCGCATAGTCGGCAAAGCGGTTCATTTCCTGCTCTACCGCGCCCGCGTAGGAACGGTACAGGTGTTCGCGCCCAGCCAATTCAGGATGATGCGAGATGGCCTTTGGCTTGCCGAATGACTGATATTGTTGGCGCACCCGCTGTAATAGGTTCATCTATCCATGCCCGCTTTATATCCTGCGACGATAGCAGCCGCCACCCATAATGTCGCCCGCACAATGATTCCCGCCAAATAGCCCAACACGTACAGCGGCGCGCTCAGTAGCAACAACAGAATGTCCCGCCATGCGGGTGCTATGACCTGCGCGCTCGTAGCCATACCCAGCTTTCTAAAGCGTTCGCCGCGTGGTCGTTGCCGTCCTCCGGCTTTGTTTCCAAGCCGTGTTTGCCCTCCGGATACTTGTACCCTGCGCGTATCTCATCCAGCAGGTGACGGCATCGTCGGTGTATCTTGATGGCCCTGTAGCCCTTGCCGTCACAGATAAGCGAACGGGTCAAGGTGATAGCGGCCAAACGTGTAGAGCCGCCGCCACCTGCCTTGCTGGACAACCAATTGCGCGCCGGTATGTTGGCTTTGCGTAGCCTGTTCTGTAACGCCACGGCCTCATGGCTCACCGCCGCAATCTCGGGCGTTGGCAGGCCAAAGCGCGCGCAGATGGTAGGCCGTTCGGCATAGTCGAGCGTGTCCCACTCCACATTATTGGCGGCTAACTGTTGCCCGAAGTCAGCGTGTCCGAAGTGCGTCAGGCAACGGTCAAAGATGTTGCGAATGCTTTCTTCTTCCAGCTTCTTCGTTTCGTACAGTTCGTCAAATACCAGAATGTCGCCGCCCGGTTGCCGCTGGATGAAGAGCGTGGCCCGTGGGTCAATGTAGCCATCGTCGATGGCAAGTTCAAAAGGAAGTGACGCGTCAGGCTCTTGGTCTGTCACGTTATCCTCACTGAATGAGTCATAGACCAAGCCCTCTACCGCCGCATACCAGTCGCCGTGCAGCCATGCCTCACGTAGCGGCCCGCTGAGTGTCTCAAGCATCTCCCAATAGGACGGGTCAAGATGCGGGTTGTCGGTCGGCAATGCTGGGATGAATGCGAACTGGTCGGCACTTGCCTTGAGCGCGTCCGGCAAGTCCTTCTCTATCCAGTATTCGCGCACCCAATTGGCGGCAGGGTTGCACGCACCGGCCATGTAGGTGTCAGTAATCCCCGGCCAACGCAAAGAGCCGCGCAATATATCAAAAATGCTTTCACGATTCTTCGTGATCTCGTCTATGTTCATGCCTGCGAATTCGCTACTCATGTATTTGCTTGGATCGTCCAAGTTACGTAACAGAATCGAGCCGCCGCCATACTGTGGGCGAAGGTGAAAGCCTAAGCCCTTTTCCTTCGTGTCCCTGAGTTCGCCAAGCCATGCCGGGAACTCACTTGCAATCTTGCCGATATGCCTATCCTTGAGCGACGGGTAATCTTCGCACCCAAGCATTACAGACACGTTGCGATGTCCTTGCGCTGCCCACCTGAGCAAGCGCCGAACAGGATACCACCTGAGCCAATAGCTCTTTCCCGGCCCACGACTGCCACCGAATAGCGTGTACTTGTGCGTATCGGCGACTTGGGTTGCCTGCCATTGCTTGTCAGAGAAGCCGCATAGTTCGGAAAAGTTGACACTCGTCATTTGTCCAGGGTAATGAACAATGGATCGCCACCGCTGGTAATATCCATCTCTGCCTTTGGCGGCCCGTCAATGTGCTGATAAATGAACTTGACGACGCCGCTCCAGTCCTGAATGTCGAGTGTCCGCACAAAGCCATCTGGGAAGGTGACTGTGCCGGTTGTCGCCGCCTGCCAAAGCAAGTCAGCCAACAGTTGCTTTCGTGTGACAGCCGCACTACCCATGTTCTGCTTTTGGTTGCCGGCCTTCTCCAGGATGCCCGTTAATGTTCGATTCTTTAGCGGCCTGCCCTTTGGGTTGCCGCTCTGTCCTGCTTTGAATGTCATTGTTTGTACTTGTTTTACAAGTTCCTACTCCACCACCTGCATAAAACCAATGTTATTCACGAGAAAATCCGGCCCGGTGTCGGGCTGGCAAAAATAGACCACGATGGCCCCGGTCGTTGCTACATGCGTACAGGCGCCCGGTTCGCTTGGCGCGGCATTGGCAACCGGCGGCCAAATGAGATAGTAGACGCCGATGCCTGCAAGCATGATGACCACAATAAGCCCATAAGCGATGGCATATGCGAGTATCTTGGTCATGGTGTTGGTGTCACCGTTGGGACGTAGTTCGCGGTTGCGGTAGGTGGCACAATACGCGGCCCCATACGCGGCACAGGCGGCCCGGCGTCGGGGTCTGTCACCAAATGGAATTGACAGGCCGTCAGTAGCACCAAAGCGCAAATGAGAAGCAGTCTCATTACCAGCCCCAAGTCTTATAACCGTCGGGGTGCGCCATGCCGAAGAGTGACCAAAGCAGTTCAAACATTGCTTGCCTCCAGTAGTAAGTCAGCCCGACGATTCGTCCATCCGCGCCCAAAGGTATCGAAGCTGCCAAGCGTCGCGTACCATTTGAGCAGGTTGCCCACGTAGGCATCGAAGCTGCCGCCACTCTTGTCCAGCATCTCCTTAGCGCGTCCAGGGCCGGCGTTGACAGCCGTATCGAAGTGCGCCAATGCCAGCGGCCAGGGCAGCTTATCGCTACCACTCGCCTCCCAATACCACTTGCGGTATATCTCGTCCGTCTCGGCGTCAGTGATATTTCGCAAGTCCTCTTTCGTCGGTGTCGGCAATCCCTTCGCCTCACGCCAACGGGTAAATGTGCCGATGGTGATACCCTTGTTGGTTGCACCGCCGGGGTCGGCGGGGTTGTCAGCCCAGCCCCCTTCCCACTTCGCGATAAATGCGCGGGCGCGTGTCCAGTTGTCGCCGGATGGCGGCGCGCCGTTGTCGATGGCCGGCAAGTGCGTCTCAAATGGCGGTGTTGCGGTTGCCGTGATAGGCGTTGCCAAAATCGCCTTGTATGCCGGCTCTACGTCAAAGCTAAACCACTCATGCGCCGCGAAGTCGCTGGCAAAGACAGCGCAACCAACAAAGCGTGGATCGGCGCTCATGCGGCCCACGTACTCAGCGAGTTCGTTGGCGTAACGTTCCGGCGGCATGTGACCCTGCCAGCCGCGCCGTTGTTGCCCAACGCTCGTGTCTTTGACGAACATATCCACGCCGCATTCGCCAATCACAATCGGCACTTGCCACGGGCACTTGAGCGTGCGCCCGCCCCACCATCCCCAATTCTCAGCCGGCCCCTGGTCTGCCCAGTATTCGTGGCAGACCAAAGCGCCACCGTTGCGAAGTATCGCCTCGTCTACGCCGTGAAAGGGCGACCAATCCGGCGGCGTGTCAGGGCCATTGTTGCCCGGCCAGCCCACGCCAAGCTGCATAGCGCCTACGCGTAGGCCGTACTTCATGGCCTCGTAGCACAAAGCGATAGTGTATTGACGAAGCGCCTCAGGAAAGCCCTCTTGCCACACCGTCGGCTCGTTGATGCCAAGAATCAGCGTCTTGGTGCGGTCAAAACCAAGTTTGGGTTGATGCTCGTTCCACTCCCGCGCGTGGCGTGTACCTGTCCCAACGGGGTCGCGGAGCATGTCGGCATGTTGCTCGCTTTGAGCCCAGTCCCTAGCTACAACCAAACTATCGGAAAGATTTGCTTTTATCCAACTGTAATCAGATTCTCCGCCATCCATAACTTTCATGACGGAGGGTTGCAACTCGGAAAAGTACGCGTAATCTTCCGCACGTCTATGCATTACAGACCAATAAACGGATAACTTACTTGTCATGGTCGCGGTGCTCCTTACCGTGACAATCAAGGCACACGGGAATTACCTCCAACCAATATTGGCGGTCATAGCCCTTGTGATGATGCCAGTGGGACGCTTGCGCCTCGTCACAAATAGAACAAACCATTGACCAGGCAGGCGGCAATAAGCTGCGACGAACTGCACGCGCGACCGTAGTTTGTGCGCGCCTCTGGTCATTGCGATAGCCCTTCGCCTGCTTAATACTGCGTTCATATTGCCGCACTTTTTCGGGGTCGCGCTGTCTCTGAACACGCTGCCATTCGAGTACCTTACGGCGATACTCTTCATCGTTGCGATAACGTTCTCTAGCATAAGCCGTTTCATGCTCAAGATTGGCTTGATGCCATTCACGCATATACTCGCTACGGCGTTCTTGATTTTCTTCTCGCCAAGCCTTATAGAGCGCGCTAGAGCAAGACTTGCAATAAGCACGCAAGCCGTCTTTGGCACCTTTTGTTTTAGAGAATTGGTCTAGGGGTTTTGCTTCCCCGCACTTAGTGCAGGTTTTGAACGCAGGCGCGCCCAGGGTATCATTGAGGTTCATCAGAAGTCCCTTTTCTGGTGACAGACCACGGGCGATTCCAGTCGCGCCGTGGTCACTTTTTATATAGTTTACTCCTGTATTATAGCCGAAATTGCCCATATTCACCAGGTTGCAAATGGCTTTCTGCTGGCACGCTGTGCCGCAATTACACGCGCTCATCTCACGCCCCGTACATCCAAACAAAGGCCACGGCCGCGAGAATCAGCCCGAAACCAATCCAATTTACTGATGCCAGAATCATGGTTATTTGCCCTTCTGAATCGAACGTGTCTGTGCGTCGGTCAATTCGCCATCCGGCCCGGTCAGCGGCAAGCCGGTCTCAGTGGTGGGCTTGGCGAGTGGCGTGGTCGTTCGATGCCCCCACCAAACCACGGCCCACGGCGCAAGCAAGGCGACAAGCTCCAAGATGCCCGACCGTTGCTCCGGCGTTAGCAGAATGCCAAACGAGGCCATTATGTTGAGGAGGAGCGTAATGGCCGTGACGACGGTAGCAGCCGTAATGAGCGGGTAATTGTTCGCCATCTATCCCCCTGTCACCCCAGGGCAATCAGCCCCAATCCGAAACGGTATAGCCTGCGGGTTAGCCTTCATGCTGCTCTCGTAACTGACAATCGATATTTCGCGCTGGTAATTGCCGGGTGTCCATTCTCGTTCTGGGCGGGTCGGTGTTGCCGGCAGCTTGGCAGGTATCTCCCATGCCGTCGCGACCGTGCGTCTATCTGGCCAGTAGATTGCTTCCGTGCTGCTGCTCCACTCCTGCCGCCCATCATCCAGGTTACGGATGACAATCACGTACTTGCCGGTCAATGCCTCGTCAATGTCGAGCGTTGTCGAGTACTTCAGCGTATCGCCCGGACAAAGCAGCGGGTTGGCGACGGCACTCTCGATTCTCAGGTTGACGACGCTGGGCAAAGGCTCACGGATGTACTTTGCCAGCCACACTTGAGCGCCGATACTGGCGGCGGCCAACACTAGCCACGCCAACAGGAATCTGCGGAACGCCACCCGGATATGCTGGTCAGTCTGCTGCTGACCCGCCCTGTGTTGCTCGACGATCTGGGTTGCTGCGCTTGCTATCTCGGATAAGTCGCTCAATGGCATCTCGTAGACCTGCGATCTCGGTACGGATAGCGGCAAACTGCTCCATGAGCTTGGCGAGAGAATCTCCGTTGCGGGTGGATAGAGCAGCGTTGTTTTCAATGGCGGTGATTGCCCTCTCCAGTAACTTTGCTTGCAGGTCGTTGAGTTGCTTCAACGAGTCTGCATAGCGCGCGCCCTCTGCCGCCCTGTCCTTCTGCACCTGTTGATAGAACCACAGGGCAAGGATAACGGCTGCTAGATTCGGGACAGCAGCAATCAACTGTGCAATATCGAACAATCAAGCTGCCTCCGAACGGAAACAAGGACACAAAGAAGCCCGCTACCCTAAAAGTAACAGGCTCCGATACGGTAATGCCGTACGCCTCAGTCAATGCGCCAGCCCTCTAAGTCTTGGACAATGGGCAACACTCTACTCAGCTTGCAGAGCATTTCCCACACGCTATGGTGCTGTAGCCCCGTCGCCTGAGCAAAGTACGCCGTCGTGAACTTCTTCCCGCGATTTTCCATGAGAGTAAATACAACCATGCCCGCACGTTCGGTTGGCAATGTATCCCTCCTGATTTCGCTTATCGCCATAAGTGCCTCGTCCCTGCGCCACGCGTCCCATCTACGATGCCGAGTTTGCCACTTTCGGCTAGGTAATTACCCTGTCGGCGCGGAGCGCACGTAGTCTCGTGCCTAATTCTGCCTTGCGTGCGTCTGACATAGGTTTTATCGCCTTGCGTATCGTGATTTGGTTGGCGGGCAATTCATAGTGTTTGCCAACACCATCGGCTGCCGTCCTAACAAGTTTTGCACCGACAGACTCAATCCGTCTCTGCATCACCGGATCATCGCTGTAAACATGCCATGTGCCGCGGTCGTCTGCACTCATGCTCAGATTGGTTTCTTGCTCTTGCTGCGTGAGATTCATCGTAACAGCTCCTTTGATTCGATTGTGGCGGTAGGTTCTGCGTCACGCACTTCGACAAGCCGGTAGAAGCGCCCAGGATACTGCGCCAACGTGCGCCATTCGGGTTCTCCGCACTCGGCAATGTAGCCACAGCACATTTCCACCACGATAGGCCGCGTTGACGTTTCGGTTGGGTAATAGTGATAGCTGCCGTCAGGGAGTGACTTCATGCGCCTATCTCCAGTAGCGGCAATTGCATTTGCGCCTCAGCTATGCGTTTCTCTGCGATGGCGAAATAGGTCGGGTCGATTTCGATGCCGATAAAGTTGCGCCCCGTCTTGACACAGGCGACGCCGGTTGTGCCTGAACCGGCAAAGCAATCCAGTACCGTTCCGCCAGGCCGCACCCATTGCGATACCATGTGCTGTACTTGGTCTAGTGGTCGCGGGCACGGATGACCATTAACGTAATTCGACATACCCGGTTGCCGCATTGCCGGATTTGTATTCGCCACATGGTAATCACGTGACAATGTGCCTTCGCTCCAAATATCGCCATCTGTCCACCATGCAATCACAGGGTCAAAGGCGTACTGCATTGCGATAGGTCGCATTTGCACAAAGTTTTTGCAAGCCGCAAAGATTCGATAATTGCGCGGGAACCATTCGCCAAAAAGCCGAACGTTTGGCATTGCCTGCCAAACGAACACAGGCGAGCCGGGCTTACAAAGCCGTTCCGCTTCCAGCAATACCGACCATAGCCATTCTCCGTAGCCTTCAGGCGAATCATCGTACGTGGCATACTTAAAACCAATCCCATACGGCGGGTCAGTCACCACCGCGTCAACGCTGCTATCCGCCATACTCCTCATCACCTCCAGGCAATCGCCCAGATGCAACTGTACGTTGGTCATAGTTCAGTCACCTCCACCACCACTCGTGGGTAGTTCTTGTCGTCATTGCGATAGGCATGTATCTCGGCTATCTGGCTGTCGTTGTGATAGGCAAGCCCCTGGATAGAGTCCAGCAGCACTTTGATACGGTTATCCAGGTCGCCGCGCTTGGCAGGACGGTAGAAGGTCAGCGACACGCTTACCAAGCCCTCTAGCGGCTCTATGCCGGAAGTGCGCCACAGAAGATAAACGCTGTCCCTGTAGGCATTTGCTTCTTCGCTGCGATGGGTAACGCCTCGGTTATGGCGATAGTAGCGATTTGCGGATGGTGGAAAGTCAAGCGTGATTTTCACTTAGCCCCCTCGTAGCGTTCTTTACCATGACTCCTCCTCGAACAATTCCATTTGCGGCTCTCCTTGTTCGGCTGAATCCACCTCGCCATTGATAGCGGATAGACTGCGCTTGGCGTCGTTGGGACTATCGCAGATGCGGTAAAATCCCCAACGCGCTCCAGGTAAATCCGCCTTCCACTCGATCATTAGTTTGTTCGTCGGGCATATTCGGAATAGGTGCGTCATGTTCGTCTAGCCAGTCCAGTCCTTGCGCCGTATCTTGTCAGTATGGTATCGCCTCTCGCTGTGGCAATAACACGAAGGTTCGCGGCAAATGTGGTAGACGTGCCAATACTCGTCCCCACAAACACACTGTTCCCCGCATGGAGCGTGCTTCTTGCACCGTCCCGGCGTGGCTGTGCGTTTTGGCTTGTCGCTAGTCTGTTCGCTCACTTGTCGCCTCCCATGCTGAGTTCCTCGATACGTAGCTCGCGCCCTACGAAAAAACCTCTCTCCCGCGCCGTCAACTGCATGAGCGTCTTGCTGTGCCAGAATGCCGGCAGCCTGTTCGGGTCAGCGTCATAACCTTCTTCCAGCCCCGCCGCGTACTCGGCCTTGAGGCGGTCTAGCTCACGTTGAATGTTCGTGTTGACGATTACCATAAGCCCTCCGTCAGTAGATGCCATGCTGCTGCTGCCACTGCCGGAACTTGTCCATTGCCAAGGGATTTAAGTCGGTCCACCCTAGAGGCCAGCCCATCAACCACTCGACCCACGCCGGGTTCAACTTCCCACCATTGCCCTCGGTCGCTACTTGGTCGTTCAGATTGCGGCTGCGCTGCATGTCGTCCCATCTGTGCGCCTCGCCCGTTCGATAATCCCGTGATTGTGGTGTCGCCATCATCACCGCTGATTCCAGAGAGGGTGACTTTCTCGCCCTCTCTGCCGGACAATCCCCCCGCTGCTTCGCTTTGGGCGTGGGCCACATGTGAGCGACCGCACTCAGCGATGCCCGACTCTGCCCACCCGCCTTGTTCAGGTGGCGAATCGTTCCGTTGCTTGTCAGGATGGGATTGAATACCGTTCGGTTGAGCGCGTCTTGCGCCGTTGGTGTGGGCAACAATCCAAAGTCTGTCTCTCTTATGCGGAGCTCCCAACTCAGCTGCCGATAGCACACACCATCGACAGTCATACCCGCTTTCGGTAAGATCACCGACAACGGTATTGAAATATCCAGTAGCAATAAGCCCTGGAACGTTTTCCAGGAAGCAGTATCGGGGTCGTACCGCGCGAATGGTGTCGATAGTTGCGGGCCACATATTGCGTGGGTCGTCGGCTCCTGCTCGCTTCCCTGCAACGGAGAA
>Ga0184628_10000323_pt1 | contig 27276 bp, 28 predicted proteins | sample PLM4_5_b1_FD_133149 | JGI IMG/M metagenome (GOLD analysis project Ga0184628, IMG submission 133149) | Groundwater sediment microbial communities from an aquifer in East River, Colorado, USA - PLM4_5_b1 | ecosystem: Environmental > Terrestrial > Soil > Riparian zone | place: USA: East River...
CGCGCGAGGCGCAGCGCCGTCATCGTCGCCTCGGTGCCGGAGGACACGAGGCGCAGCATCTCGAGCGAGGGCACCAGGCGGCACAGCATCTCCGCCAGTTCCACCTCGGCCTCGGTCGGCGCGCCGAATGAGAGCGCGCGCGAGGCGGCCGCCTGCACCGCTTCGACCACCGCGGGGTGCGTGTGCCCGGCGACCATCGGGCCCCAGGAACCCAGGTAGTCGATGTAACGCTTGCCGTCGGCATCCCAGAGATGCGCGCCGGAGGCGCGCTCCAGGAACGGCGGCGTGCCGCCGACGGCGCGGAACGCGCGCACCGGCGAGTTCACGCCCGCGGGGATGCGCAGCTGCGCGCGCTGGAAGAGTTCGTCGTTACGCGATGCCATGGGCGAACACCTTAGCGTATTGTCGCGCGCGCGCGGCGACATCCGGCGCGTCGAACAGGTCCGAGAGGACTGCCACGGCGTCGGCGCCGGCCGCGACCAGCTGCGGGGCGTTCTCCGCGGTGATGCCGCCGATCGCGACTTTCGGCACGCCCAGATCGTGCCCGAACAGCGCGAGCGGCGCGCGCACCGCGCCGGGCTTGGTGGCGGAGGCGAACACCGAGCCGAAGGCGACGTAATCGGCGCCCGCGCCGACGGCGCGGCGCGCAAGCTCCAGCCGGTCGTAGCAGGAAGCGCCGAGGATGCGCCCGGGCAGCAGTGCGCGCGCCGCGGCGAGGTCGCCGTCCGCGATCCCCAGGTGCAGTCCCGCGGCGCCGACCTCGAGCGCGAGTTCCAGGTCATCGTTGATGATGAGCGGCACACCGTGCCGGCGGCAGAGCTGCGCCAATGCGCGTGCCTCCTCGATGCGCCGCGCCGCTGGCGCGGACTTGTTGCGGTACTGCAGCGCGCAGAGCGCGCCCGAAGCGACCGCTGCGGCGACGCGTCCGATGTCGTCCGGCGTGATGGCGTAGAGCCCGCGCAGCTTCATCGCCACGGGAGGAACTGCCCGCTGCCGGGTCTGAAGCCGCGCTCGAGCGCGCGCCACGTGAATTCCTGCGCCGCGCGCGCCGCTTCCGGCACCGCGTCGCCGTGCGCGAGCCGCGCCGCGATCGCCGAGGCGAGGGTGCAGCCCGACCCGTGGTAGCTGCCGGGCAGGCGGCGCCAGCGGTCCTCGCGCACGACGCCGTTCGCGTCGTGCAAGGTGTTCACTACGTCGGCAGTGTCGGAGTGCGTACCGGTGAGCAGCACGAACTTGCAGCCGCGCGCGATGCAATCGGCGACGCCGCCGAGCGCGCGCGCTTCCAGCGTGTTCGGCGTCAGCACGGTGGTACGCGGCAGCAGGTGCTCGCGCAGGGCGGCGAGCGACGCTGTGTCGGCGAGCGGGTCGCCGCGCCCCGAGGCGAGCACCGGGTCGAGCACCACGGGAATGCGCGGGTGCCCGGCGAGGATCGCGGCGATCGCCGCCGCATTGGCCGCACTGGCGACGACGCCGATCTTGACTGCTGCGACCTGCAACTCGTCAAGCAGGCATTGCGCCTGCTCGGCGACGAGCCGCGCGTCGAGTGCCTGCATGCGGCTTACGCCGCGCGTGTCCTGCACGGTGATCGCCGTGAGCACCGACAACGGATGGCAGCCGAGCGCGGCGAACGTGAGCACGTCGGCCTGCATGCCCGCGCCGCCGGTCGGGTCGGCGGCGGCGAAGCTGAGCACCAGCGGAGGGGCGAAAGGCATGGGAGGCGCGGCGCGGCCGCGCCGCGGAATGAGCTAAGATGCCGCACGATTTTAACTCAGCCCTCGCCGCCGACCGATGACCGAGAACCAAGTGAAGTACCAGACCTGGATGTGCCTGATCTGCGGCTACGTTTACGACGAAGCCGCCGGGGTGCCGGACGAGGGACTGGCGCCGGGCACGCGCTGGGAGGACGTGCCCATCAATTGGACCTGCCCGGAATGCGGCGCGCGCAAGGAAGATTTCGAGATGGTCGAGATCTGAGCGCGCGCCGGCGCGCTTGGAGCTGAAGGCACCCGGCGTCGGCTGGGCGCGGCGCATCGCGCAGTGGCTGGGCGCGCTGCGCGTCGTGACCCTGCTGCCGCTGCGCCGGCAACTCGCGGCGCTGGGCGCAGTGCTGGCGGCGCTGCTCGCCGCCTCGCTGTGGCTTGCCTGGTCGGAATACCGCGAAGCGCATTTCGGCGAGGGCCACGTTGCGGCGGCGGCAGAGATGCGCACCCTGTCGCAGCGCCTGGCGAAGAGCGCGCTGCGCAGCCTGCGCGGCGATCCCGAGGCCTTCCCGCAGGTGCAGGCGAGCCGCGACGGCTTTGCCTCGGCGCTTTCCCGCCTGACCCGCGACGGGCGCTCGCCGGCCGCCGTGCGCGCGCTCGCCGCCGAGTGGGAGCGCACCGAAAGGAACGCAACCACGCTGCTGCGCGACCAGAAACTGCTGACCGCGCTGGCCGCTGCGGCCGCGGGCATGGAGCGCGCCAACCCGCTGCTGCTCGAGCGCGCCGAGCGCGTGCAGAACCTGAAGCTCGCGCGCGGTGCGAGCGCCGCCGAGATCGCCGCCGCGAGCCGGCTGGTGATGCTCACGCAGCGCATGGCGCGCGGCGCACAGCAGTTGCTCGCCGCCGACGTCGTGGACCCGGAAGTGGAGTTCCTGCTCGGCAAGGATGTGAACGAATTCCGCCGCACGCTCGTGCAGCTGCGCGAACGCGCGAAGGAAAGCGACCTGAGCGCGTCGCTTGGCGATCTGGGGCAGAGCTTCGGCCTGTACCAGGACGCAGTGGTGGCGGTACTCGGCACGCGCGCGCGCCTTGCCGGCGCGAAGGACGCTGCCTCCGCCATCTATGCGGATTCAGAACGGCTGCTGGACGCGGTGGACCGGGTGGTCGCGGCCTACGGCGCCGCGCCCGCGCCGCCCGCCTACGAGTTCGGCATGGCGGCGACCGCGCTGGCGCTGCTCGGCGCGCTGCTGCTGCTCGTGCTGTTCTACGTGCACGACGAGCGCCGCCAGCGCGAGGGCATCGCGCGCCGCCACGTGGTGATGCGCCGCACCCACGAGCGCGACCTTGAGGCGGTGGAGCTGCTGCGCCGCGAGCTGGAAGGGCTCGCCGCGGGCGACCTCACCACGCGGGTGACGGTGAGCAGCGAGATCACCTACCCGGTGGCGGCGACACTCAACGATGCGCTCGAGGCATTGCGCCAGCTGGTGGCGCACGTGGCCGTCGCCGCGGAGCGCGTCGGCGGCGCTGCGGGGGGCGCGCAGGCCGCGGCCGACGGCTTGTTCCAGGCGGCACAGCGCCAGTCCGTGCGCATCCGCGGCGCAAGCGCCAGTGCGCTCGGCATGGCGCGCATGGTGAACGAGCTCTCGACGCGCGCCAACCAATCCGCGGAACTGTCGCGCGCCGCGCGCGCCGCGGCGCTGCAGGGCCACCAGGCGGTGCAGGCGGCGCTGTCGGTGATGCGCGACCTGGGCGCGCGCATCCGCGTGGCTGCGGAGCAGATCGACAAGCTGCGCGGAGCGTCGCCCGAACTGGGCAGGACCGCGGGCGCGCTGAACCAGATCGCCGCGCAGGCCGAGGCGCTGAGCGGCAGCGCTTCCGGCAAGACGCTCGGCGAACTGGGCGAGCTGCTGCGCAAGCTGGCGCAGAACATCGAGGAAGTGTCCAAGACCACGCAGTCGCAGGCCGGCGCCGCGAGCAGCGTCGCGGGCGGCGTGCGCAAGGTTCTCTCCGGCGCGGAGCAGGCCGCGGACGCCGCCACGCGCGCCGCCGGCTCGGTGGAGGAGCTGGCGGAGTTGCTGCGCGGGTTGCGGGAGGCGCTGGAGAAGCTGCGCACCTGACGCGCCGCCGCGGCGCAGGCCGGGGCTTGGGGTAAGATAGCCCCTGAGCGTGTCCTCGATCAACCTGACGCACCACTTCCTGATCGCCATGCCCAGCATGGCCGATCCGTACTTTGCGAAGTCCCTGACCTACGTCTGCGAGCACAACGACCAGGGTGCGCTCGGCGTGGTGGTGAACCGCCCGATCGACATGACCCTGCAGGCGCTGTTCGAGCGCCTTTCGCTTACCCTGAAGCACAAGGACCTGTCCGACGCGCCGATCTACTTCGGCGGGCCGGTGCAGACCGACCGGGGCTTCGTCTTGCACGAGCCCGCGGGCAACTGGCAGTCCACGCTGCGCGTGCGCGACGCCATCGGCCTCACCACCTCGAAGGACATCCTGGAAGCGGTGGGCCGCGGCGAAGGTCCGGACAAACTCCTCGTGACGCTGGGCTACGCCGGCTGGTCTGCGGGACAGCTCGAGCACGAGCTCGGGCAGAACGCCTGGCTCACGGTCGAGGCGAAAGACGCCATCCTCTTCGACCTGCCTTCGGAAGAGCGCCTGCCGGCGGCGATGGAACTTCTCGGCGTGGACTACGCGCGGCTGGCGGATTCGGCGGGACATGCCTGAGGCCGGCCGCACCGTCCTCGCCTTCGATTTCGGTTTAAAGCGCATTGGCGTTGCGGTCGGCGAGATGGAACTGCGCATGGCGCACCCGCTCCCTGGCATCGCCGCCCCCGGTTTCGGCGCGATCGAGAAGCTGGTGAAGGAATGGCGCCCGGGAATGCTGGTGGTGGGCCTGCCGGTGGGCGAGAACCGCGAACACCCGATGGCCAAGCGCGTGCAGCGTTTCGCCCGTCAACTCGAGGGGCGCTTCCGCCTGCCGGTGGCGCGCGTGGACGAGCGCTACACCTCGGTCGAAGCGGAAAATCTGCTGCGCGGCATGAAAAAGAAGGCGGTGGACTCGGTGGCCGCGCAACTGATCCTCGAACAGTACTTCCATGGCCAGCCTGCCTGACGCGGAGACGCTTTGCGAGCAACTCGCGCGCGAGCTCAAGGCGCAGGTGAAGGCGTCCACGGCGATGGTCGGCATCTACACCGGCGGAGCTTGGCTGGCCGAGCGGCTGCACGCTGTGCTCGGCCTGCAGGCGCCGCTCGGCCTGCTGGACATCGCGTTTTACCGCGACGACTACGCGAAGCAGGGCCTCGCCAAGGATCCCAAGCGCTCGAAGATCCCCTTCGACGTGGAAGGGCGCGACCTGCTGCTGGTGGACGACGTGCTGCACAGCGGGCGCACGGTGCGCGCGGCCATGAACGAACTGTTCGACTACGGCCGCCCGGCCACGATCACGCTGGTGGTGCTGGCAGAGCGCAGCGGCCGCCAGTTGCCGATCTGCGCGCAGTTCGCGGGCGCCAGGGTTGAGGTGCCTGCAGGCATGCGCCTGCGGCTCAAGCGCGACGACCGGGGCAGACTCTCGCTGGAGCTCCAGCGTGGCGCGTAATCCGCAACTGAACGCCAGCGGCGAACTGCAGCACCTGCTGTCCACCGAGGGGCTGCCGCGCGAGATCCTGCTGAAGATCCTCGACACGGCGGAATCCTTCGTCGGCGTCACCGAGCGCGACATCAAGAAGGTGCCGCTGCTGCGGGGGAAAAGCGTGTTCAACCTGTTCTTCGAGGGCTCGACGCGCACGCGCACCACCTTCGAGATCGCCGCCAAGCGCCTGTCGGCCGACGTCATCAACCTGAACGTCGCCGTCAGCTCGACATTCAAGGGCGAGTCGCTGCTCGACACGGTGGCCAACCTCTCGGCGATGCAGGCCGACATCTTCGTCGTGCGCCACGGCTCCTCGGGCGCTGCACACCTGGTGGCGCGCCACGTCAAGCCGCACGAGCACGTGATCAACGCCGGCGACGGGCGCCACGCGCATCCAACGCAAGGGCTGCTCGACCTCTACACCATCCGCCACTACAAGAAGGACTTCGGCGGCCTCACCGTGGCGATCGTGGGCGACGTGCTGCATTCGCGCGTCGCGCGGTCGCTCATCCACGGCCTGACCACGCTCGGCGCACCGGAAGTGCGCGTCATCGGCCCGCAGACGCTGATCCCCGCCGGCGCCGCCGCGCTCGGCGTGCGCGTGTGCCACTCGATGCAGGAGGGCCTGAAGGGCGCCGACGTGGTGGTGATGCTGCGGCTGCAGAACGAGCGCATGAACGGGGCGCTGCTGCCTTCCGCGCAGGAGTTCAACAAGCACTACGGCCTCACCGCCGAGAAGCTCGCGCTGGCGAAGCCCGACGCCATCGTCATGCATCCCGGGCCGATGAACCGCGGCGTCGAGATCGACTCTTCGGTGGCCGACGGCCCGCGTTCGGTGATCCTGCCGCAAGTGACCTTCGGCATCTCGGTGAGGATGGCGGTCATGTCCATGATCGCCGGTAACTGATGAAGCTCCTCGTCAAGAGCGGGCGGGTGGTGGACCCGAAGAGCGGGCGCGACGCCGTGGGCGACCTGTTCCTCGCCGACGGCAGGATCGCCGCCGCGACCGGAACTCCGGACCGCAGCATCGACGCCAAGGGCCTGGTGGTCGCACCGGGGTTCATCGACCTGTCGGCGCGGCTGCGCGAGCCCGGCTATGAATACAAGGCGACGCTGGAGTCGGAAATGGACGCAGCGGTGGCGGGCGGCGTGACCAGCCTCGCCTGCCCGCCGGATACCGATCCGCCGCTCGACGAGCCGGGGCTGGTGGACATGCTGCGCCGGCGCGCCAAGGCCCTGTCGCGCGCGCGCGTCTACCCGGTGGGCGCGCTCACCGTGAAGCTCGCGGGCAAGCAGTTGACGGAGATGGCGGAACTCGCCGAATCCGGTTGCGTTGCTTTCTCGCAGGGCAACGCGCCAGTGGCCGATACGCAGCTGCTGTGGCGGGCGCTGCAGTATGCGGCGACCTTCGGCTTCCCGGTGTGGCTGCGCGCCGAGGACGCCTGGCTCGCCAAGGGCGGCGTGGCGCACGACGGCGAGGTGGCGACGCGCCTGGGCCTCGCCGGGATCCCGGCCTTCGCCGAGACCATCGCACTGGCGCAGTTGTTCGAGCTGGTGCGCGCCACGGGCGCGCGCGTGCACATCTGCCGCATCTCGAGCGCGGCCGGCGTCGCCATGCTGCGCCGCGCGCGCCACGAAGGATTGCCGCTGACCTGCGACGTCGGCATCCACCACGTGCACCTCTCCGACATGGACCTGGGGTACTTCGACTCGAGCTGCCGCCTTGAGCCGCCGCTGCGCAGTCAACGCGACCGCGAGGCGCTGGCGGCGGCGCTCGCCGATGGCACCATTGATTGCGCGGTGTCCGACCACACGCCGGTGGACGAAGACCGGAAGCTGCTGCCGTTCGCGGAAGCCGAGCCCGGCGCCACGGGGTTGGAACTTCTGCTGCCGCTGGTGCTCAAGTGGGGTATGCAGCGCAAACTGACGCTGGCGCAGACCCTCGCGCGCATCACCAGCGAGCCCGCGCGCGTCCTCGGGGTCGCCTCGGGCCGCATCGAGCCCGGCGCACCGGCCGATCTGGCGATCTTCGACCCGCAGGCGCTCTGGCGAGTGACGCCGCAGGCCCTGAAGAGCCAGGGCAAGAATTCGCCGTTTCTCGGCATGGAGCTCGCCGGGCGCGTGCGCGCCACCATCGTCGCCGGCAACGTCGTCTACGAGGCATGAGGCGCGTTGCGCTGCTCTTGGTATTGGTGGCGGGCTGCAGCGCCACGCCCGAAAAGCGCCCCGGCGGCTACTACAAGGACGACGGGCCGCCCGACAAGGGCGTCAACCTCGCGTCGATAGCGGACGCGGTGCCGCGGGCCGAACCGCTGCACCGCTACGCCAACCGGCCCTACGAGGCGCTGGGCAGGACGTACGTGCCGCTCACGCGCGTCGGCGTCTACAAGCAGCGCGGCACCGCGAGCTGGTACGGCAAGCGCTTCCACGGCAACCCGACCTCCAGCGGCGAGAAATACGACATGTACAAGATGAGCGCGGCGCACCCGATCCTGCCGATTCCGAGCTACGCGCGCGTCACCAACCTTGCCAACGGCAGGAGCGTGGTGGTGCGCGTGAACGACCGGGGCCCTTTCCACGCCGGGCGCGCCATCGACCTGTCCTACGCTGCCGCCTACAGGCTCGGCTACACTGCGCAAGGCAGCGCGCAGGTGGAGATCGAGCAGATCGTGCCGCGCGGCGCGCCGCTCGCGCTGCAATAGTCCTTATTTCGATGCGCATCGTGCCGTGGTCACTGGTCCTGCTATTCACTTGCGCAGCTGCGCAAGCGCAGCCCGCCCCGCAGCTCGCGGGCAAGGCCTGGCTGCTTGCCGACCTCACCAGCGGCCAGGTGCTCGCCGAGGAGAACGCCGACGAGCGCTTTGCCCCGGCTTCGCTCACCAAGCTGATGAGCGCGTATCTGGTGTTCGGCGCAATGCGCGAAAACAGGCTCTCCCCCACCGGCCGCGTCGAGGTGTCGGAGCGCGCCTGGCGCGCTCCGGGCGCGCGCATGTTCATCCAAACCGGCGTGCCGGTGGTGGTGGACGAGCTGGTCCACGGCATGGTGGTGCAATCGGGCAACGACGCGAGTATCGCGCTCGCCGAGGCGGTGGCCGGCTCGGAAGAGAAGTTCGCGGAGCTGATGAACCGCGAGGCCGCGCGCCTAGGCATGAAGAACACGCACTTTGCCAATGCCACCGGTTTCTCGGGCGCGCAGCACTACAGCACGGCGCGCGACCTGTATCTGCTCGCCGGCGCGCTGATCCGCGATTTTCCAGAGGAATATGCGCGCTACTACGCGCGCAAGGAGTACCGCTACAACGGCATCACGCAGATCAACCGCAATCGACTGTTGTGGCTCGACCCGAGCGCGGACGGGGTGAAGACCGGCTACACGGAGGCGGCAGGGTACTGCCTGGTGGCGTCGTCGCAGCGCGGCGGGCGGCGGCTGCTCTCGGTGCTGCTTGGCGCGTCCTCAGATTCCTCCCGCGCGCAGGAGTCGCAGAAGCTGCTCAACTGGGGCTACCAGTTCTTCGACGGCGTGCGCCTGTTCGCCGGCGGACAAGCGGTCAAGGCGGTGGCGGTGTGGAAGGGCTCCGCGCCCGAGGTGAAGGCCGGCTTCGCCGGGGGGCTGGTGGTGACCGTGCCCAAGGGGCGGGCCGACAAGCTCGAGGCGGAGCTGCTCACCCATCCACCGGTACTGGCACCGGTGGCGCGGGGCCAGCGCGTGGGAGTGCTGCGGGTGCAGTTGGACGGCAAACCGCTCGGCGAGTACCCGGTGGAGGCCCTGGAGAGCGTTGGCGTGGCGGGGTTCTTCGGCCGCGCCTGGGATACACTGCGATTGTGGTTCAAGTAGCGGGGTTCCCATGGTCTTCCTGAACGGCAGATTCCTCCCGATCGAGCAGGCGATGGTGCCGGTGCTGGATCGCGGGTTCATCTTCGGCGACGGGGTCTACGAGCTGATCCCGGTGTATTCGCGCGCGCCGTTCCGCATGGAGGATCACCTGGCGCGGCTGGAGCGCAGCCTCGCTTCGGTGCGCATCAAGAATCCGTATGCGCGCGAGAAGTGGCGCGAGATCATCCTGCAGCTGGTCGCCAGGCAGCCGTGGGAGGACCAGGCCGTGTACTTCCAGGTGACGCGCGGCGTGGCGAAACGCGACCATGCGTTCCCGGCCGGAGTGGAGCCCACGGTGTTCGTGATGGCGAATCCACTGGTGAACCCGCCGCAGGAGCTGGTGGAGAAAGGCGGCAGCGCGATCACCGCGGTGGACGACCGCTGGCTGCGCTGCGACATCAAGTCCATCTCGCTCATCGGCAATGTCCTCTTGCGCCAGGTGTCGGCGGACGCGGGCGCGCAGGAGACCATACTTTTCCGCGACGGCAAGCTCACCGAGGCGTCCGCCTCCAACGTGTTCATCGTCAAGCGCGGCGTGCTGCACTCGCCGCCGAAGTCGAACCTCATCCTTCCCGGCATCACTTACGACGTGGTGGCCGAGATCGCCCGAGCCGCGAACATCGCGCTCGAATTCCGCGACATCAGCGAAGCGGAAGTGCGCGGCGCGGACGAGGTGTGGGTGACTTCCTCTTCCAAGGAGATCCTCGCCATCGTCACGCTGGACGGCAAGCCGGTGGCCGACGGCAAGCCGGGGCCGCTGTTCAGGCGCGCGTACGCGCTCTACCAGGAGTTCAAGGCGAAGGTCATGCGCAAGGAGGCGGTCTCCGTCTGATGCCGCTGGCCAACGAAGAATCGCTGATCTCGTATCCCACCGACTTCCCCATCAAGGTGATGGGGAGGAAGGAAGCGAGGTTCGCGCACAGCGTGGTGGTCATCGTGCGCAGGCACGCCCCGGACTTCGACGCGGCCACCATGGAGCTGCGGCCGAGCCGGCAGGGGAATTACCTCAGCGTCACCTGCACCATCCGCGCCACTTCGCGCGAGCAGCTCGACGCCCTGTACAAGGACCTGTGCGACCATCCTTCGGTGGTGATGGTGCTGTGATGGAAGCCGCGGTCGCGACCCGCGTGCGCAGTTTCGGGCTCGTGGACTATGTGCCCATCGTCGGGAAGATGCGCGAGTTCACCCTGCGGCGCACCCCCGAGACGCCGGACGAGATCTGGGTGCTGGAGCATCCGCCGGTGTACACGCTGGGGCAGGGGGCCGATCCCAAATTCGGTCCGAAGAAGGCGAACGGCATCCCGGTCGTTCAGGCCGAGCGTGGTGGCGAAATCACCTATCACGGGCCCGGGCAGGCGGTGGTCTACACGCTGGTCGATCTTTCGCGGCGCGGGATCAAGGTCAAGCCCTTCGTTTGCCTGCTCGAGCAGTGCGTGATCAACTTTCTCTCCCGGCACGAGGTGCAGGCGGAGAGGAAAGCGGGCGCGCCGGGTGTTTACGTCGGCGGCGCGAAGATCGCGGCCCTGGGCATCCGCGTGACGCGGGGGCGCGCGTGGCATGGGCTCTCGCTCAACGTGGACATGGATTTGTCGCCGTTCAACGCCATCGATCCCTGCGGCTATCCCGGGTTGAGCGTCGCCCAGGCGAAGCAGTTCGGCGTCAAGGGCACGGCGAAGGAGATCGGCATCCGGTTGGCGTGGCAGCTCGTGCACAGGCTGGAAGATGCGTGAGGCCGGTGTAAAGGAGAAGGGCTGGGCGAAGACGGCGCGCATCCCGATCAAGATCGTGCCGCAGGCGACGTTGCCGAAGCCTCCATGGATTCGCGTCAAGGCGGCGAGCCCTGCAAGCCGCTTCACCGAGATCAAGCAGGTCCTGCGTGCGCAGAACCTGCATACCGTGTGCGAAGAGGCGTCCTGCCCGAACATCGGCGAGTGCTTCGGCAAGGGCACGGCCACCTTCATGATCCTGGGCGACATCTGCACGCGGCGCTGCCCGTTCTGCGACGTGGCGCATGGGCGGCCGCTCGCGCCGGATGCGCGGGAGCCGGCGCATCTGGCGGACACCATTGCGCTGTTGAAGCTGAAGTACGTCGTCATCACCAGCGTGGACCGGGATGACTTGAACGACGGCGGGGCGCAGCACTTCGTGGATTGCATCCGTGCGGTGCGCAAGAGGTCTTCGCAAACCACGATCGAAGTCCTCGTTCCCGACTTCCGTGGGCGGATGGACCGGGCGCTGCAGATCCTTCTCCTGGCGCCGCCCGATGTGATGAACCACAACCTCGAGACCGTGCCGCGGTTGTATCGCCAGGCGCGGCCGGGCGGGGATTACTCGCATTCTTTGAAGCTGCTGCAGGAGTTCAAGCAGCAGGTGCCCGGCGTTCCCACCAAGTCGGGCCTGATGGTAGGGCTGGGGGAGACGGATGAAGAGATCCTCCAGGTGATGCGCGATCTGCGCGCTCACAAGGTAGACATGCTCACCATTGGGCAGTACCTGCAGCCTTCGCCGCACCATCTGGCGGTGGAGCGGTACGTGCATCCGGATACCTTCGCGATGTTCGAGCGCGAGGCTGGGGAGATGGGATTCCGGCATGCGGCGGTCGGGGCGATGGTGCGCAGTTCGTACCATGCAGACCGGCAGGCGCATGAGGCGGGGGTGGGGTAGTTTGTTTGCCACAGGAGGTCAGATGATTACTGCCACGGTGCGATACAAACTGCCGCCACACATCGACTATGCGGCTTGCCGCGAGCACTTCCACAAGATCGCACCCGGATTTCGTCAGGTGAAGGGGCTCGTCAGCAAGCACTTCATCTGCAGCGAAGTTGGCTGGGCCGGCGGGGTCTACCAATGGGAGCGCCTAGAGGACGCTAAGGCCTTTTATTCCGGGCCCTGGCTTGACGGAATTGTCCAGCGCTACGGCATGCAGCCGCAGATCGAGTTCTATGAGGTTTTCGCGGTAACTGACAATGTCGGCGGCACTGTCGAGCTGTGCAACGAGCAACTCACGGCAATTTGACGCCCGGCGAGGTGATTGAAGGCGGCTGCACCTGCCGCTTGGTGCGCTACCGCATGCTGACCAAGCCCATGTTCGTTCACTGCTGCCACTGCACCTGGTGCCAGCGTGAGACCGGCACGGCATTCGCGCTCAACGCCATGATCGAAGCCGACCGCATCGAGCTGCTGCAGGGCGATGTCGAAGTGGTCAACACGCCGACCAACAGCGGCAAGGGCCAGAAGATCTCCCGTTGCCCCAAGTGCCGCATCGCGCTCTGGAGCAACTATTCGGGCGCGGGGGATGCGGTGCGCTTCGTGCGCGTCGGGACACTTGACGAGCCCGGGCGTTTTCCGCCCGACATCCACATCTTCACATCGACGAAACAACCCTGGGTCATGCTGCCGGCAGGCACGCCGGCGGTGCCGGAATATTACAAAGCTTCGGAGCGGTGGCCGAAGGAAAGCCTGGAGCGCCGCGCGGCGCTGAAGGCCACCAGCTAGTTACGCACCGTCAGGCTGTCCTTCACGCCGGACACACCGGCGACGGTCGAAGCGGCCTTCACGGCCTTTGCGCGTAGGCCCTCGTCCCTCACGAAGCCGGAGAGATGCACCTCTCCCTTGAAGGTCTCCACGGAAACGTCGAGCGATTTCAGCTCCGGCTCGCGCAGCAGAGCCGTCTTCACTCTTCCAGTGATGGCGCTGTCGTTCGCACCGCGGCCGGCGTACTCGCGGAAGTTCCGGACTTCAGCCGCCGACAGGAGTGTTTCCTCCTTGTCCTCGGCTTGCGCGAACGGGATTGCCCAGGCAAGCGCCGTGACACTGAGGATGGTCCTTGCGGCACGAGCAATTTTCATGTCGATCTCCTTCGAGCAGGTAATGACCTCAACGGACTTGCCAGGTTTCATGTTATTGCGAATTCAGTAGCTTGCAGGAATGAAAGCTTGAGCAAACCACAGAATACCGTCGCCATATGACGACTGTTCGCGCGCCCCAGCTGCGCGATGGCAAGACTTCAGGAAATCAGGCGGGTTCGGCCAGCGCGCGCTCTACCAACGCGTGGAACTCGGCCCAGTCGGGCTCGCCGAGGTATTGCTTGACGATGCGGCCGCGCTTGTCGAGAAGGAAGGTGGTCGGCGTACCGCGCACGCCGCCGAAGCCGCTCGCCACTGTGCCGTCCGAATCGAGCACGACTTTGAACGGCAAGCCGCCCTTCTGCGCGAACTCGGCCACCAGGTTGGGGTGGTCGTAGCTCATCGCCACGGCAACCATCTCGTAGCCGCGCGGGGAGAATTTCTTCCACGCCTGCACCATCTTCGGCATTTCTTCCACGCAGACGACACAGGAAGTGGCCCAGAAGTTGACCAGCACCACCTTGCCGCGCAGCTCGGCGGTGGTGAAGTTCTGCCCGGAAAGCGTGACGAAGCGCACATCGGGCGCGGAAGTGTGCCGTGCGAGCAGGGCGAAGCCCGCGCCGGCGGCAATTGCCACCAAGCCGACGGCAACGATAAGCTTTGCCTTCATGAGGGTCGCTATTGTGGCCGCGTCCGCGGCGCTTGTCATGGGATGGGCAACTCCGGTCGTCGCCCAGCTCGAGAACATCACCAACCGCGAGGCGACCTCGGCCTTGAAGACCGCCCTGGAGAAAGGATCCCGTGCGGCGGTGGATCAGCTGGGCAAGGTGAACGGGTTTTTCGGCGACACGCGGGTAAGAATCCCGTTGCCGGAATCGCTGCAAAAGGCGGAGCGCACCATGCGCCGCCTTGGCATGGGGAAGTACGCCGATGAACTGGTGCTCACCATGAACCGCGCGGCGGAAGCCGCGGTGCCGGAAGCGAAACAGCTGTTCGTGGACTCGGTGAAGAAGATGTCGGTGCAGGACGCGAAGGGGATCCTCACGGGCGGGGAGACCTCGGGCACGGAGTACTTCAAGCGCACCACCACCGAACAGTTGCGAAAGCGTTTCCTGCCGATCGTGAAGCAGTCCACCGCCAAGGTGGGGCTGGCGCAGTCCTACAACCAGTACGCAGAGCACGGCGTGTCGCTCGGCCTCATCAGGCAGGAGCAGGCCAACCTCGACGACTACGTGACGCAGAAGGCCCTCGACGGCCTTTACTTCATGGTGGCGGAAGAAGAGAAGAAGATCCGCAAGGATCCGGTGGGCAGCGCGTCCAACATCATCAAAAAGGTGTTCGGCGCGCTGCTCTGACCCCGACTTTCAGTGGGCCTGGTCCCAGTTGTCGCCGACGCCCACGTCGACGATCAGCGGCACGTCGAGTTGCGCCACGTTCTGCATCAGCTCGCGTACCTGTAGCTTCGTCTCCTCCAGCTCGTCCTCGGGCACTTCCAGCACCAGCTCATCGTGCACCTGCATGATGAGCAGGGTCTTCAGCGCTTCCCGGTCCAGCCAGGAATGCACCGCGATCATCGCCAGCTTGATCAGGTCCGCGGCGGTGCCCTGCATCGGCGCGTTGATCGCCTGGCGCTCGGCGCTCTGGCGCCGCGCCGGGTTGGCTGAATTGATCTCCGGCAGCTGCAGCCGCCGGCCAAACACGGTCTCGACGTAGCCGAGGCTGCGCGCCTTCTCGCGCGTATCGTCCATGTAGCGCTTCACGCCCTGGTAGCGCGAGAAGTAGGAGTCGATGTAAACCTGCGCGGTGGCGCGCTCGATGCCGAGGTTCTGCGCGAGCCCGTAGGCGCTCATGCCGTAGATCAGCCCGAAGTTGATCACCTTGGCGATGCGCCGCTCGTCGGCGGACACCTTGTCGAGCGGCACGCCGAAGACCTCGGCCGCGGTGGCGCGGTGCACGTCGTGGCCGTGCGCGAACGCATGGCGCAGGCCCGGGTCGCCGGAGAGGTGCGCCATGATGCGCAGTTCGATCTGCGAGTAATCCGCGCTGACGATCTTGCTGCCCTTCGGCGCGACGAAGGCCTCGCGGATGCGCCGCCCCTGCGGCGTGCGGATCGGGATGTTTTGCAGGTTGGGGTCGTTGGAGGCGAGGCGCCCGGTGACGGCGCCCGCCTGCGAATAGTTGGTGTGCACGCGCCCCGTCGCCGGGTTCACGCTCTTGGGGAGCTTGTCGGTGTAGGTGGACTTGAGTTTGGCGAGGCCGCGGTATTCGAGCAGCAGTTTCGGCAGCGGGTAGTCGAGCGCGAGCTCCTCGAGCACGTCCTCGTCGGTCGAGGGCTGGCCCTTGGGCGTCTTCTTCTTCACCGGGAGCTTCTGCCGCTCGAACAGTATCTCCTGGATCTGCTTCGGCGAATTGAGGTTGAACGGCTGCCCCGCCGCCTGGTAGGCCTCCTGCTCCTTCTTCAGCATCTCCTTGCCGAGCTCGTGGCTCTGCGCCTCGAGCTTCGCGGTGTCGAGCAGCACGCCGTTACGCTCCATGCACAGCAGCACCGCCATTGCCGGCAGCTCGATCGCGCCGTAAACATGCTTCAGCCGCGCCTCGGCGGCGATCTTCGGATAGAGGACCTCGTGCACGGCGAATGTGCAATCGGCGTCCTCCGCCGCGTACTCGGTGGCGCGGCCGATCTCCACCGCGGCGAACGAGATGCGCGACGCCCCCTTGCCGGTCACCTCGTCGTAGGAGATGGTCTTCCAGCCCAGGTGCCGCTGCGACAGCGAATCGAGGTCGTGCCGCTCCTGCGCCTCGTAGACGAAGGACTCGAGCAGCGTGTCGTGGGCCACTCCGCCGAGTGCGATGCCGTGGTTGGCGAGCACGTGCATGTCGAACTTGAGGTTTTGCCCGACTTTGGCGCGCCGAGCGTCTTCCAGCCAGGGCTTGAGCAGCGCGAGCGCGCGTTTGACGCCGATCTGCTGCGGCGCGGCCGGGTACTGGTGCGCGAGCGGCAGGTAGGCGGCCTCGGTGCCGAACGCGAAGGACATGCCCACCAGCGTCGCGGTCATGGGCTCGAGGCCCGTGGTCTCGGTGTCGAAGCCGACCAGATCGGCCTTCTCCATTCGCGCAAGCCATGCCTGGAGCGCTTGCTCGTCGGCGAGCGTCAGGTACTTGCGGCGCGCGGCCTGGGCGGCGCTCGCCGGCTCTGCCGCCGCCGGCGCGGCGTCGGCGGCCGGTCCGCCGAGGTCCGCGAGCATGGTCCTGAAGCCGAAGCGCTCGTAAAGCGCGCGCAGCGCATTTTCGTTGGGATTGCTCGTGAGCTCGTCGAACCGCACCGGCAGCGAGACGTCGCGCTTCACTATGAGCAACCGGCGGCCCTTGGGCAGCCAGTCGAGCGCCCGGCGCAGGTTCTCACCCACCGCGCCGTCGATCTCGGCGGCGTGCGCGATCACCGCGTCGAGCGAGCCGTACTGCTGGATCCATTTCGCCGCGGTCTTCGGGCCGACCTTGTCCACGCCCGGCACGTTGTCCACGGCGTCGCCCGTCAGCGCAAGGTAATCCACGATTCTCTCCGGCGCCACGCCGAACTTCTGCCTTACACCCGCGGGGTCGAGCGTCTCGTTCGACATGGTGTTCACCAGCGTCACCTGCTCGTCCACCAGTTGCGCGAGGTCCTTGTCGCCGGTGGAAATCACCGTGCGCCAGCCGCTCCTGCGCGCCTGGTCCGCGAGCGTCGCGATCACGTCGTCGGCCTCCACGCCTTCGATCGTCAGCACCGGCCAGCCGAGCGCGGCGCAGGCCTCCTTGAGCGGCTCGATCTGCGCGGCGAGCGGCTCGGGCATGGATGGGCGGTTCGCCTTGTAGTCGGGGTACTCGGCGTCGCGGAAGGTCGGCCCTTTCGCGTCGAACACGCAGGCGCGCGCCTGCGCCTTGTGGTCGGCGGCGAGCCGCCTTAGCATGCTGAGGACGCCGCGGATCGCGCCGGTGGGTTCGCCGCGCGGGCTCTTCAGCTCCGGCAACGCGTGGAAAGCGCGATACAGGTAGGACGAGCCGTCCACCAGCAGGAGAGTTCTTTGCGGATCGTTCGCCGACACGATGTCTGACGAGAAGTTGCCGAAACCTGCGATTCCCGACCGCAGCTTCAATGCGCGCGAAGCGTGGCGGGTGTTCGGCATTATGTCAGAGTTCGTCGAGGCCACCGAGCGCCTGGCCAACATCCGGCCCGCGGTGTCGGTGTTCGGCAGCGCGCGCGTCGCGCCGGGCTCGCACTACTACCGCCTGGCGGAGCAGGTTTCGCGCCTGCTGTCTGACGCCGGCTTCGCGGTGATCTCGGGCGGCGGGCCCGGAGTGATGGAAGCCGCCAACAAGGGTGCTTTCGCCGGCCCGTCGCCGGCCATCGGCCTCAACATCGACCTGCCGCGCGAGCAGCAGGCCAATCGGTACCAGGACATCAGCCTGCGCTTCACGCACTTCTTCACGCGCAAGGTGATGTTCGCCAAGTTCGCCACCGCCTACATCGTGCTGCCGGGCGGCTTCGGCACGCTGGACGAACTGTTCGAGGCGCTCACGCTGGTGCAGACGGCAAAGACGCGCAGGATGCCGATCATCTTGATGCACGAGCCGTTCTGGCGCGACCTCATTGTCTGGTTCCGCTCGCGCCTGGTGGCCGAGGGCATGATCGACGCGCGCGATATCGACCTGCTGCAGGTAATCGACGAGCCGCAGGGTGTGGTGGACGCGATCTTCGCCTATTACGAGAAGCGCGGCTTCGAGCCTTCGCCTGCCGAGAGGGAGGTACTGCTCAACCTCTAGTAAACTGCGGCGCATGCGCCGTCACCTTGCGACTGTGCTGTTGCCGATGGCGCTAGCCGCGCAAGCCCAGGTGCCGCCGCCGCCCAGGCTCGAGCCGCTGCCCGAGGCGCCCGAACGCCCGGCGGCGGCCGAGGGCCGCGCCGAGGAGCCCGCCGTGCGCATACCGGCCGGCAAGGACGACACGGTGGAGCAGATCAACCACGGCGGGCGCATGATGGTCAAAGTAACGCCGCCCGGCGGCAAGCCCTACTACCTCATCGAGGGTCCCGGCGGCTGGCTGCGCCGCGATTCGCTTGACGACGGCACGCGCGTGCCGATGTGGCCGCTCCACACTTTCGACTGACCGGGTGCCGCAGGCTTGTCGGTCTATACGCCCGTCTCGAAGGCCCAGCTCACGGCCTGGCTGCAGAACTACTCGGTGGGCGCCCTGGAGCGCCTGGAGCCGATCAAGTCCGGCATCGAGAACACCAACTACTTCGTCACCACTGCGCAGGGTCGTTATGTGCTCACCCTGTTCGAGCGCCTGCCGGCGGCCGAGCTGCCCTTCTACCTCAACCTGATGGCGCACCTCGCGCGCCACGGCATCCCCTGCCCCGCGCCGATCGCCGATCTGTCCGATGCCTTCCTGGGCACGCTGAACGGCAAACCCGCGGCGCTGGTGACGCGGCTCCCGGGGAAGTCCCTCGAGCGCCCGGGCAAGGACGCATGCCGCGAGCTTGGATTCCTCCTCGCGCGCATGCACCTCGCGGGGCGGTCCTATCCCGCTTTCCAGGAGAATCCGCGCGGCCCGAAGTGGTGGCGCGCGGCGGCGCAGGACCTGCGCCCCTTCCTCGACGCCCCGGCATGGCGGCTCCTCGAGGCGGAGCTCGAATTCCAGGCGCAGCACCGCTTCCCCGACCTGCCGCGCGGCCCGGTGCACGCGGACCTGTTCCGCGACAACGCACTGTTCGAAGGACCGCGGCTCGCCGGCGTGATCGACTTCTATTTCGCGGGCATGGACTGCTGGCTGTTCGACGTCGCGGTGTGCGCCAACGACTGGTGCCTCGTGGATCCGGCGCAGGAGCATGCGCTCGACCCGGAGCTCACGCGCGCCTTCCTCGCCGCCTACCACGCGCTGCGGCCGTTCACGCCGCTCGAGCGCGACGCCTGGCCGGTGCTCCTGCGCGCTGCGGCGCTGCGCTTCTGGCTCTCGCGACTGCATGATCTGCACTTGCCGCGCCCGGGAGAACTGGTGCATGCACACGACCCGGAGCACTTCCGCAGCGTCATGGAATCGCGCGTGGCCGCAATCCCCCCCTGGATGGAACAGCCGTGAACACGCGTGTCGTCCCTGCCACGCGCGGCGTGCGCTGGCTGGCGGAGGGCTGGCGCATGTTCCGCGTGGCGCCGCTCGGCTGGCTGGCACTGGTGTTCGGCTACTGGCTGGCGATGACGATCCTCAGCCTGGTGCCGGTAATCGGGCTGGTCGCCGCTTCGATCCTGGTGCCGGCGTTCTCGGTGGGCTTCATGACGGCGAGCCGCGCCGCCTCGCACGGCCAGCCGGTGCAGCTGGCGATGCTGTTTGCGGGTTTCCGCGAGCGCCTGCCCGCGCAGCTGGTGCTGGGCGCCATGTATCTCGGCGCTTTGGTGGTGGTGATCGGTGGCTCGGCGCTGGCCGACGGCGGAGAGCTGGCGCGCTGGCTGCTCACCGGCAAGCGCCCTGAAGAGGAAGCACTGCAAAGCGACGATCTGCTGGCCGGGATGGCTGCGGCGACCGCGCTGTATGCGCCGGTGATGATGATGTACTGGTTCGCGCCGCTGCTCGCCGCTTGGCATGGCATGGCGCCGCCGCAGGCGTTGTTCTACAGTTTCTTCGCCAGCCTGATGAACTGGCGCGCTTTCCTCGCCTATGGCGCGGCGGTGGCCTGCGTCATGTTCGCGCTGCCTACTGTCTTGCTGACGCTGTTGCTCTTCGTTTCGGGCGGCGCGCTGCGCATACAGCCCATGGCGCTGGTGCTGCCGCTGCTGCTCATCATGCTGCCCACCCTGTTCGCGAGTTTCTTTGCTAGCTACCGCGACGTGTTCGGCGCCCAGGAAGGGACCGCGCCGCAGACATGACCACCCGCCTGCGCGAGATCCCCTACAACTACACCTCGTTCTCCGACCGCGAGATCGTGCTGCGCCTGCTGGGCGAGCCGGCCTGGCATCTGCTTGCGGAACTGCGCGCCGAGCGGGTCACCGGCCGCTCGGTGCGCATGCTCTACGAGGTGCTGGGCGAGATGTGGGCGATCCAGCGCAACCCCTACCTCGAAGACGGGCTGATCGAGGACCACCGCACGCGCAAACTGGTGCTGGCGGGCATGCGCCGGCGCCTTGCCGAGATCGAGGCGCGGCGCAGCGAGAGCGGGAAAGTGGCGCAGCTGCTCGAGGTCGCGCGCTATGCATTGGAGCAATTCAGCGCCTCGTTCGCCGAGACGCACGCCCTGCGCAAGAGGGTGCTGAAGCGGCTCAAACGCGCCACGCGGCGCGACAACATCGCTTTCGACGGCTATGCGCGTGTGTCGCACGTCACCGACGCCACCGACTGGCGCGTCGAATATCCGTTCGTGGTCGTGTCGCCCGACAGCGAGGACGAAGTGCTGCCTCTCGTGCGCGAGCTGATCGCGCTCGGGCTCACGATCATCCCGCGCGGCGGCGGCACCGGCTACACCGGCGGGGCAATCCCGCTGACCCGCCGCTCGGCGGTGATCAACACCGAGAAGCTGGAGACGCTGGGTGAAATCGAGCAGCGCGAGCTGATCGGCGTGCCGCAGCGCGTGCCGACGATCCGCGCCGGCGCCGGCGTGGTCACCAAGCGCGCAATGGAAGCCGCGGAGGCCGCGGGCCTGGTGTTCGCGGTGGATCCCACCTCGGCGGACGCCTCCTGCATCGGCGGCAACGTGGCGATGAACGCCGGCGGCAAGAAAGCGGTGCTGTGGGGAACGGCGATCGACAACCTCACCTGGTGGAAGATGGTCACGCCGCAGGCCGAGTGGATCGAGGTGGAACGCTACAACCACAACCTGGGCCGCCTGCACGACGCGGACCAGGCCGTATTCCACATGCGACGCTTCGCCAAGGATGGCAAGAAACTGCTGGAGGAGCGCGCCATCGAGATCCCGGGATCCGCGTTCAGGAAGACGGGCCTGGGCAAGGACGTCACCGACAAATTTCTCGCTGGCCTGCCCGGGGTGCAGAAGGAGGGCTGCGATGGCATCATCGTCGCAGCGCGCTTCATCCTGCACAAGATGCCCGCGCACACCCGCACCGTGTGCCTGGAATTTTTCGGCTCGGCGAGCGAATCGGTGCCCGCCATCGTCGAGGTGAAGGCCTACGTCGACGCCCTGCCGCGCGTGCGCCTGGCGGGCCTCGAGCACCTGGACGAGCGCTACCTCAAGGCGGTGGGCTATGCCACCAAGGCGCGCCGCGGCGAACGGCCGAAGATGGTGCTGATCGGCGACCTGACGGGCGACCAGGTGGACGAGGTGGCGAGCGCTGCCTCGGCAGTGGTGCGCCTGGCCAACGCGCGCGGCGGCGAGGGCTTCGTCGCCGTCTCGCACGAGGCGCGCAAGCGCTTCTGGCTCGATCGCGCGCGCACCGCGGCCATCGCGCGCCACACCAACGCCTTCAAGATCAACGAGGACGTGGTGATCCCGCTCGAGCAGCTCGCCGCGTACTCCGACAGCATCGAGCGCATCAACATCGAGTGCTCGATCGACAACAAGCTGGAACTGCTCGACGCGCTGGAGGAGTACTTCCAGGGCGAACTGCCGCTGGTGCAGCACGACGAGCGGCTGCCGCGGCCCGAGCTGCTTGGCGAGCGGCCGCAGCAGGCCCTCGAGCTGATCGCCTCGGTGCGCGCGCGCTGGACGCGACTGCGCAACAGCCTGGACGTGGATTTCGAGGCGCTGCAGTCGCGCAAGGAGCGACTGTCCTGGAAGACCGAGGTGCGCGAGGCGCTGCGGCGCATCTTCTCCGGCGGTGCCTATGCGCGCGTGCTGGAGGGTGCCGACGCCGTGCACCGGAAAGTGCTGCGCGGGCGCGTGTTCGTCGCGCTGCACATGCATGCCGGCGACGGCAACGTGCACACCAACATCCCGGTGAACTCCGACGACTACGCCATGCTGCAGCGCGCGAGGCAGTCCGTGGCGCGCATCATGAAGCTCGCCAAGTCGCTCGGCGGCGTGATTTCCGGCGAGCACGGCATCGGCATCACCAAGCTCGAGTACCTGGAGCCCGCCGAGGTCGAGGCGTTCCGCGCCTACAAGGAGAAAGTGGATCCCGAGGGCCGTTTCAACGCCGGCAAGCTGCTGGCCGGCGGCGGCCTGGAGAACGCCTATACGCCGAGTTTTTCCCTCATCGGCGCCGAGTCGCTGATCCTCGAGCAGAGCGACCTCGGCGGTGTGGCCACCGCTATCAAGGACTGCCTGCGCTGCGGCAAGTGCAAGCCGGTGTGCGCCACGCACGAACCGCGCGCCAACCTGCAGTACTCGCCGCGCAACAAGATCCTCGCCACCTCGCTGCTCATCGAAGCAATCCTCTACGAGGAGCAGACGCGCCGCGGCGTGGCGCGCGTGCACTACGACGAATTCGCCGACGTCGCCGACCACTGCACGGTGTGCCACAAGTGCGCGAGCCCCTGCCCGGTGGACATCGACTTCGGCGACGTGTCGATCGCCATGCGCAATCTGCTGCGCCGCGCGGGCAAGCGCCGCTTCAACCCCGGCACGCGGCTCTCGATGCTGTTCCTCGGCATCACCGACCCGCGCGGGATCAAGGTGGCACGCAAGCTGATGATCGACTGGGGCTACAAGGCGCAGCGCGTCGCGCACCGCGCGCTGGGTTTCTTTGGCCGGCGGCAGACGGCGAAGCCGCCGCCCACCACCGGTGGCCGGCCGTCGCTCGCCGCGCAGGTCGTGCACTTCGTCAACAAGCCGATGCCCGGCAAGCTGCCGAAGAAAACTGCGCGCGCGCTGCTCGACATCGAGGACCCGAAGATCGTGCCCATTGTGCGCGACCCGGCCAAGGTGACCGAGGATTCGGACGCGGTGTTCTATTTCCCCGGCTGCGGCTCGGAGCGCCTGTTCTCGCAGGTGGGACTCGCCACGCAGGCAATGCTCTACGAGGTGGGCGCGCAGTGCGTGCTGCCGCCGGGCTACCTGTGCTGCGGCTATCCGCAGACCGCGGCGGGCGAGGAGGAACAGGGCGAGAAGATCATCACCAAGAACCGCGTGCTGTTCCACCGCCTGGCGACTACGCTCAACTACCTCGACATCAGGACGGTGATCGTGTCCTGCGGCACCTGCCTCGACCAGCTGGAGAAGTACGAGTTCGACAAGATCTTCCCCGGCTCGCGGCTGCTCGACATCCACGAATACTTGCTGGAAAAGGGCGTGAAGCTCGATGGCGTGCAAGGCGTGCGCTACCTCTATCACGATCCCTGCCACACGCCGATCAAGCAGCACCAGCCGCTGGACGTGGTGCAGCAGCTGACGGGCAGCGACGTGCAGCTCTCCGAGCGCTGCTGCGGCGAATCGGGCACGCTCGCGCTCACGCGCCCCGACATCTCGACACAGGTGCGATTCCGCAAGGAAGAGGAGCTGAAGCAGGGGATCGCGTCGCTCGCGGGGGACAGCCAGGTCAAGGTGCTGACTTCCTGCCCGTCCTGCCTGCAGGGGCTGGCCCGCTTCGAGCGCGACACCGGCGCGCAGGCCGACTATGTCGTGGTGGAAATGGCGCGGCGCCTGCTGGGCGAGGACTGGATGGCCAGCTTCGTTGGCAAGGCCAACGCGGGCGGCATCGAGCGCGTGTTGTTGTAGAGTCCGCCGCGATGACCGATCTGTCCGCGTTCAAGCTGCCCGAGATCGACCCGGCCGCGAGGCCGGAGTTCACCAACGGCGCGAGCTGCAAGTCCTGGCTGGAGAACGTCCCGCTCGCCAACGTCGCCACCGCGCAGCACCAGCTGCTGATGCAGTTCGAGGAGTTCAACCGCGCCGCCGCCGCGCCGAAGAACCGCTTCGAGGCACTCGAAGCGGCTCGCGAAGCGGTGAACTTCGTGCAGATCGAGCAGGCAAAACGTTTCACGAATCGCGCACTGCCGATGCTGGGAACGGAGGCGGCGGTGTTCGAGGACACCATCGAGCTGTGGGAGCAGATGCGCCTCGGCTACCTGCGCTGCCTGGAGGCGCACGAGTCGTCGCTGCGCGCGCAGCGCGCACTCATCTGCCAGCGCGCGCTCGCCTACGCGGGGCTGCGCATGTTCCATCACTACCGCGCCTATCGGCAGGTGCCGGGGCGTGACTGGCGGGCCCTGCACCAGGTGTACGCGCGGGCCGAAGCGCTCGGCATCGCCGACGCGCCGGTGAAGGACTACCTCAACCGCGACGTGCACGATACCTCACCGCGCATCGCCTACCTGCGCGCCGTGCTGATGGGCATGTGCAATCCGAACGAGCTGGGTTCGCGCCAGCTCACATTCGTCGCGTACTTGCTTGAGCGCTGGGCCCACAAGGTGACAATATCGAAGAAGCCGACCGAGCAGGAGGGCGGGCTGCCGCCGTTCACGGTAGACCTCGCCGGCGAGCGCTGTGCCGAGCGCGACGCGGCCGAGGGCGCGGACATCCGCTACCTGGACGAGCGCCGCCTGGCCAAGAGCCTGCGCAACCGCGTCGGGCTGCTGCGCAAGGGCGAATCGCCCGCCAGGCTCGCGCTGGGCGAAGACTGCGTGCAGCCTTCCTGCGAGCAGCTGCTCGTGTTCCTCTACCGCCAGTGGTGCCAGGCGCGGGTGCCGCGCAACCCCGAGCGCGTGCGCGCCATGGACGTAGCGCAGGCCTGCACCGACATCGCGGCGATCCACTACTACATCTCGGGGCGCGTGTTCCGCGGCGCGAGCGACTTCAAGGAGCTCACGGCGCTCCAGCGCGACGAGATCGCGACCTTCGGTCGCGTCAGCACGCGCGACGCGGAGGATTACAGCGTGGCGCATGGCTTCCTGCTCGAGCATTGGCAGCTGGAGGATGAAAGCGCGCGCGGCCTGAGGATGGCGCGCCGCGCCGGCAACCCGGGCAAGCGCATGGCGCCCGGGCAGCTGGTCGGCGTGCGCCCGGCGGACGGCAAGAGATTCCAGCTTGGCCAGGTGCGCTGGCTGATGGCGGGCAACGCCGGCGAGCTGCACTGCGGCGTGAGGCTGCTGCCGGGCGCGCCGATCGCGGCGGCGGTGCGCGCCATCGGCGTCAACGTCGCCGGGGAAAGGTATGTGCAGGCCTTCGCGCTCGCCGCCGTGCCGGCGTTGAACGCCCCTCCCACCCTGGTAACGGCGGCCGGCTGGTTCAGGCCCAGGCGCGTGATCGAAGTGGCGATCCACAGGACGCTGCGGGTGCGCCTGCTCGCGCTGGTCGAGCGCGGCACCGACTTCGAGCGGCTGTCCTACGAGGTCTTGCCAGACTGATTTGTGGGGTGGGCCATGGGCCCACCGTACGCCATGTCTTGCCAGACTGATTTGTAGGGTGGGCCATGGGCCCACCCTACGCTGCCGCTTTCGCCGGATCCAGCGGCGTGATGCGCTGCGCGGGAAACACCGCGCGGAAGGCGGATCCCTTGCCCGGCTCGCTCTCCACTTCCAGGCTCGCCTGGTGGCGCGTGAGCACGTGCTTGACGATGGCGAGTCCCAATCCCGTGCCGCCGGTGTCGCGCGAGCGGCCCTGGTCCACGCGGTAGAAGCGCTCAGTGAGCCGCGGGATGTGCCGCGGCTCGACACCGATGCCGGTGTCCTCCACGCCGAACACGCCGCGCGCACCCTCCAGCCGCCAGAACAGCGTCACCGTACCGCCCGCCGGCGTATAGCGCACCGCGTTCGACACGAGGTTCGAGAACGCGCTGTGAAGCTCCTTTGCGTTGCCGGTGAGGCGGCAGTTGCCGTCCACGCGCGCCGCAATCGTGTGGCGGTCTGCGGAAAGCGCGCGCGCCTCCTCCGCGAGCTGCTCCACGAAGGGCAGGACAGCAATTTGCGTTTCGTCGTCCGGTGTCGGACTCGATTCCAGTGCCGACAGGGTCAGCAGGTCCTCGATCAGGCGCTGCATGCGGCGCGCCTGCTCGTTCATCAGCGCGAAATAGCGCTTGCGCTGCTCGCCGGTCATCTCGATCGACGGGTCACCCAGCGTTTCGACAAAGCCCGAGAGCACGGTAACCGGAGTCTTGAGTTCGTGGGATACGTTGGCGACAAAATCGCGCCGCATGGTCTCCAGCCGCTCCTGTGCCGTGATGTCGCGCGAGCTGAGGAGCTTTCGCTCCTCGCCAAACTCGATCAGGCGCAGTTGCAGGACGGCGTCGCTGCGCGGCGCGTGCAGCGTCACCGGCTCGGCGAAATCGGCCTTCTCCAGGTAGGCGACGAAATCCGGATGGCGCACGAAGTTGGTCACCGGCTGGCCGAGGTCGCGCCGCGCGTCGATGCCGAAGTGGCGCTCGGCGGTCGGGTTGGCCCACTCGATGCGGTACTCGCGGTCGAGGATCACCACGCCGTCGGGCAGCGCGCGCCCCGCGGCGCGGAAGCGCTCCAGTGCGTCGGCCAGCCGCGCCCGCTCCTGGTTGCGCCCCTTCAGGTGGTGGTGCAGCGCGGCGAGCGCCTCCTCCCAAATGCCGCTGCCCGCCGGGAGCGTGTCCAGGGATGGCTGGCGCAGCCAGCGCAGGAACGCAGCGAGTTGCGCCGTGTGGAACGCGACGCCCAGGGCGAGCAGCACCGCTGCCGCGGCCCAGTGCCAGAAGAACCCGGCCGCCACCGCGGCCAGCCCCAGGGCCAGCGCGCTCGACCAGGCGGGGTTCAAGTGGGGGTGGCGGTGAAGCGGTAGCCGGAGCCCCGCACCGTCTCGACCAGGCGGTCATGGCCGCTCGGTTCGAGCGCCTTGCGCAGCCGCCGGATGTGCACGTCCACCGTGCGTTCCTCGACGAACACATGGTCGCCCCACACCTGGTCGAGGAGCTGGGCGCGCGAGTGCACGCGCTCGGCGTGGGTCATGAGGAAATGCAGCAGGCGAAATTCGGTGGGGCCGAGTTCGAGGGGCTTGTTTGCGCCGAACACGCGATGCGTCGCGGGCTCCAGGCGCAGGCCGCCGACATCCACCGGGTCGTCGGTCATCTGCGGCGCGCGCCGGCGCAGCACCGCCTTGATGCGCGCGAGCAGTTCGCGCGGCGAGAACGGCTTGGTGACGTAGTCATCCGCCCCCGCTTCCAGCCCGGCGACCTTGTCGGTCTCGGCGCTGCGCGCAGTGAGGAGGATGATCGGGATCTGCTTGGTGCGTTCTTCCTGTCGAAGCTGGCGTGCCAAGGCAACCCCGGACATGCCGGGCAACATCCAGTCGATGAGCAGCAGATCGGGCAGGGCGTTCCTGACGATGCCGAGCGCCCCTTCCGCG
>Ga0184628_10000324_pt1 | contig 27104 bp, 18 predicted proteins | sample PLM4_5_b1_FD_133149 | JGI IMG/M metagenome (GOLD analysis project Ga0184628, IMG submission 133149) | Groundwater sediment microbial communities from an aquifer in East River, Colorado, USA - PLM4_5_b1 | ecosystem: Environmental > Terrestrial > Soil > Riparian zone | place: USA: East River...
CGCTTGTGCGGTACAGCCGCCGCCGTCAGCGCAGGTGCCATCGCATCGAGTAATGGCAGCGCGAGCGTGGCGCCGGCGCCCCGAAGAAAGGTGCGGCGCGACAGCGAACGCTTTGTCACAAACATGGCCAACTTCATGGTCTCTCCTCGGTTTTGCGCATTCGGAACGGCGTGCTCTTCACGACGCCCTCGATCAGAGATACGAATCGGTAATTCTCGCGTTCCGACTGACGCACAATAGCGCGCACTGCGGGCATGTCTTCCGGCTCAAGTCCGCGGCCGAGCGCGTAGGTCATCAGCTTTTCGGTGACCGTCGTCACGAGCGCATCCGGACGCTTCAGGAGCGCTTCGCGCAGGCCAGTCACTCCTTCAATCTTTGTGCCGTCCGCCAACTGCCCGGAGGTATCCACTTTTTCGCCATTGTCGTCGGTGCGCCACGCGCCCACGGCATCGAAATTTTCAAGCGCCAGTCCCAGCGGATCCATCAGCTTGTGGCAGCCGGCGCAGGCCGGGTTTGCACGGTGTTGTTCCATTCGCGCGCGCATCGTCAGCGGCTTCGCGCCCGGAGTATCTGGAAGAGGCGGCACGTCGGGAGGAGGAGGCGGTGGCGGCGAACCCACCAGGTTGTCGAGAATCCACTTGCCGCGCACGACGGGCGATGTGCGATCGGCGTGCGACGTCAGCAGGAGAATGCCACCCTTGCCCAGCAGTCCGCGGCGCGTCTCATCGATACCCGAAACTCTTCGGAAGTGGCTGCCATAGATGTTGGGAATGCCATAATGCAGGGCCAGCCGCTCGTTCACGAACGTATAGTCGGCCGTCAGGAGGTCGAGGACACTGCGGTTCTCGCGAATGATACTGCCGACGAAGAGCTCCAGTTCGCGCGCGAACGCCATACGCAGCGTGTGATCGAAATTTGGAAAGTCGTTCTTGTCTGGTGTCGCGCCGCGCACGTTGCGTATCTGCAGCCATTGCCCCGCGAAATTCGTTACCAGCGCCTGCGATTTCGGATCGTCCAACATGCGCTCGATTTGCCGCGTCAGCGTTTTGGGATCGCGCAGACGACCGGTTTCGGCCAGCCCGAGCAACTCTTCGTCCGGGATGCTGCTCCAGAGGAAGAACGACAACCGCGACGCCAGATCCAGATCGCTCAGCGTGTAGGCCTGGCCAGCGGCGATTCCGGCAGGATCGCGCTCGACGCGGAACACGAACTTCGGACTCGCGAGCATGGCGCGCAGTGCCATCTCGATACCGGCTTCGAAGCCGTTATTCCTGCGACCGTCGTCATAGAAGCGGAGCAGACCCGACGTGTCCGAGTCCGTTACCGGCCGCCGATACGCGCGTCGGGCCAGCTTCGAGAGAATCGTCGAGGCGCACGCCCGTTCTTCTGCAGGTTTTGCAGGACGGCAAGTGAAAACGCGTTGACGGCTGGGTGTATCGCCGGAGCCAACGGCGTTGAACGGACCGCTGACCGTCATGTACTCGACATGAGGAAGACCGAGATGATCGGTGGCAACGATCGCGTCGTACAGGAAGTTTTCGAGCCGGATCGGGCCAAGCGACGACGCCTGCTGAAGGAAAGCCGCGGTGACCTGCCGCTGTCCCGCACGAACGGGGACGCGTGCTACCAACCGAGTGTAGAGCGAATTGACGACGTCGGTTGCGTTGTTGCCCGACACCATGTAGTCGTCGTAACCGCCGACTGGCGCAAGCAGCACGCGCTCGCCGCCCACCGTAATTTCGAGCTTGTTGTCATCCTGAAGTCCACGGATCGTACCCAGGTTCGTTTCAACCAGCTTCACGCGGATGACGTATTCGCCGTCGAGTGGGAACGTGTGCCGTGCGGATACGCCGCCACGCGTTCCGAGCGGCAGCCCTTCGATGTGCTCGGTCTGCGACATGTCGCCCCGGACGCGATAGGTTTCGGAGCTGGCTGTGATCTTCGGGCTCCCGACGGCGAGCGCGCTGATCTTTGCCGCCGCCGACAGGTAGCTTTCGAGCAGCGCCGGCGACACACTCAGCACGTCCGCGATGTTGTCGAAACCGTCGGACGAATTGTCGGGTGGCAGCAGCGTGGATGCATCGACTTCGAGAGCGAGCAGGTCGCGAATGGCGTTGGCGTACTCTGCGCGATTCAATCGATGCGCCGCGGGGCGGCCGGGATTGGGATGCTCGATCGCGGCGCGGTCGAGGCGCGATTCAATGAAACCGACAAGCGCATCCTGCGTTGCGCGATCCGGCCGCGGCAGACCCGCGGGTGGCATGACACCGGTTCGAACTTTTCGCACGACGCGCTCCCAGAGGGCCGGATCGTCCGCCACATGATTCAGATCCGCGCGGTCCAGCACGACACCGGACGCCGTCGCGGAAGTGGTCGCGCGGCTGTTGTGGCAAGTGACGCAGTACTGATCCAGGGTTACTTTCTGCGCTGCCTGCATTGGCTCGCCAGAACTATGCGAGGTCTGCCACATAAGCGCAGCCAGACATAAGATCCCCGCAGTCACGAACTTCCCCAGTTTCATCGGCGATGATTATAGGATAAGTCCATTGAAGCGGCGGAATGAATCCCTCTCCTGAAGGGAGAGGGTGGCCCGCGCCAGCGGGCCGGGTGAGGGGTGCTGAGATGGCGCCGTCTTTGCACCCCTCACCCGACCCTTCGGGTCACCCTCTCCCTTCGGGAGAGGGATGGGCCCATCGTCGTCTATTCGACGCGTTCGATGCGGTAGCTGTCCTCGTCCGTGTAAACTCCGCTTCCCCAGATCGTGTCGTCGGTCCAGCCTGTGACCTCGAGCTCGAAACTCTCGCCGTTGCGCCCGCATCGATGGCGCGGATCGTGAAAGGACCATTTGATGTCTCCGTCGAACGAACTGCTTTCCGCGGGATCAGAAGCTATTGATTCGGCTGACTCGATGTTACGGTAGGTCTATGAAAAAGAACATTTTCGCCGCAATGTTCAATCGAAAGATGGGAACTGTCCTGCTGCACGGGTTCTCCTCTGGCCTTCCGCTGGGGTTGACGACCTCGCTTCTGCAGGGCTGGATGGCGAAAGAAAAAGTAGACCTCACGACCATCGGACTTTTTGCACTCGTGGGGATTCCTTACACCATCAAATTTCTATGGGCGCCATTGATGGACCGGTACATCCCACCAATGCTTGGGCGTCGCCGCGGCTGGATACTGGCTGCACAGATTGTGCTGATGATTTCGATATGCATGCTGGGATTCACGAATCCCGTGTCTTCTCCCTACACGACCGCATTGTTCGCCCTCCTTGTTGCGTTCTTCAGCGCGACTCAGGATATTGCGATTGATGCTTATCGCACGGATGTATTGGAAACCCAGGAGACCGGCGTCGGGGCGTCCTTATATGTGGCGGGATACCGTGTCGGCTATCCAATTTTTTCTTCAAGCCTGGGATTCATCCTGTCGGACTACCTGCCATGGAGCACCATCTATATGATCATGGCCGCAGGCATGTTGATTGGTGTCGTCGCCACATTGATGGGCCCGGAACCCAATGTGCCCGTGAGTCATCCTTCTAAGCTGAAGGATGCGATCGTTCTCCCTTTCGTGGAATTCTTCAAGCGCACTGGCGCCGGCGAGATTCTCCTCTTTGTCATTCTCTATCGCCTGGCAGACGTGATTGGCACCGCGCTTCTGACGGCGTTTCTTGTGAAAACCGGTTTCAGCGGGCTCACGATCGGCGTCGCGAAAGGCAATCTCTGGATTCCACTCCTCGTCGGTGGAATCGTTGGTGGCGCAACGATGCTGAAGATCGGGGTCTACCGCTCGCTCTGGGTGTTCGGAATTCTTGCAGCTCTCTCAAACCTTTTCTACATGTGGCTGGCATCTGCGGGACCCAATGTTCCTCTGCTCGCGGTTGCACTTTCGTTTGACTACCTGTGCAACGGCATGGCGACTTCCGCGTTTTCCGCTTTCCTGATGACCGCGGTGAACAAGAAATACACCGCGACTCAATTTGCGTTACTCACAAGCTTCATGGCTCAGGCTCGTGTGTACCTTGCTGCCCCGGCCGGGTGGTTCGCAGATCGTATGGGGTGGCAGACATACTTCTTCTTCTCGATGTTCCTGGCTCTGCCCGGACTCCTGATGCTGTTCCGGTTCAAACGCTGGACACTGGGGGTGCCAACCAAAGAAGCCGTTCAGGATGTGTAGGGCAAATTCACTCTTCCCCGCCGGAGAATTCCAAGTAGGATACTCAGCTATGACGAGACGAACCCTTCCCATTCTCCTGGCAGCAGCTCTCATTGCCGTTAACCTCAGCGGACAGCAGGGTGGACGCAACTCTCCCCCGCTGCCGCAACTTCCGCAGACCTTCGAGACCGCGCAACAGAAGATCCGCGTCAGCGTGGTTGCGACAGGTCTGGCGAACCCGTGGAGTCTGGCGTTCCTGCCAAATGGAGACATGCTCGTTACGGAAAGAGCAGGCCGCCTTCGGATTCTCCGCGGTGGGGTACTCGACCCTCTACCGATCTCGGGAGTTCCGCCAGTACGCGCCATGGCGCTTGGTGGACTTCTGGACGTCGCCCTGCATCCCAAATTCGCAGACAACGGATTCGTCTATCTGGCGTACTCCAAGCCTGGCGAAGGGACGATGGCGACGACGGCATTGGCGCGGGGGCGACTGAAAGGAATGGCGCTGGAGGATGTCAAAGACATCTTTGTCGCGAACTCATGGAGCACGTCGACAACAAATTTCGGTGGCAGGATCGCCTTCGATAAGGACGGCCTGCTGTATCTCACGGTCGGTGAACGCCAGGAACAGGACCGCGCCCAAAAAGGCGACGACCACGGCGGAAAAGTTCTGCGATTGCGCGATGACGGCAGCGTACCCGCGGACAATCCGTTCGTCGGCAAGGCCGGTTATAAGCCGGAAATCTACTCGCTGGGTCATCGGAGTCCGCAGGGTCTTGCCTTGAATCCGGAAACCGGGGCGATCTGGGAAAACGAACATGGGCCGCTCGGAGGCGACGAAATCAATGTTCTTCTGCCCGGCCGCAATTACGGATGGCCTCTCGTCACTTTCGGTATGGACTATGACGGGACGAAGATCAGCGACTCCACATGGCGTGCCGACCTGGAGCCACCCCTCATGTTTTGGGTACCATCGATTGCAATTTCCGGCATGATGTTCTACACGGCAGACAAGTTTCCCAACTGGAAAGGCAACCTATTCGTTGGCTCGATGTTCGAAGGCCGTACGCGCGCGACGGGACATTTGCGCCGCATCACCTTCGAACAAGGCCGCCCGATTCAGCGCGAACCTATTCTCACCGAATTGCACCAACGTATCCGCGATGTGCGGCAAGGTCCCGATGGCTTGCTATACCTGTTGACAGACGAGAATCCCGGTGCGGCCCTCAAGATTGAACCCGCTCCTTAATTACAACCGCTGCTAATGCCTCTACAGAAACTGCTTGTCATCTGCGGATGGTCCGTAGAGGGCCGGCACCTTGGCATTCATCAGGCGCAGGTAAACTGTCATCTGACCGCGATGATGCGACCAATGGTTGATCGTGTCCTGAATCATCTGGTAGCGCGGTGCCTCCATGACAACCTGTCCCCGAGCCAGTAATCGCCAGGACGTCATCAAATGCGGATCGCTGGTTTTCGTCAGCGCCGAACGCATGTCTGCCGCGGCCGTGTCGAGCGCTTTCAACAATTCCGCGCTGGTCTCCAATCGTTTTTGTTCCATCTTCGGGCCGTCTGCCGGAGCGATGTCCAATTCGTCCTGATTGATCTGCATGGAGATCCATGTGGGAATGGTCGCTACCATGTTTGCCAGGTAGCCAAAGATCATCGACTTCTCGTGTGGCTTCCAGTCGTATTTGCCTGCGGGCACCTGCTCGAGAGCACGGCGCGAACGCTCAACCTCGCGATCCAGCTCTGCCAATAAGTACTCCGTGAGTTTCATAATGCCTCCTTTTCCTTCGATGAATCAGCGCGAGTGGGGTACCACTTCATGATCATGCACGCGCTCCAGTCGGCCAAGGATATGACACCGAGGGCAACCGCGTCAGCATGATGGAACCGACAATGGAAATGAAGACGAAGGCAAAACGCTGATCGTCCTTAAGGGCTTCAAAGAGAAGGCGGCCTGTTCAGCCGCCCTCACAAGAAAGTTTCCAGGCAACTATTTCATCAGGTTCTTGACTGTCGGGAGAATGGCATCCGCCCAGATTTGATATCCCTTCTCCGTCGGATGCAGTCCGTCCGCCATGATATCGGCCGGTACAACTCCATTGACCAGGAACTTGTCGCCGATGTCCATGTAGAACACCTGTTTGTTGTCGGCCAGTTTCGCCAGCCCGACGTTGATTTCCTTGATCGGGGCGTTCAATGCCGGGGTCTGATCCGGCATGCGCGTATTAAAACGAGGGAAAACCGCAAGTATCAGAACCTTGGCCTGTGGCTGGCGCTTCTTGAACTCTTCCACGATGAGTCGATCGCCGTCGATGATTTCAGCCACGGGATTCGAAGCGGTGTTGTTTGTTCCGAGCATCAGGACGATGAGCTTCGCCTTGAAACCATCCAGTTCCCCGTTCTGCATGCGCCAGAGAGCGCCCTGCGTCGTATCTCCGGCGATGGCAAAATCGGCGGCCTTCAACGGCGCGAAGTTCGCAGCCCATACTTTTCCTCCGGTCGCTTCAGCTCCGCGCGGCCAGAAAAACCAATCGGTAATGGAGTCGCCAACGAAGAGAAGGTCAATGTCACCTTTCTTTGCGATATCCACGAAGGTCTGATGACGCGCGTCGTTCCGTGTGTTGTGAAAGGGAACGTTCGCCGGAGATGCGGGTGCGCGTTGTCCCGCACCTGCTGCTGCCGGAGCACCGCCAGGCGCCTGGCCGCCTGCCGCTGGTGCTGGCGCTGGCGCTGGCGCCTGGGCGAACAATGACAGCGATAACAGCAGCATCAAAGCCGCAATCAAGTAAACTGACGTTCGACGCATAGAAGCCTCCTCATTTTCCCGATGAAAGTGTTAGTGAATACTTACTAATGGCGAATCTTACAAGGACTCCATGAAGACGGCAAAACGAAAAGTCCGAGAAATTACCAAAGTCCGACGGCAGGATATTCTCGTTGCCGCGGAGAAACTTTTCTCCCAAAAAGGATTCAAGGGAACGACGACGAAGGATCTCGCCGCAAAGGCAGGCGTGCACGAAGCGGTTCTCTTTCGCCACTTCGAGAACAAACGCGAACTCTATCGGGAGACCCTGGAGTTGAAGCTGTCGCGCAGCCGGCCATCGGCTCTCGAACAGATGGATAAGTCCGCAGCGAATCGCGACGATCGCGGTTTTTTCGAAGCACTTGCGTTCGGGCTTCTGACTCGCTTCGAAGAAGATCCCACGATACCTCGACTGATTCTCCACAGCGCCATGGACAGTCACGAACCGCTCCGCGTGGTGGCCGAACGGCAGCTTCGCGTGGAGCAACCCACGTTGAACTACATTTCCAGGAGGATGCGCGACGGCGCGTTTCGCAAGATGGAACCGAACCATGCGGTCTTCGCTTTCGGCGCCATGCTCTTTGGATATATCGTCCGGCAACAAATCCTTGGGATGTCCAGGCACAAGGCCCACGACCGCAAAACAATCGCGAAAGACTTCGTGACGATTTTTCTGGACGGCATGCTCAAGTGAACGGTCCGGACATCGACGAGTTCAGCTTTAGAAACATCCGCGGAGGAACGCCGCAGCTTCATCGGAGATGCCGACGATCTTGTTCGTTGCCTGACGATAGAATTTGAAATTGAGTTCCGACTCGGGTCGACCGTCATTCCAGTTGGAAAAAGGGTTGAGTTCGCTCCGTCCCAACCGCCGCTTCGCCAGCGCCGTGCGTCGGATGGTGATACTCACGCGCGGTGTTTGCCGGGCGATCCCGTGTTTCTTTGCGATCGCTTTGGCTTCGGTGACGACACCACTCGCAATAAGACCGGACCCGCCTTCGTTCTCGCTCGAGAAGACAAAGATCGTATCGCCTTTGGCGATGAGCTTGCCACCATACATTGTCTTCTGCGAGGTAAAGGTGAGTGTCTCTCCCCGCGGATCCTTAACCTCGGCTTTAATTGCGAACATCACGCTCCTTAATCCCTCTCCTGAAGGGAGAGGGATTTCTTTTCGCAAGTATTCTAAAGCTTGCGCTGCTCCAGAGTTCGATGGAGAATTCACCACATGAACAAGATCACGAAAATCATTGTTGTCCTCTCTACGCTCTTCACAATTGCAGCTCCGTTCCATGCGCACCATAGCGCCGCCGCGTACAACACGCAGCAGGAGGTCAAGGTAACCGGCACCGTCAAGCAGTACCTCTATAAGAACCCGCATGTCTATCTGTCGGTCGAGGTGAAGAAGGACGACGGATCGAACGTCGTTATGGAAGTCGAAGCGGGCGCGCCATCCGTGCTGAACCCATTGGGCTTTACGAAGGATTCCATCAAGGTCGGCGACCTGGTGACAGTTGTGGGAAATCCCAGCCGTACCAGTGCGACATCGATCCTTGGAAAGGATCTCATCAAGAAAGATGGCGCCTACTATCCGCTGAACATCGCCTCACGCAGTGTCTACAACACCAAAGACGCAACGGCGGCGAGCATCGCCGGCACATGGTTCTCTCCCCGGACCGAGTTCAATACATTCCTCGGCGGCGCGAGGGGCTGGGCTGTTACCGACAAAGGCCGTGCCGCGATGGCGAACGTCGACCCCAAATCAACGACGCAGAAGGACTGCATTCCGATTGGCGCTCCAGCTGTGATGTTCTACCCCGTCGCGAATACGATTACCGTTCAAAAGGACAAAGTGGTGATGAAAGTGGACTGGATGGGCGCGGAACGTACGATGTATCTCGACGGTCGCAAGCATCCCCCGGCTACCGAAACTTCCCTGCTTGGCCATTCCGTGGGCAAATGGGAGGGCGACACGCTCGTCGTCGAGACAACGAATTTCAAAGAACATCCCATGGGTCTTTCGACGTCACTGCCCAGCAGCACTCAAAAGCGCCTCACAGAACGCTTCAAGCTAAGTCCAGACAAGAAAATGCTGCTCTATTCCGGCGTGGTTGAAGATCCGGTGTACCTGACAAAGCCTGTAGAGTGGACCGGAAAGTGGGAGTATCGGCCCGGCATGCCGCACTCGAATTCGAAGTGCGATCTCGAGACTGCCCGGCAGTTCCTGAAGAATTAGCTGCGCCATCCGCAAGACCTTGTAACTGGTTACTCTGGCCTCCAGTTATTCTCTGCTCATGCAGCCGGCAAGGATGTTGATGGCGTTCATCGGATATGCCGGCTCCGTAGTTTTGGCTTTTTTCCCACTCGTTACCGGGCAAATCTTAGACTGCGGAGCCCAGCCATAGCCTCCGCGTTACAAGGATTCCTCGCGGTGAGTTTTCTTGTCGGACGGATTTACTCCTTTGTTTCGCTTCCGGGAACGACTGGCCGTCTCGTCGTCGAGATTCGGGCCATCGCCTTTTGAAAAATTGTGTGAAGTCCATCTACTTGCTTGAATGGAGTCGGATCATCCCTTGACGGGTTCAAATACCCGAACAATTTCGCGCACCTAATCCCGTCATTTCGCAGGAGAACTTGGCCGCCTAACGATAATTCCGAAATGGATCCCCTCAACGGCGTTGGAATTGCAATGGTCCGAACGAGGTGCATTCCGGATGCTTTTGAGTTCAAAGCCTTCATGCTTTCTATCCGCGGCAGTAATTGTCCTGATATTTCTAGCATTTCCAACACTTTCGACGGCCCAGAACAGCATCACACAGATCCCGGATCTCAATGGCGACGGCGATTCCGACCTGATCTGGTTCAACCCGGCAACTGGCCAATCCGTTGCGTGGCTGATGAACGGAACCAGTGCATCGACTACGGCTACCCTGCAGAGCGATCCCAACTGGAAGATCTCCGCTTCAGCCGACTTCAACGGCGACGGCATGGCCGATCTGTTGTGGCACAACAGAGTAACCGGACAAACTGCAGCGTCGCTCATGAATGGAATCGGGATTTCTTCATGGACGCCACTGCTCACGGATGGCGATTGGAAAGTCATCGAAACTGCGGATTTCAACGGCGACCGCAAAGCCGACTTGCTCTGGTACAACGCATCGACCGGCCAAACCGCAGCGTGGCTCATGAACGGAACCAACGTTACTTCCTGGAAGGTGTTGCTCATCGATGCCGATTGGAAAGTTATCGCAGCTGCCGACCTGAACGGCGACGGCATGGCCGATCTGCTGTGGTACAACGCCTCGACCGGCCAGACCGCCGCGTGGCTCATGAATGGAACCAACACTTCAACATGGTCGGTGCTGTTCACCGACCCTAATTGGCAAGTCATCGGAACTGCCGATCTCAACGGTGACGGCATGGCCGATCTGTTGTGGCACAACGCTGCACTCGGACAGAACGCAGCGTGGCTCATGAACGGAACCACTGCTACTGCATGGAAAGACTTTCCCGCAAGCCCCGATTTGAAAATCATCGCAGCAGCCGACCTGAACGGTGACAACAAAGCCGATTTGTTATGGCGCAATAGCCAGACGGGTCAGACATCGGTCTGGCTCATGAACGGAATCAACATTTCAAGCACCGCTTCTCTTCTCACCAATCTCAGCTGGAATGTGACGGCAGCCGCCGACCTGAATCACGACGGCAAGGCGGATTTACTGTGGTACAACTCCTCCACTGGCCAAACATCCGCATGGTTGATGAGCGGTACCAGCCCAACGAGTGGCGAAAACTTGTTCACGGACCCCAGCTGGCGATTGAATTGCATCAAAATATCGTCATTGACGGCTGCGATGAACTGCGACGGGACAGCGTCAAATGCGATTTCGGGCTCTTTGCCGCCGAACAAGGCCCCATTCGTGAATGCCGGCGCCGATCAAACCATCACGCTGCCAGCAACAGCGAACCTTTCTGGAAATGCCAGCGATGACGGCTCCCCCATCGCACTTCTGATTGCAACATGGTCTCAGGTCAGCGGACCGGGCAGCGTCGTCTTCGGCAATTCCGCGAACCGCCAGACGACGGCGGCTTTTTCTGTTCCCGGCACATACATCTTGCGTCTCACGGCTAACGACAGCGCGCTTTCCAGTTTCGACGACGTGGTCGTTGTCGTCAATGCCGCCGCCGCTGGCACAGGGACGGCGCCGTCGCAGTCAAACAAGGCACCAGTCGTCAATGCGGGTCCCGATCAGACAATTGCTTTGCCCGCCGGAGCAAACCTGCTGGGAGCCGCCAGCGATGACGGTCTTCCTACAGGCAGCGCTGTGAGCGCGATGTGGACCAAAGTCAGCGGTCCCGGCACCGTCGCATTCGGTCGCGCGTCGGCAGTTTCAACTACCGCGACCTTCTCTGCAGCCGGTTCCTACACGCTGCGTCTGACTGCCAACGACACTCAGCTTTCCTCCGCAGACGACGTGATCATTGTGGTCAACACAGCTGCAACGGCGAACCAAGCTCCGGTGGTAAACGCCGGTCCCGATCAAATGATCACATTTCCGGCTTCGGCGAACCTGGCAGGAACCGCCAGCGATGACGGCCTTCCGACTGGCAGCACTCTCACCAGGTCCTGGAGCAAGGCCAGCGGCCCAGGAACGGTCACCTTCGGTAGCGCGTCATCATTGAACAGCACAGCGACATTCTCCGTTGCCGGTTCGTATACGTTGCGGCTCACTGCTAGCGACAGCGCGCTTTCGACGGCCGACGACGTTGTTATTATTGTGAGTCCCCCCGCCGTGAAGAATCAGGCGCCTGTGGTCAATGCTGGTGCGGATATGACGATAGTGTTCCCGACAGCAGCAACATTAACGGGAACCGCCTCTGATGACGCCCTCCCGTCGGGCAGTTCTCTGACGGTAGGTTGGAGCAAGGTCAGCGGACCCGGCAGCGTCGTATTCATCAATGCGAATTCCTTGAATGCCAGCGCAACTTTCACGTCTGCGGGTTCATACACATTGCGGCTCACCGCGAGCGACGGCACGCTTTCTACCACAGACGATATCGTGGTAACGGTTACCTCCACTGCCTCAAACCAGGCCCCGGTTGTGAATGCGGGTCCTGATCAAGTGATTTCAATCGGTGCCGCAGCCGCTGTGGCGGGAACCGCCACCGATGACGGACTGCCCACCGGCAGCACCCTGACAAGAACATGGAGCAAGGTCGGAGGCCCAGGCACGGTGACGTTCGGTAACGCATCGGCTCTGAGTTCTTCTGCGACGTTCTCGGCGGCCGGTACGTACACATTACGGCTCACGGCCAGCGATGGCCTGTTGTCCAGCGGTGATGACGTGGTCGTTGTTGTGAACCCCGTCGGCGCAGCAAACCTGGCGCCGGTGGTGGACGCCGGTCCCGATTTCTCGATTACACTGCCGAATGGAATCACGCTCGCGGGAACCGCTACGGATGACGGTCTGCCTACCGGCAGCACCCTGACCAAAACCTGGAGCAAAGTCAACGGCCCCGGCACCGTCACGTTTGGCAACGCGGCGTTGCTGAATTCCACCGCGAATTTCTCGACAGCCGGTACGTACACATTGCGGCTCACGGCCAGCGACGGCCAGCTATCCAAATCCGACGACGTCGTCTTTGTCGTGAGCTCGGCCCAGTCGGCCAATCATGCTCCGGTCGTCAACGCTGGTCCCGATCAAACGATCCCATACCCAGCCGCTGCTGCTCTTGCCGGAACAGCAACCGACGACGGACTACCAACCGGAAATGCGATGACGAAGTCCTGGACAAAGGTCAGCGGGCCCGGAACAGTTGTCTTCGTCAATGCCAATTCTGTGAATGCATCAGCGACGTTCTCGATTGCCGGTACCTACACTTTGCGCCTGACCGCCACCGATGGCGCACTAACAGCTTCAGATGACATCGTCATTGTCGTGAGCTCCTGCGGGACCATTGTCTCTGGCACCATTACAATCATGGCAAATGCTAGCGATAATGTGGGAGTTGCCGGCGTGCAATTGAAACTGGACGGTGTGAACTTTGGTTCCGCCATCACACAGGCGCCATACTCCCTCCCCTGGAATACCATGACAACTTCGAATGGCTGCCATGTACTTACCGCCGTCGCACAAGACGCACAAGGTAACCTGGGAACTGTATCGCTGTCGACGTTGGTAAATAATCCCTAGGGCTTCACTTCAATATTCAGACTTGCGATCCATGCACAATTGAGGGCCGCGCTATGAAGCCCTTTTTCATTGCAAGCGAAGCATCATTTCGTGTTCAGCGGTGCGAGAGGAAAGACGAAGACAAGCGAAAACGACCATCCGCTCGCATTGTCAAGGTACGTTCTATTCCCGAACTCGTCACCCGCACGCGCAAGACCGGAGGCCACGTAGTCTAGTGAACCTTCTATTTCGATGTCCTTGATCCAGGGTTTCTTTGTCCACTGGAGAAAATGAACCGCGGTGTCGAGTTCAAAATTGAGCTTGTGCGTATAACCGTCGGAGTTGTTCGGACGTCCGCCGGGACTGTACTTGTCGACAATGTCAAAGTGACTGCCAACCCATCCCTTCGTGTCTTCGGACTTCAGCCAGTGGAGGTTCAGCTCGGTTTCCAGTTCGGGTGAAGCTTCCTTCACCAAAGGCTTGACGATCGCTTCAAACACGAAGCCTATACTTGGAATGCTGGTTGGAACATCGAGCGCAAGAACAGTTTCGAAGACTCTCTCCGGTTCCGACTTCTTTACAACCGTGTTGCCCTGTGCATCGGTCTCAGCAATCCGCGGCCTGCTAAACAGGTTCTCCCATGTGAACGTTGGCTCGATCTTCACTTCGGGCGGACACAGGACGAAGCATTTCACGTCTTGCGCCATAGCCGTCATCGGCGCAAGCGCACAAGAGAATAGGATTTTCAGAATCGGGCCTTTCAATAAGTGAAGTCCCTCCTTCATCTGAAACCTCTACTTGAAGGGCAGTTCGTTCACCACGTGACACGTCCCGCATGCGCCGGTGTATGGAATCGGCATCGCCCGCCCCGGTTGTATGCCGCGAACTGCCACATTTGTTTTCAAAGGCACATCGAAAACATGGGATCGCAATCCGCCCTGCCAATAGGTATTGTTCTCTTCTTCCTGCGCACTGGCATAGGGAGGCGTTTTCATCATTCTGCCGACCTCGCCGGCGACTCCGCCCGTATTGGCGGTGCCGGGCATGTGACAGTCGATACACCGAGTCTGCTGCCCCTTCATCTTCGCGTTGAGCTTCGTTTCCATGTGCGTCAGCACATCCACGGCATGACATCGCTGGCATAACGGAGAAGCCGAATCATTCGGATTGTGAATCAGAAAACGGTTGTAGGCTCCGCCGCCATGCATGTCGTGGCAGTCCGAACAGGTGACCATCAGCCGATCGTTTCGGTACATCTTCGATTTGAGAAAATCCGAATACTGCTGGTGGGGCTTGTTGGAATGGACGTCATCGGCCCAGATATTGTCTTCCCGTCCCGCGCCGCGCATCGTCGGTCCCTTTTTGACCGGGTCGGCAAATTTCGTAATCAGTTCATTGCGACTGAGACCGGGCTTTGCCAGTTCTCCTGTCTCGCTGACTGCCTGCGTATAGCCGACTGTCGGTCCACCATACCCCTGCCTCCGGTCATGGCAGCGGCCACAGTTGGCGCTGGCCCGCTCGGCCGAGAGATATTTGGGATTGACGATGAAACGGGAACGGCCGGCGTTGGCCAGGTGTTCCGAACCCGGACCGTGACAGCTTTCGCAACCGACATTGATTTCGTCCAGTTCGGGATCGTCGTCGATATTCATGTCGCCGTTCGGGTCGTTGACTGCCCGAACGAGATACTGCCCTGTCGCCTGGTCCAGATAACGCTGCCAGCCCGTCAAGTGACAGCCGGCGCACATGGTTTGCACGGTGTTTGTGTTGACCGGCGGAGCCGCCACGACATCGTCGCGCGTTCCGTACTGACCGTCGGCGCCGGCCGCCCACCACATGTAAAACTTGTAGTCGTGCCAGACACGCCGCTCTCTATTCAGCCTGTCGTCACGTCCGGTCATGTTGTATCGCAGGAGCGTGTACCATCCCTGCCGATTTCCCATTCCCGGTGGAACCGAGACGATGTATCGCTGATCGTGAACCTCGCCGCCGTAAAGCAGCTTGATCTCCAGATGTGCCGGGCTGTTGGGGTCCTGCGGATTCAACTTGTTCACGATCGTGATGAAGTATTTGCCGCTGGAGGCATTCTTCCAGAGATAGACATCCGCGAATGATGTCGTGATCGGCAGGCGGTTGTCGCCAAATGTTCTCAGCTTGAACTTGTCATCGTTTCTGCTCGCGTCGTAGTCTCCCAATTCGAGACGAGTTCCCTTCGTATAGTCATCGACAGCCGGGAACGAACTGAGGGCGTCGAGATAGTCCTGGTGTCGCGAAAAATCCTGGAACTTCCCGGGCGCTCCCGGCACCGTCCATCCCAGCTTATGTGCGGTCTGCTGCCAATGCTGTTGATCCTTGTGGCAGGCAAGACAGGCCGTACTTCCGGTGTACTTTGCTGATGCGGAGGGAGTACTTGAAAGCTTGATTGTCATCGAGCGACCACGCAACTGATCCGCGGAAACACTCTGCCGGCTCTTATCGCCACCCGGAAGGTGTTCAGTGTCTATCGGACCCGGCGTCACATGGACAAAGAATTTTCCATTGGGCACGCTGGAGATGGAGAAATTGCCGCGTGCGTCCGTTGTGGCCTGCGGGAATTGCATTCCTCGCAGCCGGATCGCGTCTTCGAGCGGTTCGTCGTAGGCCTCTGCCGGGAAGGGCGAAGCGTAAATGGCACTGGCGGTCATCTTCGTCGTGGTGTCGATTGCCGTAACGGGAACCAGATAGACGATTGCGCCGACAACCGGGTGACCGGGATTGCTGGCAGGACCACCCACAACCATCGCGCCGGTACCGCTCAGTACCTGCCCTCTGAACGCACCACTCGCACCAGTGCCCTGCCCGGCCTGACCGGCTGGTGCAGCTCGCAGCATCAGCACCGCGACCAGTGACATGGAAAGCAGAGATACGATAAGCCAGAGTTGTTTTCCGGTTCCTGGCAGCTTCATGGCGTTTTCCCTTTCAGTGAATCTTTCCCGTCTGCAACTGAAGTCCCTGGCGGAAATGATAGGCCAGCTATCACGATGATACAAATGTTATATCCATGAGACACGTTTGCTATACTCGCCCTTCAGGAGTACCCGCAATTGGTCAAACAAAATTCCAGCACATGGCTCTTACTGATTCACCAGGTGCCAACCTCTCCATCCTACCTGCGGGTAAAAATGTGGAGGAGACTGCAGAAGATCGGCGCCGTCGCAGTCAAAAGCTCTGTCTATGCTTTACCGCAATCCGACCAGGGGATGGAGGACTTTCACTGGGTTGCACAGGAAATTCTTGAAAGCGGTGGTGATGCGTCTGTCTGCGAAGCGACGTTTATCGAAGGAATCACAAATGATCAACTCATCGATCTCTTTCGATCTGCAAGGGAATCCGACTATCGTGAGTTGGAGAAAGAGAGTCAAGCCATCGATCGGGACCTGCGGAAACCGCGGAAAGACGGAGAAGCCGTGACGCCGGGCATCGCTGTTCGTGTTTCACGACAGCGTCAATGGCTGACCGAAATCCAGGCGATCGATTTCTTTCCCACTGCAGAAAGTCGGAAGGCGGAGTCTCGGATCTCTGAAATCGAGACACGCGTCAGGAAAAATCCGATGCGACAAGACAGGCGAAGCCCAGGTGACTATTCCGGGCGCGTGTGGGTGACGCGCAAGGGCATTCACGTGGATCGTATCGCTTCCGCATGGCTGATCCGTCGATTCATCGATAACCGGGCACATTTCAAGTTCGTCGCGGCCAAGGGCTACAAGCCTGAAACAGACGAAGTACGTTTTGACATGTTCGATGCCGAGTTCACCCATGCCGGAGATCTTTGCACGTTCGAGGTTCTGATCGACCGCATGAACCTCAAGGAGCGGGCACTCACTTCAATTGCGGAAATGATCCATGACATTGATCTGAAGGAGTCCAAATTCGCTCGTCCGGAAACCGTTGGATTTGGCCTGATGATCGCCGCCATTTGCACCGCACATAAGGCAGATATGGATCGGCTCGAACGCGGAGCTGCACTCCTGGACGATCTCTATGAGTTTTACAAAAGGCGTTGAGCCAAAGAGCTCATCCAGTGTCTCGCCATGGCGAGTAGACTGAAATGGTCGGCAAGAAGCAAGAAAAGGAGACAGAACGATGCGATCAAAGCTTTGGTTCACTGCCTGTTTGAGCGTGTTGATTTCGACGGTGGCACATTCGCAGCAAACGATGCCCGCCGAGTACTCCGCAGTTTTGACCAGCCTGGGCCGTCAGGGAGACTTTAAGGACGGCGTACTCAAGGTCAATATCCCACGTAATGATCTCAAGGTCGTGGTCGATGGCATTGCAACTCCAACACCCCTTGGTTTTGGAGGATGGATCGCTTTAACAAAGGGGACTGGAATGGACGTCATGATGGGCGATCTCGTCCTGACGGAGGAAGAGGTCAATCCCGTCATGTCTGCTGTTCTCGATGCCGGTTTGGAGGTTACTGCAGTTCACAACCACTTCTTCTTCGATACACCACGAATCTTCTACATGCATGTCCATGGACATGGCACGCCTGCGGATCTTGCGACGAAGATCAAGCCGGCGCTGGCGCTCATCGGTAAGAATCCTCCGCGCAATGTATCGTCAGTCGCTGGCCGGACGATTGATGGAAAACTCGACGTGGCGCAACTCGCAAAGATAATCGGGACCGAAGGCGAGCTCAATGGAACCGTATACAAAATTACGATAGGGCGCGCCGACCTTTCGGTGAAAGAAATGGGTGCGACCATCAATGCGAGGATGGGTTTGAATACGTGGGCTGCATTCTATGGCAGCGATGCCGATGCGGTCGTCGCTGGCGACGTCGCGATGCTGGAGTCTGAAGTCACTCCCGTTCTGAAGACCCTTCGCGCCAATGGACTCGACGTCGTTGCCATTCACCACCATATGATCGGTACCCAGCCGGCAATTATCTTCCTTCACTATTGGGGCAAAGGTGACGCTCAAAAGCTGGCGCGCGGCGTGAAGGCCGCAGTGGATCTCCTCGGAAAGCCGGCCGCCGCGGGACGGTGATGAAACGCCAAACCCGCTCGGTCTTTATTCACTGAAACTGGGAACGCCTGCGGTTGGCATCCTGGACTAGTCGGATGCTGCCCTTCAGCTCCCTCCCCAGACAATACGGACCAATTTGCGCAAGGCGACTAAAGCGAGTTCCTGGTGGAGGCAAGTCGCTCTCCGGCCAGTTCGCTGCCTTCTTCCGTAATTCTCGCCCCGCCATATTTTAGATACAGCGCCGGGATCACAATCATGTTCAGAAATGTCGAGGTTACGATACCTCCAAGGATGACCACGGCCATGGGCTGCTGGATCTCCTTGCCGGGCTGGCCTACACCGAGAGCCAGCGGTATGAGACCGACACCCGTAACGAGCGCCGTCATCAGAATGGGACTCAATCGTTCCAGCGATCCCTGAACGATGGCACTTCGGAATGGAACGCCTTCCTCCTTGATTAAGTGTTGGTAATGGGTGATCAACATGATCCCGTTGCGAGTCGCTATTCCAAACAGCGTGATGAAACCAATCAGCGATGCAATCGAGAGAGTTCCTCCGGAAGCAAACACCATAATCACTCCACCGATAAGCGCCAGCGGGAGGTTCGCCATGACTAACAACGCCAGCCGGCCCGATCCAAGAGCGAGATAAAGCAGGAGGAAAATGCCAGCTATAGAGACTACGGACATGATCGTGATCTGCCGCGATGCCGCCTCCTGGGCTTCAAACTGGCCGCCATACTGCACGAAATAGCCTTCGGGCAACGGAACCTGGCTCGCAATCTTTGTCCGGATTTCATCAATGACAGAACCCAGATCCCGGTTTGAGACATTGGCCTGGACAATGATCCGCCGCTGAACGTTCTCACGGTTGATGGTATTCGGGCCCTGGTCCACGCGGACCTCCGCCACTTGAACGATCGGTACCTTCGCTCCGACCGGCGTATCGATCAAGGTGGAGGAAATCGATTCGACCGATTGGCGTGAAGCATCGTTGAATCTCACAACGACATCGTAAGTGCGTTGATCTTCCAGAACCTGCGAGACTGCTTCACCATTGAACGCGACGTCGACCGTCTCGGCAAGATCCGCGGCCCTCAACCCGAGTGCGCCTGCCGCGCGGCGGTCCAGGTTGATCTGGACTTGCGGAACTCCAGTCTGAGGTTCCACCAGCAAATCGACCAGCCCGGGCACATGCTCCAATGTCTTTCGAATTTCCTCAGCCTTGTTTCGAAGCGTCACAAGATCCGGACCGAACAGTTTGATCGCGATCTGAGCGCGGGTTCCTGAAAGCAAATGATCGATGCGATGTGAAATCGGCTGTCCCACTTCGGAGACGACGCCGGGAATCTGCGCCATATGCTGCCGGACTTCCTCCATTACGGCGGTATGCGGGCGATTCATCGGCCGCGTCACCACTTCGATCTCGCTCATGTTCACGCCCGCCGCATGTTCGTCCAGTTCCGCGCGTCCGGTTCGGCGTGTGGTTGAAACGACTTCCGGCGTCTGATGCAGAGCCTCCTCCACGGTCCGTCCGATTCGATTGGATTCCGCGAGCGACGTACCAGGAGGAAGCGTAATGTTGATATTCAAGGCTCCTTCATTAAAGGCTGGAAGAAACTCGCGCCCCATTAACGGGAACACCATCAGAGCCACGATCAGCAGAGCCACCGAAGTACTGATGATTTGAAATGGATGCTCCAGGGTCCAGTCGAGAATGTTCGCATAACGTGACTTGAGCCCTCTCACGAGCCAGGAGTCTCTTTCCTCACGCAGCAACCTGGATCGTCCGAGCAGGTAGTAGCAGAGCGCCGGAGTCACCGTCAACGCCACAAGCAGGGACGCCGCTATGGATGCGATATAGGCAAATGCCAGAGGCGCAAACATCCGGCCTTCAAAGCCACCCAGATTAAACAGCGGCAGAAAAACAAGAATGATGATGAGCGTTGCAAACAGGATCGAATTTCGGATTTCGCTCGATGCCTTGTAAATAACGGTTTCCGGTGTCTGAGAGTGTCCGGAATGCACATTCTGCTTCAGTCGTCGAAATACGTTCTCAACGTCGATAATGGCGTCGTCCACCAATTCGCCAATGGCAATCGCCAGCCCACCCAAGGTCATCGTGTTGATGCCGATACCGAAGTAGCTCATGGCGATGATCGCCGTGATCAGCGAAAGAGGTATGGCGGTCAGGCTGATGAAGGTCGTCCGAAAATTCCAGAGAAAGAGGAAGAGAACAACCGCAACAAGAATTCCGCCTTCCAGCAGAGCTCTTTGAACGTTGTCGATGGCACGCTCAATGAAAGTCGCCTGTTGGAATGCCTTGGTTTCAACCGTCACGTCGTCCGGCAGAGTCGCCTTTAGTCCATTCAGTGCGGCTTCGATTTGTCTGGTGACCTCGATCGTGTTCGCATTGGGCTGCTTTTGGATTGTCGCCACAACGTCGGAATGCATATTGAAGCTTCCGTCACCGCGCTTAAGTGCAGAGCCAAGCCGTACTGCCCCGATATTCTTCACCAGAACTGGAGTTCCGTTTTTGACAGTGATAACCGAATTCGCCAGGTCTTCGATGGAGTTCACGCGCCCACGCGCGCGAATCAGATACTCTTCCGTCGGCCGTTCGAGAAACCCGCCGGAAGAATTCACATTGGAACCGGCGACGGCGTCCATAACTTGCTTCAGAGTCAAGCCGTGATCTCGCAGCTTTGCCGGATCCACGAGTACCTGAAACTGCTTGGTTTCGCCGCCGATAATCATGACCTGGGCTACCCCTGGCACTCCCAGTAGCCGTGGCCGCACCACCCAATCCGCGAGCGATCGCAGATCCATGGCCGACGTTGTCTTGCTGGTTATCGAAATGAGCATGATTTCGCCCATCGTTGATGCAATTGGTCCAAGCACTGGCGCACGAATGCCGCTTGGCAGGCGCACTTGAGCAAGCTTCTCCGTCACAAGCTGGCGAGCCCGGTAGATGTCCGTGCCGAGATTGAACTCCACAAACACGATGGAAATTCCAGCAGCCGAATTGGACCGGACACGAAACACGCCGGCAGTTCCGTTCATTGAAGCTTCGATCGGCAGGCTCACCAGCGACTCCACCTCTTCCGGCGCCATGCCATGGGACTCGGTGAGAATCGTAACCGTCGGTGCCGTCAGGTCGGGGAATACGTCCACCGGCGCGCGCACCGCGAGTACTCCTCCGTAAATAAGCAGCGCTGCCGCGAAGACCAGAACGATGAGACGGTTCTTGATGGACCATTGGATTATCCTGTTCAGCATGATGATCCCTCTAGACCTCGTGTGTGTGCGCGCCGGCGTTTGCGGGCCGCAATTCCTGTAGCTTGAGTTGGTACGCGCCCTGTGTGACGACACGCTCTCCGGCTTTGACTCCGGAGAGAATGGTCACCGTGCCGCCATACTCATCACCGAGTACGACGTCGCGTCGTTCGAACTCTTCGCCCGATAAGAGAACGTAGACGATCTTTTTGCCTTCGTTGTCCAGAACCGCTTCCCTGGGAACGAGAAGCACCGGTACCGGAGTTCCGCCGGCGAGTCGCAGATTGGCCTGCATCCCGATGCGAAGTTCCTCCGATCCATTGGCTACTTCAAAAATTGCAGTCGCCGTGCGGCTTTGTTCGTCCACAACTTTGCCGAGGTTGACCAGACGCCCCTGAAACTCCCGATCCGGCGACGCAGCAGTCGTAAAGACTGCCTGCCCGTCTTTGGCGAGTCTTCCGAGATCCTTCTCAAAAACCGGCGCTTCCACCCAGACGGTATCCAGCTCCACGATTTCGAAAATCGCATCCCCGGGTGCCACCTGCTCACCACTTGCCTTGCGAACATTGATAACGGTACCGGCTATCGGAGAGCGAACGTCGTACGTGGATCCTGCCGCCGAGTTCGATGGTGTCAGCGTTTGCAGCGCCTTGAGCTGTTCCCGAATGGCTTCAAGTTGCGAGGCTGCGACGGTCCGGGCCAGTTCATCCGATTCCAGGGCCTTTGCGGAGTAGGCCTTTTTCTCAAACAGACGTTGTGAACGTCCGAGATCGTGCGTTGCTTCCTCGAGCCTTGCGCTGGCCTCGATCTCATTTTGAATCAATCTTCGCCGTTCCGCTTCGACGCGCGCATTTTCGATCTGTACCTGATTGTTTGCAGCCTGGATTTGAGCAATCTCAGCGGCCGTTGACGTCTGGAGCAAGGTTGCCAGCAGCTGCCCCTGAGCAACCTGTTGCCCGATGCGCGGCATCGCTCCATTCTGAATAATTCCTCCGACCGGTGGCGCGACAATGGCGCGCTTCGAAGGAACGGGCACAACGCGGCCAGTGGAGAGAATTTGCGGCGCCCTCATGGCTTCCTCGGCTTTCGCCAGCTTCAACTTGATGAGCCACTGCTGCTCCATCAGGAATGTCACGCGGCCGGTGCTGGTTGCAGCCGGTGCGGCCGCCCCCTCTTCGGCTGTTCTCTGCCCACGCCAGATGAAAATTGCCGCTGCCGAAAGACCGACAAATGCGAGGAGTATCGCGATCCACAGTAATTTGCCTGCTTTGGAATTCTTCACGGCTGGAGCTCCCTTCCCGCGGCGAGTTCGAGTGCGACGATGCTCGCCTGATAATCAAATAGTGTTTTGAAATACTGCTGGCGCACTTCGGCGCGCGTTCGCTGGGCATCGAGGACAGGAAGTAACTCGCTTCCACCTTCTTCATATGCCGCCAGTGAGATACTTCGGGCTTCGTCGGCCTGACGAAGCAGGTCGTTTTGAAATGTCTCGAGCATTTCCCGCGAAGCCTGCAATGCGGCATATGCCGACTCCACTTCCGCGAGGGCATGATTGCGCACCAGCTGGAGCCGGATCTGCGCGGATTTGATATCGGTTGCCGCACGGGCGATTTCGGCCTCATTACCGTCCCTGACTTTCAGCGGAATGTTCACGCCGATCATCACCGTATTGTCATTACCCACACGTTTGTATCCGGCAAATGGGCTCAAGTCTGCTTTGCTTCGCCCGCGCTCCAGCGCCAGACGCTCATTTGCGGCAGTCATCTCCGCCATGGCGGCAACGACATCGGTACGCTCAGCGACTGCAAACTGTCGAATGGCGTTCAGATCGAGACTAATCGGCCGGAAGCTCAACTCACCACTCACCTGCTGGCCAACGGAGATGCCGGAGCCAAGCTTTTCGAACAGGCGAATCGTCGCCTGGCGGAGACCAAGCTCGGCCTGCCGGACTCCGGAATCAAACTTCACGCGTTCCAGACGAACTTTAATGAGATCCAATTCGGGAATTGCACCTTCCTGAAAACGGGTCACATTGAACTGAAGAAGTTGATCAAAGGTCTGACGGCTCTCCGTCGAGACTTCCAGAACAGACCGGGCGAGCAGGACTTCGTAATACAGGCGCTTGATTTCAGCCAGACCCCGGCGCATGGTGTCCTCGAACTGCGCTTCCGCTGCAGACACGGTTGCATTGGCGGCTTTCTCGCGCAGGGACCTCTTGCTTCCAAGTTCGATGGTCTCGGTATAGGTCGCTCCGATTTCATAAAGGCTGCCAAACGGCGTGGGACCGCTGACTCGCAGATTTTCGGCGGTCACACTGATTCCCGGATTCGGGCGCAGGCGAGCAGCAACCTGATCCGCTTTTGTTCGTTCCAACTTGAATCGTGCAGCCTGAAGATCCAGGTTGTTCTGAATGTACGTGTCCACGACACGCTGCAGATTGAGGTCCGGCGGCAATTGCTGCGCACGAACGGAAGCGGCCCAGAGCGTTGCAAGCAGCGTGAGTAGAATCACTTTTATTTTCATGATTCATTCCACCTTGAAGTCTTTCAATGGCAGGCGCTCATCCACCCTGGCGTTCTTGATGTGAAACTCGATATCGTACTCGCCAGATTGCGGAACGCTGAGCTGAGCGACATAGATTCCCGTAACCTTACCGACCTTCGCAACGGTTTCCGCGATGGTCTCGGTAGTTCCTTTGCGCCGGACAGTGAGCGACACCTGGGCTTGTTCTATTGGCGATCCGTCTGAAAGATCGGTTAAATGAATGCGAAACTGGCTGGGCTTGCCCGCATGCAGCAATTCGTATTCGAAAAAGTTCTCCAGGCGATCTGTAAATTCCGTTCGCGCAATTGCCTCCGGCTCGGGTTCGGTCGCAGGCGATGTCAGGGGTTTTGATTCCGAACAGCTGAGCAACGCGAGCGTTGGGACTTGCAGCAATAGAAACACTACTGCTTTCAATAAATTGTTCATTGAAGGTTCATCTTCTGAAAATTGATGGTTGTGGAAACGAAGGACGCCGCTCGCGCCCGACGCAATTCTGGCGTGCTAAATGGAGGGTGGAGATCTGGGTCTGAAACGATTGATGCCGGGAGGGCTATGCGCCTGCGGAGTCGATGCGATAGTAACCTGCTCCCGGTACTCTAAATCCGGACTGGACAGCTTTTCGGAAAGATCGATCGTCATCTCAAACGCTGCAGAAGGTGTTTTGCAGGCAAAGAATTCAATCCACCGGGCGCTATGGTGAGAATGCGGAGCTTCAAGTTCGTCGTGAGAATGGGACTCTACTTCTGCAGACTCCAGATAATGAGCATGCACCAGCGATTCCGGGCTGTCATGGTCGTCTCGATCATGGACGTGGAACAACGGGGCGGTAAGCAATGCGAGAAACATTGCCACCACACCAATCCAGGCACCAGACCGACGTATGTCCCAGATCGTCTTATTCATTCCTTGCGCCGTACTCCATGCCACAGTCAGGTTATTCTGACGACCCCCCAATATCAAGTCAATGGACAGAAGCCACTGCGGTTCTGAAGTTTTCGTCAGATAGCGAGGTGGTGAACTTCTCCGCGAAACTAGGGATGCGTCATGTCGGCTGGATTCACCAGATGATCAAACTCTTTCGCGGTGAGATAGCCGAGCTTCAGGCAGGCTTCCTTGAGACTCAGGTGTTCATGGTGTGCCGTATGGGCTGCCTTCGCGGCTTTGTCGTATCCAATTTTGGGGCTGAGCGCGGTCACCAGCATGAGAGAGTTGTTCACATACCAGTCGATCTGTTCCCGGTCGATCTCGATTCCATTGACGCAATGTTCCGTAAACATCCGGCAGGCATCCTTCAGCAATCGGACGGAATGCAGGAAATTGTGGATCATGACAGGCTTAAAAACATTGAGCTCAAAATTCCCCTGCGAACCGGCGAAACCGATCGCGGCGTCATTGCCAAACACCTGAACGGCCACCATCGTGACGGCTTCGTTTTGCGTGGGGTTCACCTTCCCCGGCATGATGGAGGATCCCGGCTCGTTTTCCGGCAAAGAGAATTCGCCCAGCCCACACCTCGGTCCGGAGGCCAGCCAACGGATATCATTGGCGATCTTCATGAGTGAGGCGCCGAGCGTCTTCAAAGCTCCACTGGCATAGACAATCTCGTCATGCGCGGAAAGCGCGGCAAATTTATTGGGATGAGATTTGAAAGGCAGGCCCGTCAGCTCGGCAATCTTTTTCGCCGTACGATCGGCAAACTCGGGATGTGTGTTTAGAGCCGTCCCCACGGCCGTACCACCGATCGCCAGCTCATACAGTCCGGGCAGGACCTGCTTTAAGCGGTCGATGTCCCGGGCGAGAAGTGATGCCCAGCCCGAAAACTCCTGGCCCAGCGTCATTGGCACCGCGTCCATCAGATGGGTGCGGCCGATCTTGACGACTTTATCGAACTCCTTCTGCTTTTTAAGCAGCGCTTTGTGCAGCATCCGGACCGAAGGTATCAAAGACGCGTCCACTTCCGTCGCAGCCGCGATGTACATCGCCGTTGGGAAGGTGTCGTTGGAGGATTGCGACATATTGACGTGATCGTTGGGATGCACAGGAGACTTCGAGCCCATCGTGCCGCCGGAGATCTCAATCGCGCGGTTGGAAATCACTTCGTTCACGTTCATGTTGGTCTGCGTACCGGACCCGGTTTGCCAGATGCGGAGCGGAAATTGAGCCGCATGTTTCCCCGCGATGACTTCGTCGGCGGACTTCACGATGAGCGTGGAGAGTTCGGGGTCGAGCTTTCCCAAATCCTTGTTCACCATGGCGCAGGCTTTTTTCAACTGAGCGAACGCTTTGATAAGCTCCGACGGCATGGTGTCGTGACCAATGTCGAAGTGGATGAGCGACCGCTGCGTCTGCGCTCCCCAATAGCGGTCCGCCGGAACCTCGATAGGCCCCATGCTGTCGGACTCGGTGCGTGTTTTGGGTGAAGACGAATTAGACATGGCGTGATTATCCGATTTGCGAGTATCCCTCTCCTGAAGGGAGAGGGTGCTGCGAAGCAGCGGGTGAGGGGTAAAGAAAAGCTGTACCCCTCAACCGGCCCTTCGGGTTACTCACGTCAGGCGAATGGGGAGTTTATAGATGCGCTTGCCCGTCACGGCGGCGATGGCATTCACCAGCGCGCCGGCGGCGATCGCCGTGCTGGGTTCGCCAATTCCGCCTGGCGCTTCCGTACTGGACACCAGGTGCACTTCCACCTCAGGCGCCTCGTTATGCCGCATCACCGGGTAATCATTGAAGTGGCGCTGCGTGACTCGGCCATTCTGGATGGTAATTTCACCTTTCAGGGCCGCCGTCATTCCATAGATGGTTCCACCTTCCATCTGCGCCTTGACCGTGTCCGGATTGATCACCCAACCGCAATCCACGGCGCACCAGACCTTGTGGACCTTCACGGCGCCGTTTGTAACCGAAACTTCCGCCACCTGAGCGAGGATGCTGCCAAACGCCTCCATCATTGCAATCCCGCGGCCGCGGCCGGCTGGGAGAGGCTTGCTCCAACCAGACTTTTCCGCAACAAGATCGAGCACGGCGCGGTGCCGTGGCTGCTTGCTCAGAAGGTCGCGGCGGAACTGGTACGGATCTTTGCCGGCGGTTTTCGCCATTTCATCGATGAAGGCCTCGACGACATATCCCTGAACCGAACAAC
>Ga0184628_10000325_pt1 | contig 27072 bp, 30 predicted proteins | sample PLM4_5_b1_FD_133149 | JGI IMG/M metagenome (GOLD analysis project Ga0184628, IMG submission 133149) | Groundwater sediment microbial communities from an aquifer in East River, Colorado, USA - PLM4_5_b1 | ecosystem: Environmental > Terrestrial > Soil > Riparian zone | place: USA: East River...
AAATCGCTGCCTCGCAGTTACTACGGCATGCAGGTGGCGCATTTGGGCGTTGCCGTACTCATTGTTGGAGTCGCGGTGGTGACTGGATATGAAGCGGAAAAAGATCTTCGAATGGAGCCCGGGGATTCGGTTTCCGTCGGCGGATACGACTTTCAATTCACGGGCCTCAGTATTGTCTCCGGACCCAACTACGAAGCGATTCGAGCGGATATGAACGTCGCACGCGACGGAATCGTCCGCGTCCGCATGCATCCGGAAAAAAGAATCTACAACGTTTCGGGTACCGCGCTCACCAACGCCGCGATCGACACCAGCCTGTTTCGTGACCTGTACGTCGCGCTGGGAGAACCTGCGGGCGATAACGACGGATGGAGTTTTCGCGTCCAGTACAAACCCTTCGTCGACTGGATCTGGGCCGGTGCGTTTCTAATGGCAATCGGCGGAGTGCTGGCGCTCACCGACCGGCGGTACCTCACCACGGCGGGAAAACGGCTCGAGATTCGGGAGGCCGCATGAAATTTGCAGTGCCACTAATCCTGTTCGCCAGTCTGGTCGGATTTCTCGGAGCGGGCTTGTGGCGCGATCCGCATCTGGTGCCATCTCCTTTGATCGACAGGCCGGCGCCTTCGTTTCGCCTCGCACGCTTAGACGAGCCCAGGCAGACGCTATCCCCCGAGGACCTGCGTGGAAAGGTCTGGCTTTTAAACACGTGGGCGTCGTGGTGCGTTTCGTGTCGCCAGGAGCATCCGCTGCTGCTGGCGCTGGCTCGGACTGGCGTGGTTCCCATCTACGGGTTGAATTACAAAGACGAGAGGGCAGACGCGCTGGACTGGCTGAATGAGATGGGCAATCCCTACGTCGCCAACGTCCAGGATGCAGATGGACGAGTCGGCATCGATTACGGAGTTTACGGCGTACCGGAAACTTACTTGATCGATAAGGCCGGCGTGATCCGCTACAAACAGATCGGCACGCTGACGTTGAAGGCCCTGGAAGAAAAGATTTTACCCATGGTCCGGGATTTGAACGGCGGGAATCCATGAACGGGGTCTTACTGATGATGGCAATCCTGATCGGCCCGGCCGGCGATTCTGATCTCGAACAACGCGTCATGAAGCTCTCGCAGGAATTTCGCTGTCTGGTTTGCCAGAACGAGACCATCGCAGACTCGCATGCCGATCTTGCCGCCGATCTGCGCCAGCAAATCCGAGAACAGATGATTGCCGGAAGAACAGACTCGGAAATCACCTCGTACCTGACCGACCGCTATGGCGACTTCGTTTTGTACCGTCCCCGAGTAACTCCGAAAACGTACGCGCTTTGGTTCGGCCCGTTTGCGCTTCTGGCTGGAGGGCTCTATGTGCTGTTCGGCTACGTGAAGCGTTGGCCGCAATCGAGCACAAACCGTCCGCTGTCGGAAGAAGAGCATCGAAGGGTGGAAAGACTCCTTCAGCTCAAAAGCAACCCCAACGTCGCCGTCTATCGCGATCAACTCGCCGAGATGGACCTGGATGAACGGGATCGTGAAGACCTCCAACGCCGTCTTCTCGACGACTGCCGGAATTAGGGGATTGAGGGGTCTGTCCCCATAACCCCCTAACTCGTGTAATATTCTCGCGCCGTCAGCGTAATAACCCTCATGGAGATCATCGAACTATCCGGACTGAGCGTCCGATTCGGGAAGCGGGAGATTCTTTCGGATCTCCGGGCAACCCTTGTCGCTCGATCCATCGGTTTGCTTGGACCCAATGGTGCCGGCAAGTCGACGCTGATTCAGGCGCTGCTCGGCTTCTGCCCGATATTCTCCGGAACCGCGTCCATCCTCGGACTCGACATCAAACGCGACAAAAACCGCATCCGTACTCTGATCGGATACATGCCGGAAAACGATGCGCTGATTGCCAACATGACTGCCGTCTCCATGGTCCGCATGATGGGGGAATTGTCCGGCATGCAGTCCAAGGAGGCGCTCGAACGCGCACACGAGGTGCTGTTCTATGTCGGACTGGGCGAGGCACGCTATCGCGAGTTGGGAACATACTCGCTCGGCATGCGACAGCTCGCGAAACTGGCGCAGGCAATAGTGCATGGCCCCAAACTGCTGATACTCGACGAACCGACCAACGGACTCGATCCGCCGGCCCGTCAGAGAATGATTCGATTGATTCACGAAATGATCGACTCGAAAAAGATGCATGTTGTGATCTGCTCTCACCTCCTGGGGGATGTCGAGGAGACCTGCGAAGAAGTGCTCATTCTGAAGAACGGCCGGATCGTACATCATTCGAATCTGGCGGAAGAACGGCTGGCCAACAAACGGTTCGTTGAAATCGAAACCTTCGGAGAGCTTCAGGGCTTTGGCGAAAAACTCGCAGGACTGGGCTGCCCATGCACGGTCGACATCAAGGGCCGATTCAAGCTGGAGCTGCCCGCAGACTTCGACATGCGGCAAATATACGGCTTCGCCGCCGAGAGGGATTTGCAGCTGAGACGAGTCAGCTATCGGCAGGACACGCTCGAAGAGATTTTCCTGAAAGCGATGGAGGCCTAGCGTGGCGGTTTACAAACTCACCTACAAGGGCCATGAAGGCGAGAGCACACCCACCTGGTCTCGCTTCCTGATTCCCGCGCGCTACAACTACGCAAAACTGACTAAAGTCCGTTTCCTGATGCTCTTCATGTCGGTGAGTATGTTCTATCCGATCTATGGCGCCATCTACGTATATCTGTCCGCGAATCCCTCATTCCTGGCGACCATGGGCTTCATGCCATTCGAAATTGATGGGAATTTTTTCTATACGTTCTGCACCGTCCAGGGCACTCTGTCGTACCTCCTGATGGCTTTCATCAGCCCCAGTATCGTGTCGTGGGATATTTCCGACGGCGCGCTCCAACTATTCTTTTGCCGGCCCTTTTCCCGTCTGGAGTATGTCCTGGGAAAGCTCAGCGTCCTTTTGCCGTTGCTCTCCATTGTCACCTGGATACCGGCAGTCGTTCTCTTTGCAATCAAGTCCAGTATCTCGGAATGGTCGTGGACGACGGAAAACTGGTGGCTCGGCCGGTCCGTTCTTGTGGGCCTGCTGTTGTGGTGCGTTCTGCTTTCACTCGTGGGCCTTGCGATCTCGGCAACGGTGAAAAAACGAGTTGCTGCCGGCGCGGTGATTCTGGCCCTGTACTTTGGAGGCGGTGGACTTGCAGGCGCAATCAATCTGGTAATGGGAATCGAATCCGGATCACTGTTCGATCTCGCCAAAGTATTCCAGACCGTCTGGGCAGACCTGCTCCGCTATGACAACGGATCCAACCTGGCCGTTTCGAGCGCCTGGATCGTGCTTGGCATACTTGCGGCAATCTGTATCTGGCTTTTGAATCGCCGCATTCGAAGCTTCGAGGTCGTCAAATGAATCCCGAGCACATTACGTTTGATAACGTCTCGCGGTTCTATGGCGAAGTGCTGGGCATCAACCGGGTCACGCTATCCATTCCACCGGGGATCACCAGCCTGGTAGGCCCGAACGGATCGGGCAAGACCACGCTGCTGAATCTGATGACCGGACTAATTCGTCCCACGGAAGGCCAGGTCCAGGTATTGGGGATTGAGCCTAGAGATCCCCGAAAATTATTTCGAGTAGTCGGCTACTCGACTCAATTCGACAGCTTTCCAAGAGGCGCGACCGGCCGCCAGTTCATTTATTCGTTTCTTCGCCTGTTCGGGTACCCGTCGTCCAAAGCCTCGTCGCTCACCGCAGAGGCACTCGACGTAGTTCATCTGACAGACGCGGCCGATCGAAAAATTGCGGGCTACAGCAAAGGGATGCGCCAGCGCGTCAAACTCGCTCAGGCCATCGCACACGATCCGCAGGTGCTGGTTCTTGACGAACCCCTGAATGGGCTCGACCCCCTGGTGCGAGCGGAAACGCTGAATCTGTTCCGAAAATTTGCGTCTCAGGGCCGGCACGTATTCGTCTCCACACACATCCTTCACGAAGTGGACATGATTTCGGACCAGTTCATTCTCATGAGCAACGGCTATGTCGTCGCTGAAGGCCAGATTCAGGATGTGCGCAGCGAGATTCGAGAACATCCAATGCAGGTAACCATCCGATGCAAACAGCCACATGCCCTCGCTGCCAAAGTGTTCGAAATGGATCATGTGGTTGAAGTGCGAGTGCATCCTGACGGCAGCGGAGTGCTGGTTCTGACTCGCGCTGCGGACCAGTTTTATCGCAGGCTGAATCATCTCGCGATGGGGGACTTTGGCATTGAGAGCATCGCTCCGGCAGACGACACCGTGAAGTCGGTCTATGAATACCTCATTGGCGAGGAGTCTCAACGATGATTGAAAATACGGCGAAATCAGAACTCTGGGGTCAGTTAATCGCCGTCATCCGAATCGAGCTGTCGAAGACATTCTTCTCACGCCGCAGTTTGTGGATCTATCTGCTGGCACTGTTGCCGGCGACCCTGTTCTATGTCAATTCGATCTACACAAGACGTGAACATGAAAGACTCGCCAAGGTTGCCGTTGACCACCCGGTTCCCAAAGCACTCCTCCGTTCCATGCGACGTGGTTTAACGGTGGAGCAGGTCGTTCAGACTTTAGGTGAGCCCTATCGGAGAAATTCCCGCGAATTCTGGATGGGAAGGCCGCCGCAACGGCACGAGCGTCTGATGTATTACTACACGGACGGCGAAACCGATTTCACGTTCTTCTTCAGCGATGGAATCCTGCAAGGCAACGGACGAAGCGGTCCTACGCAGAGTCTTCCCCAGCTCCTTCTCGTTTTTGCGAGCGTGTATCAGCTTTACTTCATCCGGCTTGCGATTTTCTTTGGGTGTGCGGGAATCTTCACCAATCTGTTTCGCGGCGAGATGCTCGATAAGAGCCTGCACTTCTATCTTCTTACTCCGGTTCCCCGCTTTATCCTCGTCGCGGGAAAGTACGTTGCCGGCTTGTCGGCAACCGCTGTTATTTTCTCGGCCAGTACGGCGCTGCAGTTTTATGCAATGCTACGCGGATTCGACAGCAGTACGGTTCACGAATATATGCAGCGTGACGGGTGGCATCATGTTGCGGCATACATGGGCATCTCGATGCTGGCATGCGCCGCCTATGGAAGCATTTTCCTGGCTGCCGGTCTGGTCGCGAAAAATCCGGCTGTCATTGCTGCACTTCTGCTGTTGTGGGAAAGTGTCAATGCGTTCATTCCGGGATCGCTGAAGCTGGCCAGCGTCGTTTTCTATCTTCAATCGCTGTGTCCCATCGAGGCGCCTCCGGACGTCACGATACCGCCGGCACTACTCGCACTGGTTGCACCTGTCGAACGCGTCGGCACGTTTACGGGAATTGCGGTGATGGTAACGGTGTCGCTGGTGGTCCTGATTGTCAGTGGCCTCATGTCTCGTAAACTCGAAATCAATTACAGCGCGGACTGAGCTGCAGGGAAATTTTCCCGTCCGGACTGAAGAAGGCGACTTCGGAGATTCCTCCGTCTAAGCTGGTGTCTGCAGTGCCCATCATACTCAAAGGAAAGGGCTCCGGGTGCTTCGGCGGGCTTTGGTAGTGTGATTGCGATCATCCAAGGCTAGGACATCCGAAGGGCCACGGGTTCATAGCCGAGGGCACTGTATGGGTAAGGGATTGCCACATTGTGGCAACTGCAGGACAAATCCAAGTTGAACAACTGAGGGAGGCCGACATCGTGAAGATTACTCATGTGGTATTTGCAACTCTGCTGATCTGCATCGTCTCGTTATCGTCGAATGCCGCGATACTGGACCTGACAGTGTTTGGTGGTTTCCAGAACCCGGGGAAACTGACTTTCGAAACGGCGCCGGGGAGCGCCACCAATCTCATTCAGAATTTCGATCCCAAGACATTTGGAGTGTTTGGGGCGCGCTTTGGACATGGAGGTTTGATCGGAGGCGAGCACACACTTGCGTATGCTGCAAACTTCCTCGACAGCAACACCCATGCGTACATCTACCATTCCAATCTCCGAGTCATGCCCACGATTTCCTTTGTGAAACCGTATGCGACAGTCGGAGTGGGAGTTGTTGCCACCTCGGGCAGCACAATCGCGGACATTGGAACGAAGTTTGGTCTCAATTACGGCGGTGGTGTCACCTTTGCGGGGCCATTGATCGGAGTAAACCTGGACGTTCGAGGGTACGCTATTCCCAAAGTCTCGGTTGCCGGATATACGACTCAGCCGAGATTGGACTTCCTTCAGGCATCTGCCGGTATCCAATTCCATTTCTGAGAAAAAGAGACGGGGATCTGATCAATGTTCAATTCTCAATTTTCAATTCTCATCCGATCGGATGGGAATTGAGAATTGAACATTGATCAGATCCCCGTCCTCGTTTCAATTGGACCGGCGGGGTCCGTAAGCCATTTCTTCCAGGCGGGCAATGCGTTGTGCCATCGGTGGATGCGTGCTGAAGAGACTGGACAATCCGCCGCCAAGCAACGGGTTCACGATGAAAAGATGTGCGGTCGTTGGCGTTGCATTCATCGGGATGCGTTGTGATCCGGCTTCGAGCTTTTTCAACGCGCTCGCCAGCCACATCGGATTTCCGCACAGATGCGCTCCGGTCTCGTCTGCCTGATATTCCCGCGATCTGGAGATTGCCATTTGAATCAGCGCCGCGGCAAACGGTGCGAGAATCAACATCGCTATTGCCGCAATCGGGCTGCCGTCTCTGTCATCCCTGCTGCCGCGACCGCCGGAAAACATAAAGCCCCAGCGCGCGATGGATGCCAGCATCGTGATGGTGCCGGCGATTGCTGCCGCGATCGTACTGATCAGAATATCGCGGTTGTGAACATGAGACAGTTCGTGCGCCATCACCGCCGTGAGTTCTTCTCGGGTTAGCAGCCTCAGGATCCCTTCCGTCGCGGCAACCGCTGCGTGTTCGGGATTCCGTCCGGTTGCAAACGCGTTGGGAGCATCCGACGGGATGATGTAAACCTTCGGCATGGGCGTATTCATTCGAACCGCCAGTTCCTGAGTCACGCTATACAGCAGCGGCGATTCCGCTTCGGTAACCTGACGCGCACCATACATTTTCAGAACGATCTTGTCGCTGAACCAGTAGCTCACGCCGTTAATCAGCAGTGAAATCACGAACGCAAAGATCGTCCCTTCTCGTCCACCGAGTGCGCCGCCAACAAGCACAAGGAGAACGGAGAGCCCAACCATCAGGACAACTGTCTTTGTCGTATTCATAGATGCCAGTATATGTCAGTCCAGCGCGTCTGCCAGCAGCTCCACCGGGTGAACAACCTTGAGATTCAGCCCGGCGCGCTTCGCGCCAAACCGGAACTGAAACATGCAGCCGGGATTGCCGGTGGCGAGCACTTCGATTCCGGCGCGCCGGATCTGTTCCATCTTTGCATCCAGTATCGACATCGAAATATCCGTCTGCGTGATGTTGTAAATCCCTGCGCTTCCACAGCACTGATCGGCGCCCGGGATTTCCACCAGATCGATACCGGGAATCGCACGGAGCAGGGCTCGTGGTTCGGCCTTGATCCCCTGGCCATGAATCAGGTGGCAGGGATCGTCGTAACCTACTCGTTTCTTCAAAGGGACATTCAGGCGTTGTGCAATTCGGGTGTGTGCAAGGAACTCGGCGATATCCTTAACCTTTGCGGAGAATGGCGCCGCTTCCGGAAGAATATCGGGATATTCCTTCAACATCGATCCACATCCGGCCGCGTTGATAATCACCGCTTCAATGGTGGGGTCTTTGAATACCTCGATATTCCTGCGGGCAGCTTCGACGGCCGCGCCTCGCAAGCCGGCATGGTTGGCCAGAGCGCCACAACACACTTGTGATTTTGGAACGACGACGTCATATCCCGCCGCCGCCAAAAGCCGTACGGAATCCCGGTTCACCGAATTCAGAATCGAGTCCATGACGCAGCCTGTAAAGAAAGCAACCGTTCCGACGCGCTCACCTTCGGCGGGATAAAACCCGCGGACGCTTTCGCCCTGCGCCATCGTCAAATCCGGCATCAAGGATTCCTTGCGCGCCATGCCGGGGGCCAGGAACTGAAGCAATCCGCTGGAACGCACGAGTTTTTGAAATCCGGAATATTGATAAAACTGCATCAGGCGCGCGGCAGCTTTGAACCGGCGAGGATATGGAAAGACATGTTCCAGCATCAGGCGTGCCATCCAGTGCGCCGGACGCTGCGCAACGATGGCAGCGCGTGTGTCTTCCATCATGTGGCCAAAATGAACTCCCGAAGGACAGGCGGTTTCGCATGCGCGGCAGTCGAGGCATTTGAACATGTGGTCGACGAAGGAATCCGTGATGCTGGCTCTTCCTTCATCCAGCGCCCGCATCAGATAAATGCGGCCCCGCGGCGAGTCCATTTCATTGCCGAGCGTGCGGTAGGTCGGGCACGACGGCAGGCAAAGCCCGCAATGAATGCAGTCCAGATAAAGCTTATTGTTCTCCGTCATTACTCACCATCTATGTGTCTTCCAGGATTCAATCGACCGCCGGGATCGAACTTCTGTTTCATTTCCTGAACCAATCGCTTCTCCGTTCCCTTCCATCCGAATGTCGCGATCCGTCTGCGAATGTCAAGTGGGGCGCTTTCAATCACCGCGGGAAACCGCTCGCGAATTCGCCCAATGCCATCCGCATTATCAAAGGCCATGAGCACAATGCCACTCGCCGCATGAGCAATCCAGGACCGCGGGTGAAACTCTTCGATCATCGTGCCGGTTTCCGATGGCAGACCAACGACTCGAACAACCACCGGACCGAGCGTTGCATGTTGCAGTCGAAGCCGTTCCCACGCCGCGGACTCTCCATCTCCTCCATCGCTTCCATCGCCTCCGTCACCATCAAGGACCTTCCAGTCCGCTGCCGGCAGCTGCGCGATCTGCCAGGCCACCGCGGCTGGATGTTCGCCAAATCGAATCCAGATCGCATGCGGTCCTGCAGCCCCGCCGACGAGTTCGCACGCAATCGGCTGCAGCGGACTCTTTCGAATTTTGCCGAGAACGGCGAGAGCCGCAGGGAAATTCTCGAATTCCGCAATGGCGGTCGATGTTTTTGGAAACTGCGCCTTCAACTTAAAACTGATTTCCGCAATCAAGGTCAATGTGCCCAGCGAGCCGGTATACAGCTTCGCAAGATCGTATCCGGTGACGTTCTTCACCACGCGTCCGCCAGTTTTGGATACTCGGCCATCGACGTGAATGACCTTCATGCCGATAATCCAGTCGCGGATTCCGCCAATGGCTCGCATGGGGCCCTGCGCATTGGTTGCGGCAATGCCGCCGATGGTCGCGGAAGGCCCATTCCAGGGATCGAGAGGCAGAGCCTGCTTGTTTGGAGCCAGCGCACTTTGAATCTGCCCCAGCGTGGCGCCCGCCTCCACATGAATCGTCAGCTCCGCAGGATTGTATGTGGTGATCCGTGACAGGCGGGAGAGATCGACAACGCAATCGGCCGCGCGCAATGGGTTCCCGAACTCCATCTGCGTGCCGGATCCCATGGGCACGATGGAGCCTTTTTCGTCCCGGATTGCTGTGGCAAGTTCCTCGACGGAATCCGGACGTATGGATCGCCCAACGGAAATCCCGTCAATGAAAATTCCGTCAGTGCCCAACGCGAGCGCCTCCCAACAACATGGCTTCGACGCGTTTACCGATCTCCACCGTGCTGGTTGTTGTGGATCGGCCGACTTCGGAACACGAATGGCTTGATGGAAAGATCTTGGAAGGATTGAGCATTCCGGTTGGGTTGAAAACGCTTTTCACGGCACCCATCACGTCGAGATCGGTGTCGTTGAAAATCATGCCCATGAACTCTTTCTTCTCGATCCCGATACCGTGTTCGCCGCTGAGCGCGCCTCCGGCATCCACGCACACACGCATGATTGCTTCTCCGAGCTTATGGATTCTCTCCACCTGATCCGGATACCGGCTATCAAACAGAATCAATGGATGCAGGTTTCCATCGCCGGCATGAAACACATTGGCAACAGCCAGTCCATGAAGCTCGGACAGGCGGTCCACTTCGAGCAGCACATCGGGCAGGCGCGTGCGCGGAATTACGGCATCCATCACGATCATGTCGGGACTGACGCGCCCCATGGCGCCAAACGCTCCCTTGCGGCCGAGCCACAGCTGTGCGCGCTCCTGATCGTTTTTCGCCACTCGCACTTCGTAAGCCTGATTCTTCCTGCAGATTTCGGAAATCGCAGCCGACATGTCTTCAATGCCGTCCTGAAATCCGTCCAGTTCGATCAACAGTGCGGCGCGCGCATCGAGCGGATATCCGGCCTTGAATACGGATGCCTCAACGGCATGAATTGTCTTGTCATCGACAAACTCGAGAGCTGCCGGAACGATTCCCGCTCCAATGATGTCCGACACCGTCTGACTGCAGGCTTCGACGGAATGATATGCCGCCAGAAGTGTTTTTACTGCCTGCGGCTTTGGAAGCAGCCGGATTGTGATCTCCGTCACAATCACGAACGTGCCTTCCGATCCGACGATGGTTCCAACCAGATCCATGCCCACGCTTTCACCGGCCGAATTTCCCAGGCGTACAATTTCGCCATTGGCCAGAACGACCTCGATGGCAAGGATGTGATTGGTCGTCATGCCGTACTTCAGGCAGTGCGGACCGCCGGCGTTTTCCGCAACGTTTCCTCCAATGGTGCATGCCTGCTGGCTGGAAGGATCCGGGGCATAGTACAGACCCAGCGGTGCAGTCGTTTGCGTGATATTCAGATTGACGACGCCGGGCTGAACGACAGCAAGTCGATTCTCGGTATCAATCGAGAGAATGCGGTTCATTTTCTGCATCTCGATGATAATTCCACCTTCGGCCGCCATGGCTCCGCCGCTCAATCCTGTTCCTGCGCCGCGTGGAAGAAACGGTAGCCCGTATTCGCAGGCTATTTTTACAATTCCGGAAACCTGCTCGGTGGTTTGCGGAAAGACAACGGCGTCCGGCTTGTGTTTAAAAATCGCGAGGGCGTCGCACTCGTAGACGAGAAGCTCGGTTTCATCGGCGACGACGGCGTCCTTTCCGACAACGCTTCGAAGTTTTTCGATGATTTCCGTGCGCACTATTGGGTCCGCTCTTTAACCGCTTCGATAAGCTGCTTCACCCGCTCGAGCTGATCGAAGTTTGGATTTGTTTTGACCAGTTTTTCCCAGCTGTCGATCGCACCCTTGGGGTCGTTTTTCCCCTGAAAGAGAATATAGCCGTAGTCGAAGAGCGCTTCGGGATGCGTGGGACTGAGAACCAGAGTCTGCTTAAACACGGCAAGCGCTTCGTCAATTTTGTTGGCCTGAAAAAGAGCTTCCCCGAGATAGTTCCTCATTTCGATATTCTTCGGATCTGCGTCGACGGCCTGGCGGAACCACCGGGCAGCTTCGACAAAATTCTGCTGATCGGCCTGCATGTTTCCCAGTTCCGATAGTGCGGCGAAGTCTTTCGGGTCAGCCTTCACCTTGTCTTCAAGTAGTTTCAGACGGGCAGTATCCAGCGGTGGAGGTTTCGCAGGATCCGAAGCGCCGCCTTCACCTGCGGAGTTCGCCCTTGGCTTGAGCATGGGCAAGGGCTTGGCAAGCTCTGGCGCCCGCTTGTGCATCCACGGATAAATGGCGGCAAATCCCACTCCCGCACCGGCGAGGAGGAAGGCAAAAGCGGCTCCGCGCACCGCACCTGTCATGCTCATTTCATGCCTTTCATGGGAAGGGATGATACTACAGGAAGCCGGACAACAGCGATTTGCAGGGGCCGTCGGGAATCGGTACTCCGTGCCATTGGGCGTGCATCAAATCGACGACGGTAATCTTCGCGCCGGCCACAACCGGCGCCTCGATTTGCACTGCAAGTACTACCGTAATTTCACGGAACTGGCGGGCAATACGGAGCAAAGAGTCCTTTGTAAGTCGATCGGTGAGCAGAATACGGATTCGTGGTGTTCCGATTTCAAATAACACGACGCTGTTTTCCTCGTGAGCGACGGTCCATCCATTTCGAAGTATGACGGCGCGCGCGGCGCTGAGAATCGAGAAGGTCAGGTCGTCGGCATGCATGGCAGTTGGAACTGGCGGATTCACGTTCCCACGCCGAAGTGGATCCTGAAGGATTTCATACGCCTCGTTAATGGCGGCCATCTGCGCCGCCGCTTCCGGCGCCGGATTGCGGTCCGGGTGATACCTCATGGCCAGCTTGCGATAGGCGTGCTGAATTTCACCGGCGGAGGCGTCTGGTTTGATCTGAAGGATGTCGTAGTGTTTGCGCGCCATTATTCACCTCCGAAGTATCCGGAACGGTACGCGTCGCTGACTGAGATAGAGCCGTTCAATGCGAGCGTCACAGCCTGCTGAGCCAGCGAGACGACGCCGGCCTCACGCGCGGCGTGACGGAGTTCCGCTTCGGTTCCGTTCGCACAGAGTTTGCGGACGCGCCCCTGGACTTCGAGGAGTTCATAGAGACCGGTGCGGCCGTGCGTTCCGGTGAAATGACACTCCGCACAGCCCGTGCTGTGTCGCAGTCGACCCTGGTCCTGATGCGAGATACCGAGGCAGTCCAGAAACACCGCGCGCGGATACTCGGGCTCCGAACATCGTTCGCAGTTGAGGCGCACGAGGCGCTGCGCGACGACGCCTAGAATGACGCCTGCAGCCAGCGATCGGTCGATCCCCAGTTCACTGAGGCGCGACATGGCGGAGACGGTGTCGGTGGCGTGAAGCGTGGAGAGCACGAGGTGACCGGTCATCGCAGCATGAACGGCGGTTTTTGCCGTTTCCGAGTCGCGGATTTCGCCGACGAGAATGACGTCGGGATCCTGTCTGAGAATGGCTCGAAGAACTCGGGCAAACGTAAGGCCGGACTTTTCGTTGATCTGAATCTGGGTAATGCGGTCGATTTCGTACTCGATGGGATCTTCGATGGTAACGATGTTCAGGGGCTCATCCCGCAGTTCGTTGATCAGCGCATAGAGCGTTGTGGTTTTGCCGCTGCCCGTGGGGCCGACGACGAAAAGAATGCCCTGCGAACGGTGGATCCATGCCTGAAGTTTCTCTTCCACGGGACGAGGGATTCCCAATTGCGTCAGGGACATGGCGGCTCTTGCACGCTTGAGCAATCGAATGACGATCTTCTCGCCCCATCGGGTGGGCACGGTAGAGACTCGGAAGTCGTCGCCGCCGGTCACTTCGGCGCTGATGTGTCCGTCTTGCGGGACCCGGCGGTCGGACACATCCAGACTCGCGAGTACCTTAATGCGAACAGCGAGATTGTCATGAATCCATCTCGGCAGTTCGGTAGTCTGCTGCAGCAGTCCGTTGACGCGGTAACGGACGCGAGTGCCGGTGCGGCCCGGCTCGATGTGAACGTCACTCGCACCCAGAGATGCGGCTTCCGCAAATATCATTTTTTGAATCCGAACAACGGGAGCGGTGTCGCGGTCGGCGTCGCGTGGCGCGGCGCGCTCAATCAAAGCGGGTAGTTGTGTCATGAAAATCCTGAAGACCCTGGGGCGGGAACGCCCGAAAGGAAAGTCCGCAAAGAGGCACGACCATTTAATTACAGCGAGGAACTGAGGTCAAGAGGTTCGAAGCGACTGGACCCAACCCATGTAACAATTAGAAATGGAAATCATCACGAAACTGGAATCCACGAGGATTCGAACTCTTCCATATTTTGAGTTGAGCGACAAACTATTGGACCGAACATACGCGCCAGGCAAATGGCCGATCCGTGTCATCCTGCATCACATCGCCGATACAGAGACGGTGCTCTACGACCGCGTCCGCCGGGTGCTCAGCGAACCGGGCCATGTGCAGTGGGCATTCAACCAGGATGCCTGGGTGATGGGACTCAATTACCCGAAGTTGCCTTTGGAGCTATCCCGAAACATGTTCGCCGCCGTTCGCGCCTGTGTCATTCATCAGGCCAGCCTGCATTACGAAATTGACGGCGCCCGCGAATTTGTTCACAGCGAAACCGGGCTTCGAACTCTGAAATCCGAGTTCGACCGCATCGCCAATCACAATGCGCACCATCTCGCCCAAATCGAGCTGGCACTTCGAGGCGCCTGAAGATGACTGATCTATCCAACGGGTATGAAGGCATCGCTGCGGAGTTTCTTGCAGGGCGCGGCCGCGCGCCTTCGACCGGCATTGGTGCCCGGCAGGTGCGCGAATGGGCCAGTACGCTGCCACGTGGAGCCGCTGTCATTGATATCGGCTGCGGATCAGGTATCCCCATTACAAGGGAACTGATCAGCCAGAATCTGAACGTCTATGCCGTTGATGCGTCTCCGTCCATGGTCAACGCGTTCCGGCGCAACTTCCCGCAGACTCCCATCGCCTGCGAATCCGTCGCGGATTCACTGTTCTTCATTCGCAGGTTTGACGCAGTCCTCTCATGGGGACTGATATTTCTACTGCTGCCCGAACAGCAGCATCACCTCATCCAGAGATTTGCCGACATCCTGGTGCCGGGTGGCCGGCTTCTGTTCACGTCGCCACCTGAACCCGAGGTCTGGAGTGATGCCATGACAGAGTTGGAGTCACGATCCCTTGGAGCAGAAGAGTACCGCGAGCTGCTTTCCGCGGTTGGCCTGTCGGTGATGCGTGAGTATGAGGACGAGGGCGAGAACCACTATTATGATGCAGTGAAAGATGGCACCAGCAAAATCCGGTAAAAATGTGAGGAAGTTCTATGGCGGAAATCAAAACCAAACTGACGGAGGTTAGTCCTGCAGCGTTCATCGATAAGGTCGACAATGAACAGCGGCGCAAGGACGGGCATGAACTCGTCGCGTTGATGAAGAAAGTGACGGGAAAGCCCGCAAAAATGTGGGGACCGAGCATCGTAGGCTTCGACCAGTATCACTACAAGTACGCCACCGGCCACGAAGGAGACATGCCGATTACCGGATTCTCACCACGCAAGCAAAGCCTGGTGCTGTATCTGGGGCCGGGACTGGAAGACACAAAACTGTTGTCGAAGCTTGGAAAGCACAAGGTGGGCAAAGGCTGCCTGTACATCAACAAGCTGGACGATGTGGATCGGGACCTGCTTCGCGAGCTCGTCACGAAGTCGGTCGAAAAGATGCGGAAGCTTTATCCGAGCGACTGAATGAAGGCTAAATCAAAACCCATCGACGATTTCCTGGCTGGTGTGAGTAGCGAAAAGCGCGAGGCGCTGGAAAAGCTTCGAAGATCCATCCGGGCCGTGGTGCCCAAAGCGGAAGAGTGCATCAGCTATGGAGTTCCCGCATTCCGGCTGGACGGAAAGATGCTTGTGGCCTTCGGAGCTGGCGCGAATCACTGCGCGTTTTACCCGGGAGCCTATCCCATTGAAGTTCACAAAGACGAACTTGAGGAATACAGCATCAGCAAAGGCACGATCCGCTTTCCCGCGGATCGCCCCTTACCGGCGGCACTGGTTCGGAAACTGGTCAAGACCCGCATCGCACAACACACCGAAAAGCGGAAGTGAATCCCTCTCCTGAAGGGAGAGGGTGGCCCGAAGGGCCGGGTGAGGGGTGACGAGAAGCGTCTCTTCACCCCTCACCCGTCCTGACAGCCTGACGGCTGTCAGTCCACCCTCTCCCTTCAGGAGAGGGATTCGCTCGTGACATTTTCCTACTGCGGTAGAATCAGAAAATGATCTACGACGTTTCAGTACCGATTGTGAATGGCATGCCGGTATGGCCGTCGGATCCGCCGCTGAAACTCACGTCTCAAGGTCACCTGTCCCGCGATAAGACTCACACCGTACAGGTCACGAGGATCGAAATGGGATCCCACACCGGAACGCATATCGATGCTCCATTTCATTTCGTCGAAGGCGGACGAAGGCTGGAAGAAATTCCGATCGCGGAACTGGTTGGACCTGCATCCGTTGTTCAGATCCCCGGCGTTCCGGCAATAACGCGCAAACATCTCGAGTCTCTCACCTGGATTGATGTGCAACGTGTACTGTTCAAGACCGACAACTCCGAACACTGGAACGACGGATCCTTCTTTGAAAAGTTTGTGTACCTCGAACCGGATGCTGCGGAATTCCTCGTTCAACAAGGCGTCCGACTGGTCGGAATCGATTACTTGTCGATCGATCCTTACAAGTCCGAAAAACATCCCACGCACTTTGTACTGCTTCCCCGAAATGTAATCATCATTGAAGGCCTGAACCTGAGCCATGTCGCGCCGGGCCGATATCAGATGGTGGCTCTCCCCCTCAATCTGCAGAGTGGGGACGGCGCGCCCGCGAGAGTGATCCTTATATCCAACGACTAGAAAAGAGGCATTGATGCAAATTCGAGAGATCAAGGCGAGAGAAGTACTGGATTCACGCGGCAATCCCACCATCGAAGTGGATTGCATTCTTCAAAATGGAGCACTTGGCCGCGCCATCGTTCCTTCGGGCGCTTCCACTGGAGAACATGAAGCGCTGGAGCTCCGCGATGGCGACAAGAAACGATATGGCGGAAAGGGTGTTCTGAAGGCGGTGCAGAATGTGAACACGAAGATCGCTCCGGCGCTCCAGGGCCAGGATGCCACCAATCAGTCGCGCGTCGATCAGACCATGCTCGCCATGGATGGGACGAAAAACAAATCCAAACTCGGAGCCAATGCGATGCTGGGTGTTTCGATGGCGGTCGCCAGGGCTGGCGCGGTATCGCACGCCCTGCCGCTGTATCGATACATCGGCGGCGTAAATGCCAGCGTGCTTCCCGTCCCAATGATGAACATCGTCAACGGTGGCGCGCATGCCGATAACACCATCGACTTTCAGGAATTCATGATCATGCCGGTGGGAGCCCCGAACTTTCCGGAAGCGGTGCGCATGGGCGCCGAGGTCTTCCACAGTTTGAAAGCCATACTTCACGACGGCCATTATGCGACTTCGGTTGGCGATGAAGGCGGCTTCGCTCCAAATCTCAAATCTGTGCCGGAAGCTATTGAAGTGATTTTGAAGTCGATCGAGAAGGCGGGATACAAGCCCGGCGACGATGTCGCCATCGCACTCGACGTTGCGGCCAGCGAGTTTTACGACAAGAAGGGCAAGTACGTATTCAAAAAATCCGACCAGTCGGTGAACTCCGCCGAGGATCTCGTCAAACTTTATTCGAAGTGGTGTGCGAAATATCCGATTGTTTCCATCGAAGACGGCCTGGCGGAAGACGACTGGGACGGCTGGGCCATGCTGACCCGCGAGCTCGGCCGTAAAGTGCAGCTCGTCGGTGATGATCTTTTTGTAACCAACACCGAACGGCTGGCGATGGGAATGAGCAAGGGAATTGCGAACGCCATACTCGTTAAAGTGAATCAGATCGGCACGCTCAGCGAAACGCTCGACACGATTGAGATGGCGCGCAAGGCGTCGTATGGCGTGGTGATTTCTCATCGGTCCGGAGAAAGCGAAGACACGCTGATCGCCGATCTCGCCGTGGCCACCAACGCCGGGCAGATCAAGACCGGTTCCATGTCGCGCACGGATCGCGTTGCGAAATACAATCAGCTGCTTCGCATTAGCGAAGAACTCGGCGACGATGCGGTTTTTCTCGGACGTGCGGCGTTTCCCAAACGATGAATTCATCTGAGATTCTGCCTCCGGTGCAGGAGCTTCGGTTCTTCAGCCGTGAGGTGACGTAAGGCATTAGCTGTACCCCTCATCCGGCCCTTCGGGCCACCTTCTCCCGTCGGGAGAAGGATGCTTCGGCAAATCAATCCCTCTCCCGAAGGGAGAGGGTGCCGCGAAGCGGCGGGTGAGGGGTACAAAAGCTTGATTGCACTAAACAAAAAAGCCGCGGAGGATACGATGTGAATCGCATCCTCCGCGGCTTTTCAGTCGCGAACTGGCTTACCTGTCGAGGGGCGTCGGGCGAACCTGGAATTTCACCAGTTTGCCCTTGGTTCCTTTGCCGCCTTCAATGTGCCACACAAAGTGCGTGCCGTAGTTGGCCCACACTGCGCGGTTCTTCCAGCCGGCGAAACCGGCGGCCGGATTAGGCGTATCCAATCGAGCGTCCATACCGCGGGAATAGAAACCCAACGGATACGGAACTCTCATGACCACCCATTGACGGGTTTGTGGATTCAGCACCAGAACGGAGTCGGAGTTGGAACCATTCGCCATTGGCGTGTTGGCTCCGAATCCGAGGACACCTTTCTGGTCGACCCAGTTGAAGTAGTTGAACTCGGTTGCGATATCCGTACCCTGGAACTTCGGACCCGGCTCCGGATACAGTGTCCAGCCATTGGCGCAGAGGCTGCCATCGAGCTGTTTTGCTGCAGGAGCGTTTTTCAGATCCGTGCACTTGCGAGGATCGAAGCTCGCAAGATGCGCGCTGGCCGCGAGACCAGTCCACACCACGCCGTTGGAATCGATATCCACACCGCGCGGATCATCGCCAGGCGTCGGCACCTTGAAAATCTGGGTCACGCAGGATTCCGGCGGGTTGTTGCCGCGAATCAAACGGACCAGGTATCCCGGGTAGGTTTCGGAAACGCCCCACACGGAATCATCGACGGGACTCGGAATCACCGAATACAGGCTGTAGCTGACGTGTGTGTCCTTGGTCGGATCAAACACAGCCGGCGCCGCCGGCGCGCCTGCTCCAGCTCCGCCACGTCCAGCACCACCACGTCCGCCGCCTGCAGGAGCACCAGCACCACGACCGCCTGCAGCGGGCGCGCCAGCTGCAGGAGCTGCCGCCGGAGGTGCGGCCGGTGCGGCGACGGGGGCTGCGCCACGATTAACCGCAGCGCCACCACCAGCCGTATCGGTCACGTACAGGAGATTATCGAAGCCCTGGCGAGGAGCGTCCTGCCACGGCTTGGTGATCTTTCCATCGTTGTTCGTATCGAGAACCTGTCCGCACCAGCCGACCGCAGCCTGTTCGGCTTTGAATTCGTCTTTGGTGGAAGCCAGAGTCTGGTCATACACCTTCGTATCGATCCAGCCGAAATAGGGGCCGCTCAATTCGTTGAAATACACGGTCTCATTCGGGTCGTTATCGAACTGAAGGTGATGGGTGCTGTAGCAGGTTTCAATCAGCTGGAACTTCTGTGTCTTCGGATCGTAGTAGGAAGCCTGACGGCCACCACCACGAAGCGGATCCCATGCGGCAGACTTGTTCAGCTGGCCATCCGCGCACCATGCTGGAGCCTGTTCACGAATCTTGGAAGTCAACCACACGCGGCCCTTGTCGTCGAGCATCGGGTTGTGTGGATCTGCCGGGTCGTAGGGAGGATTCGCCCAGAGGTGCTCCGAACCCCACCAGAGAGACGGCGGATTCGGCGCGGGGAACCGGGATCGAACCTGTGCACGATCCTGCCGTGTTGGAATTTCGATTTCACTGGCCTGGTTGGTCTTCGGATCCAGAACGACCAGGGTACCGTGTCCGGCGGAGACAGCGTAAACGCGGCCACCGGCGTTGACGGATGGATTGTGTTTGCTGGTGGATGCTTCATCGTGCATGAAGGAATGATCCGTGCCCCAATCCCACAGCGTCAGAACAACCTGACGTTCGACTCCAGTAGGACGTGGCGGAATCACCTTCGGTGTTTCACCCTTGGCAATACGATCCGTCCAATCGGCAAACATCTTCAGTGCATACGGGCGATTCAGACTCGTTGCGGCACCGCTCATGCTGCTGCCGCGAACTCCGGTCTGCAAACGATAGTCCCACGCCTCAGATCCGGTCTTGAACTCCGGCTTCGCCTTGAAGACATGGGTGAGATCGCGCGTAATTCCATTTCCGAGCTGATGACAGAAATTGCAGCTGGATTTGAAGGAGTGCATCCATCCTTCAAGAGACTGCTGTGATGCGCCTGTGCCCAGCGGAAATGACGCCTTGGCCGGTGGCTCGAGCATCTGCATCCAGTAGCTTCCCGGATAGACCTTCGCGGCTTCCACTGCATCCTTGGCTGCGACCGCCGTGAGATTCAGTGCCGGCGCGGTCCCCGTCATCGTGGGTTTGGCTGTAACCGGTTTGGAGTCGGCAAGTCCGTAACCGCGAACCCAGACGCTGTAGTTCGCCGAAGGCAACTCCGGCAGCACATAACGCCCTTGATCGTCGGTAACGACAATTTTGATCATGCCCGTGGGCAGGTCCTTTGTTTCCGCGATGACCCAGACGCCTGCTTCCGCGCCAGTCGCGCTTCGCACGGTGCCCTGAATGTAGCCCGTTGCCGTCTGCGTTGTCTGCAACGCGGTCAGCGGGTAGATTGCAGAACCCGCAATCAGTACCAAGGCGAACAGTCCTGCGTGCATCCACGCTCTGTTCCCCTTGAAACGGGTGAATATCTTCATACCAAGCCTCCTAATGAGATGAGCCGAAAATACCGGTTAGTCAGCGCCGTAGTATATCCAAAACAAAGGCGAATCGACGGGATTTTTACAGTCATAAGAATCGTTTAGCGAGCAGGCACATTCACGGAAATGTCGAATGTGTCTGCGCTGTCCGCAACGACCAGCATGGACGAAAACTCCGTGACCCCGGCCAGCTTGAGTGTATAGGTACCGGGGATCACTGCCGGAAACTCAAATGTTCCATCCGGGCGGACGTTTGCCTGAAGCGAACCGACGATGAATCCCGTCATGACGACTCGCGTGGACGGAAAACGGGACGTCGCCAGACCTGTAATGCGGCCTTTGACGACGGCAAGGCGTTGCGGCGCATTCAGTGTGATCACGACATCCGAAATATCCTTCTTGGCCACTGTTATTCCGCCGGACACATCCTGCGTGCCAATACGAACGGAAGCGACCGAATACCCGATCGGAAGCCCGTTCATCTTTACTTCGTGAGTGTCCGAATGAAGCTGCGCAACAAATGTGCCGTCCGCATTGATCGTTGCGCCAACGACGGTCTTCTCCGTTTCGAAAAACAGATTGGATATCGGGATGGGTCCCTTGTTGGCGACAATGCGACCGGTCACGTTCTGCGTCGGTAGCGGAGTCAGTTCGAGGCCGGAAATTTCCTTGTCGGTGACCTTGATTTTTACCAACGGCATTCCGGACGTGGGCGGATAAATCGTCACAAAGAGGTTCCCCTGGGGCAATTCAGGAAGCTGATAGCTCCCATCCGGGTTGACGGGAACCTCCACCAGGTCCTCCAATGGCGCGCCGGTGACCGTCACGGTCTTCGGGCCGATCAGCGCCATATCTGCAATGACACGACCGCTGACCTTACTCCCGTTGCGGACAAGGAGCTTCATGTTGATTCCGTCTACCAGCTGATTGGACCCTACGGAAATTTTTGCCGCAGTTTTGAGATCCCGAGTGCCTGGATAATACGTCCCCTGACCGGCCGTGCCAGCCATGATGTAGTAGGTGCCGGGTGGCAGATCCATCATCATGAAGTGCCCATCGTTGTCGGTCTGCGTTGTGCTCACCGGGCGCTCCAGATCGAAGTAGTTCAGGTTGTCGTCGGGATTTCCGGAACCCGGAACCTTGTAAGCAACCACTCGGACCGCAATGGCCGGAGCACTTTCCAGATTTTGAATTACACCCTCGACAGCGCCCGGTGGAACAAACGCTGGACGCTGGAGCAGCATGAAGAATGTCAATAATGCCGCAATCACAGAAGACCTCCGAAAGCCGGCCGGAAGCTGACGAACCGCATCGAACTTACCCCCGATTCAATCTGGCTATATATGTGCAGTACCCAGAGTATCTCAACACGAACAATACTGCCGGACTTCGACTTGTAAATTTCCTGTAAGGCCTGAGGCTATTTTTTGACGAACTTCAGGACGCCTTTGGTCACGTCGCCAACAAAGATCTCGCCTTTCGAATTTACCGCAACGTTGTGAGCCTCACCAAACTCCATGGGCTTACCGTAGACCGAGAGCACCTTGCCATCGAGATCGAGCTTCAGGATCTGACCAGTAAAGCCGTTGACCATCGTGATTCCGTCCTTGCCGATGTCAAAACTGCAAGGCAACCCGGCGTATTTCATCTCACGGACGAAGTTCCCGTCCTGGTCGAAGACTTCAATTCTGGAGTTCTCTCTGTCCGCCACCCACAGCAGCCCCTTCGCATCGATGGAAATTCCGTGAGCAACGTCGAACTTTCCTTGCTCCTTCCCTTTTCCTCCCCAGGACTTGATGAATTTCCCGGTCTTATCGAACTTCAGAACGCGCGGATCTCCCATGGCACCGGGAGTGTGTCCCTGAACCACAAACACATCACCGTTCCGGCCGATGGCAACATCGTTGGGGGCGTTCAAAAGCTGAGTCGTTTCATTCCACGCGCCAGCCTGGCCCTTGGTTCCAAGCGTCAGCAATACTTTCCCCTGCTGATCCATCTTGACGACGATGTGGCTGCTGCCATCGGATATCCAGATGTTGCCGTCCGCATCGAGATGAATTCCGTGTGGGCGATTCCCGAACAGGCCTTCTCCAAATGAGCGAATGTACTTCCCGTTCTCATCGAACTCGACAACGGGCTGCGTGTTAAAGCCGTTGCCAGGCCGGCTGATAACCCACAAATGCCCTTTGGAGTCGAACTCCAGATCGCCGGGAAAACCCATTGCAGTCCCGGCTGGGAACGTGAGCGGATTCGCGACCGAGGTCAGTTCCAGAGCCGGCCCCTCCTGAGGAATCAGCAGCGTGGGATCCGACGGACGCTGCGAGAAGAGACCGACCGAACAAACCAATAGAAAGGCGATGGCAATAGCAGCTTTTTTCATGCGGGGATTCTACTTCTGCCCGAGGCCTGATGACAAGGAAACAGGGTGGATTTTGCCATCGCGCTGAATGTTTGCTGGTATATTCTCTGCCGAAAAGGAAGGTATTCATGCAATCACCGAGTCATCTGAATAGACGGAGCTTTCTTGCCATGGCAGCAGCTGTACCTCTGATCCAAACCACGCCAAACCGGCCGGCAGCAGGGCCAGGATCCGGTGGGCTGTTCGTCTCCATCCACGGCGCCAGCGTCACCCGGTTTGACTTGAGAACGGGACTGGAAGGAATCTCCAAGGCAGGAGTCCGTGCAGTAGAACCTGAAATCGCAAAGGTTCAGCAATGGGCCATGATGCCCGGGGAATCGCTGATCACAGCGAAGAAGCTGCTGGATGATTTGGGACTCAAAGCCGTGTCGACCAGCAATCATCTCGGATTGCCCGATGCAGCCGCGGCGCAAGTGGCGAATCTGCTCGAGCAGCTGAAGCCGAAACTCGAAGTCGCCCAGGCGATCGGCGCAGATCGAATCGTCTGTCCTTCCACGGGGACGGGGAACAAGACGGCAGATGACTACAAACGCGCGGTCGAAACCATGCGCGCTGGCGGAGAGCTTGCCAAGCCGTTCGGCGTAACCCTGATGATCGAATTCGCACGAACGTCTACGCTCATCGGTTCGCTTCCCACGTGCCTGAAAGTAGTACGCGAAACCAATCACCCGAATGTTCGCGCCATGATGGATACGTTTCACTTCTGGGGCGGAATCAGCAAATTCGAGGATCTGGAACTGTTGAAAGACGGCGAACTGGCTCACCTTCATTTCGAAGACGTCCCGGCCGATCCACCGCGCGAAGGCCAGGGACAACCGGATCGCGCGTTCCCCGGAGAAGGAATTGCGCCGCTGAAACGGATCGTTCAGCTTTTGAAAACGAAAAAATATGCGGGACCTGCGTCGCTGGAGATGTTTCAGAATGCGAGTCCGGTTATCCGGGATATGGATGCCTTCACACTTGCATCAAAGGCCCGCGCCACCATCGAACCCCTCATCGCGTAGTTAGGGGGTTATGGGGACAGACCCCACAATCCCCTAATTCCGTTTTGAATTCGGGGATTGTGGGGTCTGTCCCCATAACCCCCTAACTCCGTCAGTTCTTCAATGCTTTGATTTCAGCCGATAGCTGGTCCAGGCGGTCCAGCACGTCCTGATAGCGCTTCGCCTCGATCGTGGCTTCCTTCCTTGTAAATGAAAACGCGCCATCCGGCTCCAGCACGGCAGATTCAATATCGTTCAGCGTTTCAAAGCCCTGGCGGTGGGCAGCGGAACGCAGTTCGCTGACGCTGATGAGTTCCCCTCTTAATTTGTCTTCACACAGCTCTCCGGCATCAATAAGGCACACCGGCTGTCCTTCGATCACCTGTTCCACTTTCGGATGAAAGAACATGAAGCGAACGACCAGGTAATTCATTCCGAGCAGCGTCGTCGCGCCGATCAAGCCGCCCATCAGCGAATTGTCGTCGCCAATAATGGCGTTCTGTACGGTATTGGAAAGGGTCAGAAGGACGACGAGATCGAACGGATTCAACTGCGCCAGCTCACGCTTCCCGGACAGCCGAAGTCCCAGAATCAGGAAGGCATAAACGACAATCGCACGAAGGATCTTTTCCCATACCGGAGCTCCCGGCATGATCAAGTGAGTCCACACTTCACTCATGGTGCTCTCCTTTAAAATAAGGAAGACGGCGGGGCCTTATACGGGATTCCCAAATGCTCGTACGCTAAACGTGTGGCCACTCGCCCGCGCGGCGTGCGCTGAAGAAATCCAATCTGGAGGAGAAACGGTTCGTAAATGTCTTCAATGGCATCGACTTCTTCGCTGAGTACTGCCGCAATCGTGCTGACGCCTACAGGACCGCCATCAAAGCGTTCGATGATGGCGCGCAGCAGCTTTCGATCGATTTCATCGAATCCGTGCTCATCGATATCGAGAAGCTTCAGCGCGCTCGCCGCCATCTCCGCGGTAATTCGGCCATCGCCTTTGACCTGGGCAAAATCGCGGAGCCGCTTCAGCAGTCTATTCGCGACTCGCGGTGTGCCACGGCACCGCTTCGCAATTTCCCGGCAGCCTTCTGCAGTGATCTCCGCTTTTAGAATTTCCGCCGAGCGTCGGATGATGAATTCCAGATCGGGAATCGTATAAAAGTCCAAACGATGGACCATTCCAAACCTGGACCGCAACGGCGCTGTGATGAGTCCGGCGCGAGTCGTTGCACCGATCAACGTGAATCGGTGCAGGTCCAGCCGATGCGTTCGCGCACTCGGTCCCTGTCCAATAATGATGTCGAGTTTGTAGTCCTCCATGGCCGGATAGAGAATCTCTTCGATGTTGGCCTGGAGCCGATGGATCTCGTCGATAAACAGCACGTCGCCGTCTTCCAGGTTGGTGAGGATCGCCGTCAGGTCTCCCTTGAGCTGAATCAGCGGACCTGCCGTTGCCCTGAACTTCGCTCCCATCTCATTGGCAATGACAGACGCCAGAGTTGTCTTACCCAATCCCGGAGGACCGTAAAGAAGAATATGATCCAGAGATTCCCGGCGCTGGCGCGCCGCCTGAATCGCGACATCCAGGTTGTCTTTGACGTTCTGCTGGCCGACGTATTCGGCGAGAAATTTTGGCCGGAGCGACTGCTCAAACGGCGCTTCGTCATCCGACATCGACCCGGCTACGACTCGCTCCTTCATTCTCCTCTCAGCCCTTCGTCAGAATCTGAAGACTTCTTTTGAACAACACATCGAATGCCACGTCCTTTTCGCCATCCATTGCCCGATGGATGGCCGCCTCCGCAATCGGATGCGGGTACCCCAGATTCTCCAGCGCCGACAGCACGTCCGTTTCGACGGTCGACTTTGCGGGTCCTTCGGCAAAGTCCATCAGTTTGTCGCGAAGTTCCACGACGATGCGCTCGGCGGTCTTTTTTCCGACGCCCGGAATCGCAGTCAGCCGCGCGAGATCGCCTTTGCGGATCGCTCCAACCAGGCCTTCCACCGATCCGCCGGAAAGTATCGTCACCGCCAGACGTGGTCCGATGCCGGAAACGCCGATGAGCCGCTCGAATACGCCGCGCTCCTGTTTCGAAGAGAATCCGTAGAGCGCCATGATGTCTTCTCGAACATGCGTGTGAATGTCGAGAGACACTTCCGCACCTTCGCCCGGCATAGCAGTGAATGTACTCAACGTAACAAAGACTTCATAGCCCACGCCGTTTGCCTCAACCACGAGACGAGACGGAGCCTTTTCGATGAGTTTTCCGCGCAGATGTGCGATCAAGCCAGTTCCACCAGATCGATGATGCCAATCACCGAAGCATCGATCGGAGATTCCGGTCGGCCCACGGAAGTCATTGCAGAGAACCCTTCCTGAACTAAAAGCACGCGATCTCCGATGCCGGCCGATACCGCGTCAATGGCAACAACGGGATCACCCGCATCCTGGCCTTCGAGATCGAGAGGCTGGACAAGCAGGATTTTGCGCTCCGCGTGGGATTTGTGTTTCTGTGTGGCAACGACTGTATCGATGACTCTGGCGATGATCATTGGGATGGCGGATCGACGATGGCGACAATCGTTGTTTCCGTTGGGACTTCTTTCGGAAGAAAGGGGAATGACGCTTCCTTTCCCCTGCAAATATAAACGGTCTCTCCGATACCTGCTCCAACAGCATCCATGGCGACGGCGACAGGGCCATTTGGCAAACGTCGGACGAGCAATAATGTTCGTCCGTTCAGGGATTCATTCTGGACGGAACAAACGACGTTGCCCACCACTTTGGCCAGGTACATGTTTCCCTCAAGAGCACGAAACCGCGCCGGTCCCCCAGTCAGTCTTGCGAAATCTGATCGACAATCCCGACGATTGCCGAATCCACCGGGGTGTCTTTACAACCGGATGCCATTCTCGCCGAACTGCCCGCCACAATCAGAACTCGTTCGCCGATACCGGCATCGACGGTATCCACGGCAACGACATATCCTTTTTCGCCATTGCCATCCGGATCCATGGGGCGGCAGATCAGAAGTTTCTTTCCTTCAAGCCGGGGATCTTTTCGAGTGGCCACGACGGTCCCGATGATGCGTGCAAGAATCATGAGTGGGATTTCTCCCGCTTACTTGGCGCTTTTCCCGATCGGCAGAATATCTTCCAGATTGGAATGCGGTCTCGGTATCACGTGGACGCTGATCAGTTCGCCGACGCGTCGGGCTGCGGCTGCACCGGCATCGGTGGCGGCCTTCACTGCGGCGACATCGCCACGCACCATGGCCGTGACATAGCCCGAACCGATCTTTTCCCAACCGACAAGGCTGACCTTGGCGGCTTTCA
>Ga0184628_10000326_pt1 | contig 27028 bp, 18 predicted proteins | sample PLM4_5_b1_FD_133149 | JGI IMG/M metagenome (GOLD analysis project Ga0184628, IMG submission 133149) | Groundwater sediment microbial communities from an aquifer in East River, Colorado, USA - PLM4_5_b1 | ecosystem: Environmental > Terrestrial > Soil > Riparian zone | place: USA: East River...
ACGCTGGCGGAACCCATGAAGGGATCGGCGACCACGTCGCCTTCCTGAGAGCTCTGGCGCACGAGCACATCGGCGATCTCGATCGGCTTTTCCGCCGGATAACCCCCGCGAATCCGGGGCACCGCGATGACATCGGCCACGCCGAGATCGTTGAGGCGCCGCTTCCCTTTCTCGAAGAAGAGGATCAACTCGTAGCGCGCACGATAGTGATAGCCCATGCCGATCGTGCACTTGTCCCACACGATCGGCTTCCAGAAGCGGAACCCCGCGGCCTCGGCCTCGGGCTTGGCGACGAACATCGTCTCGGCGTCGCACAGCAGATAGAAATGCGTGTCGGGCTTGAGGACGCGGTAGACCTCGCGAAAGAGCTCGCCGAAGCGCGCGTTGGGAAAGATCCGGAACCAGTCGTTGCTCGATGACTTGCTGTGCTTCAGCCGCGTCGTCGTCCCGATCGCGCGATGCTTTTCGAGCGACTCGTAGGCCGGGTCGGTAATCAGCAGGTCGATCGACTCGGCCGGCTGGTCGGCGAGCCAGCGGACGGCATCCTGCGTGGCTAGTTCAAAGGGGAATCGCGTCACACCCTATCGTCACCCGCGCCTCTGACAGCCCAGGTCACCCTGGCGAAGTCCTGCAAAAAGAGAGGGCGGACCCGAAGGTCCGCCCCACCTGGTCCCCTGGTTCCTTAGTTCCCTAGTTCCCTGTAGTGCCCAGCTCTCAGGCGCACCCGCTGGTCGTGCCGCAGTTGCTGCACTTGTAGCAGCTGCCGCTACGGATCATGATCGACCCGCACGTGCTGCACGGCGGCGCGTCTTCCTGGTTCTGGATCGCCGCAAACGGCAACCCCTTCGTTTCTGGCGGACCTGGTCTGTCCGCTGACACCTGGACGGAGGCGGACGGTGCGCGACTGATCTTCACCTCGGGACCCGGCTCGTCGATATTGACGCCCGCGCGGTACTGGGCTTCCGGCGACAGGAACTTCGTGGCGAGCCACCGGAAGATGTAGTCGACGATCGACTTGGCAAATCGAATCTCGGGATTCTTCGTCATCCCCGACGGCTCGAACCGCGCGTGGCTGAACTTGTCCACGAGCGCCGGCAGCGGCACGCCGAACTGCAGGGCATAGGAGATGGCCTGCGCGAACGCGTCGGCAAAGCCCGAGATCGTCGAACCTTCCTTGGCCATCACGAGGAAGATCTCGCCGGGCGTCCCGTCCTCGAAGAGGCCGACCGTGATGTAGCCCTCGTGCCCCGCGATGTCGAACTTGTGCGTGATGGCGTTGCGCTCGTCGGGCAGTTTCCGCCGTTTCGGCGTCTCGATGATCCGCACGACCTCGCGCACGATCTCGATGGGCCCAGCCTCGCCTGCCTCACCCGCCCCGCCAGATCTGCCGCCCGCGTTCCGCGTGTCGGCGACACCGGCCCTCGACGTATTGAGCGGCTGTGTCCGCTTGCTGCCGTCGCGGTAGATGGAAATCGCCTTGGCGCCGAGCCGCCACGATTCGAGGTACGCCTTCTCGACATCCTCGACCGTCGCCTCGCGCGGCACGTTCACGGTCTTGCTGATGGCGCCCGAGATGAAGGGCTGCGTGGCGCCCATCATCCTGATGTGCCCCATGTAGTGGATCGACCGTTCGCCCTTCGACGCCTTGAAAGCGCAGTCGAACACCGGCAGGTGCTCGTCCTTGAGGAACGGCGCGCCCTCGATGGTCTCGTGCTCGTCGATATAGTGGATGATCGCCTCGACTTCGGGTGCGGTGTAGCCGAGCTTTTGCAGGGCCATCGGCACGGTGCCGTTGACGATCTTCATCAGCCCGCCGCCGACGAGCTTCTTGTACTTGACCAGGGCGATGTCCGGCTCGACGCCCGTCGTGTCGCAGTCCATCATGAAGCCGATCGTGCCGGTCGGGGCGAGCACGGTGGCCTGGGCGTTGCGGTAGCCGAAATCCTCCCCGAGCTCGACCGCTTCGTCCCACGCCTGCCTCGCGCCCGCGTAGAGATCCGACGGCACGAGCTTCTGATTGATCTCGCCGACCGCGTCACGGTGCTTGTTCATCACGCGCAGGAACGGCTCGCGGTTCTTCTCGTAGCCGCTGAACGGACCGCCGTGGTCGCGCGCGATACGCGCCGACTGGGCGTAGGCCTCGCCGGTCATCACCGCGGTGATCGCCGCCGCGTACGCGCGCCCCTCGTCGCTGTCGTACGGCAGGCCGCGCGACATCAGCAACGCGCCCAGGTTGGCGTAGCCGAGGCCGAGCGGGCGGTACGCGTGGCTGTTTCGCTCGATCGCCGGGGTCGGATAGCTGGAGTTCGGCACGATGATCTCCTGCGCGGTGATCATCGTCCGGCACGCCGACTTGAATGCGGCCACGTCCAGTTCGCCGTCGTCTTTGACGAACTTCATCAGGTTGATCGACGACAGATTGCAGGCCGAGTCGTCGAGGAACATGTACTCGGAGCACGGGTTGCTCGCGTTGATGCGATCCGAGGTCGGGCAGGTGTGCCACTCGTTGACCGTCGTGTCGAACTGCATGCCCGGGTCGCCGCACACCCACGTGCCCTCGGCGATCTGCCGCATCAGGTCGCGTGCCTTGTAGGTATCCATCGGCGCGCCGTTGGTGACCGCTTTCGTCGTCCACGTGCCGTCATCGAGGACCGCGCGCATGAAGTCGTCGGTCACGCGCACGCTGTTGTTGGAGTTCTGGAAGAAGATCGACCCGTACGCCACGCCCGTGAACGAGCCGTCGTAACCGGCGTCGATCAGCGCCCACGCCTTCTTCTCTTCCTCGACCTTGCAGTTGATGAATTCGACGATATCGGGATGATCCGCGTTGAGGATGACCATTTTGGCGGCGCGACGGGTCTTGCCGCCCGACTTGATGACGCCCGCAAACGCGTCGTAGCCCTTCATGAACGACACGGGACCGCTCGCCGTGCCGCCGCCCGCGAGCAACTCCCTCGCCGACCGAATCGTGGACAGGTTGCTGCCCGTCCCGGAGCCGAACTTGAACAGCATCCCCTCGGTCTTGGCCAACGTCAGGATGGAGTCCATCGTGTCCTTCACCGCGTTGATGAAGCACGCCGAGCACTGCGGCGCCGCTTCGAATCCGCAGTTGAACCACACAGGACTGTTGAACGCCGCCTTCTGATAGACCAGCAGGTGCTTCAACTCGTGGCTGAACGCCTGCAGCGCGTCTTCGCTCGCGAAATACTTCTGCTCGCGCGCCCACTGCGTGATGGCGTCCACGACGCGGCCGACGAGCTGCTTGACGCTGTGTTCACGCTCGGGCGATCCGACCTGCCCGCGAAAGTACTTGGAGACCACAATGTTGGTGGCCTGCTGCGACCAGAAGCGGGGGATTTCGACGTCGCGCTGCTCGAAGACGACCTTCCCCTTCTCGTTGCCAATCACCGCCGAGCGGACCTCCCATTCGACCTCATCGAAGGGGTCAACGCCCGGCAGGGTGAAATAGCGGGGAAACTCGAGTCCTGGCACGCCCGGACCCTTCGCGTCCGCACCTTTGCGTGCACGGACTGCGGGATCGACGGCTCCGCTTTGCGCCTGCGCCTGCTGACCGGCTCCGGCAGCATCGCGGGCAGGGCCTCTTTCCATGCGTTCCTCCAAATCCACGGACACTCCGCACCCCTGGGGGAGGCCCGAAACAACTTTGATTGTGATAGGCGCCCGAGATGTCCTGAGGAATTTCTAGGCGGCTGGATGCTGGGAGCCTCCGGCCGTTTCAACCTCGTTGAGCGCGCGAGTGATAGTGCGCCCAGTCCCCAGGCTTGTCAAGCGTCAAACCACAAGATATTGCGCTTACCGCTTGGGGCAAGTGCAATATCTAGCTAAATTGTAGCAACATCACCGAACCACGAACCACCAACCGCAAACCACCCACCAACCACAACCGCCAACCGCCCACGGGATAAGATCGCCAGAATGCCTACCTTCAAAATTGCCGTCATACCGGGCGACGGCATCGGTCACGAAGTGGTCCCGGAAGGTCTGCGCGTGCTTGAGGCCGCAGGGAAGAAGTTTGGCCTCTCGTTCGAGCTGAGCCACTTCGACTGGAGTTGCGAGGTCTACGCCAAGACGGGCCGCATGATGCCGGAGGACGGCCTCGAGCAGCTCAAGCGTTTCGACAGCATCCTGCTCGGCGCGGTCGGCTACCCGGGCGTGGCCGATCACGTGTCGCTCTGGGGCCTGCTCATCCCCATCCGCCGCGGCTTCGACCAGTACGTCAACCTTCGACCCGTGCGTCTGTTCAAGGGTGTGCAGACGCCGCTGGCCAACCGCAAGCCAGAAGAGATCGATTTCGTCGTCATCCGCGAGAACACCGAAGGGGAATACTCGTCGATCGGCGGCCGCATCTTCAGCGGGACCGAGCACGAGATGGCGGTGCAGGAGACGGTCTTTACCAAGCGCGGCGTGGATCGCGTCATGCGCTACGCGTTCGCCCTGGCGCAGCGGCGACGCAAGCACCTGACGGCCGCGACCAAGTCGAACGGGATCATCCACACGATGCCGTTCTGGGACGAACGGTTCAAGGCGCTCGCGGGCGACTATCCGGACGTGAAGACGGACCAGTTCCACATCGACATCCTGACCGCGCACTTTGTGCGCAACCCGGACTGGTTCGACGTGGTGGTCGGCAGCAACCTCTTCGGCGACATCCTCTCGGACCTGGGGCCGGCGGTCGCCGGCGGCATCGGCATCGCGCCGTCAGCGAACCTGAACCCTGAGCGCGTCTTCCCCTCGATGTTCGAGCCGGTGCACGGCTCGGCGCCCGACATCGCCGGGCGCAACATCGCCAACCCGATCGGCACGATCTGGTCGGTCGCGCTGATGCTCGACCATTTCGGATCGCCACAGGCAGCACGCGCCGTCGAGCAGGCGATCGAGGCAGTCTGCGCCGGCGGTCCGCGTACGCGCGACCTTGGCGGCACGGCGAGCACGCAGGAGATGGGAAAAGCCATCGCCGACGCAATCTAAATTCAAAAGGCAAAACTCAAGATGCAAACCTCACTTGCTTGCGACACTTGGTCGGTTTGCACTTTGCCTTTTGCATTTTGAATTGCGCGCCAAAGGCGCGCCTCAGACTGTCCGCTTGCGGTACTGGCGAACGGCGACGCTCAGCACGACGACGGCTGATGCCGCGAGAATGAGTAATGGCCGGGCGATCTCCGCTGGCCCGGCCCCCTTCATCAGTACGGCTCGCGAGATCGTCACGAAGTGGCGCACCGGGTTGATCTGCGACGCCACCTGCGCCCACGGCGCCATGCTGTCGACCGGCGTGAACAGCCCGCTCATCAGCAGGTAGATGATGACGATGAAGAAGGTGACGAACATCGCCTGCTGCTGCGTCTCGACCAGCGCCGAAATCCAGAGTCCGATCGCGAGCGCGACGACGAGGTAGACCGCCGCCGCGCCGAACAGCAGCAGCAAGCTGCCGCGCATCGGGATATCGAACACCAGCCGGCCCACGATCAGCCCCAGGGAGAGATCGAGCAGGCCCAGCACCCAGAACGGCAGCAGCTTCGCCACGATGAACTCGCCGCGGGTAATCGGCGTCACGTTGAGCTGCTCGAGCGTCCCGAGCTCCTTCTCGCGCGCGATGTTCTGCGCAGCCAGCAGCGTCCCGACCATCGTGACGAGGGCCACGAGGATACCCGGCACCATGTAGTCCCGGTAGTCCAGCGTCGGGTTGTAGCGTCCCCGCACGCGCACGTCGATGCGGGGTGACGGCGCCGTCGGCGATCGGGCCTGCGCGTAGTCGGCCAGGACCTGCGTCGCGTACGCCTGAACGATGCCCGCCGCCGACCCCTTCTCCCCGTTGACCGAAAGTTCGACCGACGCGACGCCGACCTTGACCAGCGACTCCTCGAAGTCGTGCGGAATCACCACGGCCATCGTGACCGTGCCGGCCAGCAGCGCCTCGTCGGCGCGATCGAGCGACGGCGCGGCGCCGGCCACGGTGAAATGTCCCGACGCGCCGAGGCGATCGACCACGGCACGCGACGCCGTCGTCCGATCGAAGTCCACGACGTAGATCGGCGTGTCGCGAATCTCGAACGTCGCGGCGTTCGACAGGATCAAGAGCTGAATGATGGGTGCAACTAGCACCTGGGCGAGCAGCACCCGGTCGCGCACGATATGCAGGATCTCGGCCTGGGCGAGGAACGCGATGCGGCGCATGGCTATACCAGCCGTTCCTTGAACGAACGCGTGCTCGCCACGAGCAGCACGGCCGCCATCGCGGCGAGGATGAGCGTCTCACGCCACAGATATTCCAGGCCGATGCCTTTCAGCATGATGCCGCGTGCAATGAGCACGAACCATCTGCCGGGGACGACATTGGCGATCACCTGCAGAGGCGCAGGCATGCTCTCGACCGGAAAGACAAAGCCCGACAGCAGGACGTTTGGCAGCATCGTGCCGAGCAGGGCGACCACCATCGCCACGCGCTGCGACGAGGTACTCGCCGACACCAGGATGCCGAGCGCGAGCGAGACGAGGATGTAGAGCGCCCCTTCGCCGAGCAGAAGCAGCACGCTGCCCCGCAGCGGCACACCGAACACCAGACGCGCCTCGACCAGCACGCCCACCACGCTCGCGAATCCGACGACCAGGTACGGCGCCACCTTGCCGACGATGATTGCCCACGGGCGCAGCGGCGACACCAACAGCGTCTCCATCGTTCCCGTCTCCTTCTCGCGCGTGAGCGAAATCGCCGTCATCAGCGACGAGATGATCGTCAGCACGAATGCCATCAGGCCGGGCACGAAGAGGTTCGAGCTCTCGCGCGTCGGATTGAAGCGCATGCGCGTCTGCGGCACGATCACGGCGGGCCGGTCTGCGCGCCAGGCGCGCCCCTGCACGCGCACGGACGACATCGGAGGTGACAGATCCCGCTGGTACTGCTCGACGACCGACAGTGCGTAGGCCTGCAGCAGACTGCCGGTGTTCGGCTCGGTGGCGTCGCTGAGGACGAGCAGGCTGGCAGGCGTCGAGCCCGCGAGCCTGGAGGCAAACCCTGGCTCGAACACCACGGCCTGCTGGACGTCGCCGGTCTGGAAGAGCGCATCGAGATCGGCGAGTCGAGGCACGGTGGCCACAATGCGGAACACCCCGCTCGCCGCGAAGCGATCGCGCAGCGCGAGGGTCGCATGGTCGGGACTCGGATCGACGATGCCGAGGCGGACGTCGTTGACGTCGGTGCGAATCGCGTAGCCGAAGAGCACGACCTGGATCGCGGGCAGCCCGAGCAGCACCGCGAGCGTCCGGCGGTCGCGCAGGATGTGGAACCACTCCTTGCGCAGCAATCCGATCAGGGCAGTCACGATGGACCCCCGGGCGGCGCGGCGGCTGCGTGCGCCTGGCCGCCCGAAGACGCGGCAGGTCTCGCGAGCTGCACGAACACGTCGTCAATCGACGGCGCGCCGAACTGCTGCTTCAACTCGCCCGGCGTCCCGATCGCGTCGATCCGTCCCGCGACCATGATCGACACGCGGTCGCAGTACTCGGCCTCGTCCATGTAGTGCGTCGTGACGAACACCGTCGTGCCGCCAGCCGCGGCCTCGTAGATCAGCTCCCAGAACTGGCGCCGGGTGATCGGATCGACGCCGCTGGTCGGCTCGTCAAGGAACACGATCTGAGGCTGATGGACGAGCGCGACCGAGAACGCCAGTTTCTGCCGCCATCCGAGCGGCAGTCGCTGGACGCGCTGGTCGGCGACCGCCTCGAGACCCAGGCGCGTGAGCACCTGCCCGGTGCGTTCCCGGATCTGCGGTCCGCTGAGCCCGTAGATGCCGCCGTACAGTCGGATGTTTTCACGCGGGGTCAGGTCTTCATAGAGCGAGAACCGCTGGCTCATGTACCCGATGCGCCGCTTGACTGCCTCGCTCTCGGTGCCGACGTCGTGCCCGGCGACACGCGCCGTGCCACTGCTCGGCGACAGGAGGCCGATCAGCATACGGATCGCCGTCGTCTTTCCGGCGCCGTTGGCCCCGAGAAAGCCGAACACCTCGCCGGCGCGCACGTCGAAGGAAATGTGGTCTACGGCGACGAACGCGCCAAACGCTCTCGTCAGGCCCTTCGCCTCGATCACGACGGCGCTCATGCGGGCCCCGCCGTTCGCGCGATGAAGGCGTCTTCAACCGTGGGCGCGAGAAGGCCGACCGACGCGTCAGCGAACCCGCGCGCGACGAGATACGCGCGAAGGTCCTGCTCGAGCACGTCGGGAGACGTATCGCGTCGGGCGTCGCTGAAGTGGATGACCTCGCCGAAGGGATAGACCCCTTGGGCGTGGGGATACGCCCGCAAGGCGAGCAGCGCCTTGTACCGCGCATGGACCCGCACGCCGAACAACGGACGGTCGTAGGAGCCGCTGACACCCGCGGGCGTGTCAACGGCCAACAGGCGGCCGCCGTGCATGAGCGCGATGCGGTCGCAGCGCGTGGCTTCGTCCATGTACGGCGTGGAGACGACTATCGTCTGCCCGCCTTTCTTGAGCGTCGAGAGCAGGTCCCAGAACTCGCGCCGTGACACGGCGTCCACGCCGGTGGTCGGTTCGTCCAGAAAGAGGATGTCCGGGCGATGCACCAGGGCGCAGCAGAGGGCGAGCTTCTGTTTCATCCCGCCCGACAGGGCGGCGGCGCGACGGTCCGCGAACGCCTCCAGCTGCGAGTAGATCGGGGCGATCTGGGCGGCCTCGCGCGCGACCGTGGTGCCGAACACGGCCGCAAAGAACTGCAGGTTCTCGGCCACGCTCAGGTCGGGATACAGGGAGAAGCGTCCCGCCATATATCCCACGCGCCGACGAAGGGCACGATAGTCGCGCACGACATCGAGGCCGAGCACCGAAGCACGGCCCGCGTCGGGTGCGAGCAGCGTCACGAACATGCGGAAGAGCGTCGTCTTGCCCGCGCCGTCGGGTCCGATGACGCCGAACAGCTCTCCGCGATCAATCGCGAGTGTGACCGCGTCGACCGCGGTGGTCGCGGCGAACCGCTTCGTGACCCCTTCGGCGACGACGGCGCTCATTGGCCGAACTCGACGTCCACCGGCGCGCCAACCTTCAGGAGGCCCTCCGGATTGGCGACGCGGATCTTGATGGCGTAGACGAGGTCGGCACGCTCATCGCGCGTCTGGATCGGCGTGGGCGCGAATTCGGCTCGGGCCGCGATCCACGACAGGGTGCCGGTGAGGACCCGGCGAGTGCTGCCAGCGTCAACCGTGACGCGCGCCGGCTGACCGATACGGATCGACGAGAGCTGCGGCTCGGTGATGTAGGCCCGTACGTCGACCGTGCGCAGGTCAGCGATCCGGTAGAGAGGCTGACCGGGCTGCACCATTTCCCCCGCGCGCGCATAGGTGGCCAGCACCGTGCCGTCGGTGGGGTTGAGCACCTGGCTGCGGCGGATCCTGTCATCAACCTGCGCCACCTGGGCATCCACCGACGCGATCTGGGTAATCGCGGTCTGGCGCTGCGCCCGCGCGGCGTCGACCTGCGCGATCGCCGCGGTGACGATCTGAGCCTGCGCTTCGATCTGCTGATCCTGCGCGCGGATCTGATCCTCGAGCACACGCTGGTCGCGCTCTGCCTGATCGACTTGCTGCGCGGTCGCCGCCTGCTCGGCGAACAGCCGCGTGGTCCGGTTGTGGACCCGACGGGCGATGTCGAGCTGCGACGCGAGCGCGCCACGCTGGGCGACGGCCGCCTCGCGCTGCGCCTGCGCCGCCTCGCGCTGCGCCTCGAGCGCCTCAACCTGTCGGTCCACCTCGCCGACACGAGACTGCGTGGCCGTGCGCTGCGCCTGCACTTGCGTGCGCTGGAGCTCGAGCGCCGACGGGTCAACTTCGCCGACCACCGTCCCGGCGGTGAGCAGCTGTCCTTCCTCAACCGCGAGGCGCGTGAGCTGCCCGGCCGCGTCAGGCGACACCACGACCTCAGTGGCCTCCACGTTGCCGTACGCCTCGGGCTCGACGGCTCGCGTGCAGCCGGTCACGACCATCGCCATCGTCAGCATCGCGAGCGCATGCCTTCCCATCACCGGACCTCCAATCCCAGCGTCGTCAGCAGTCGCGCTCCCGTCTGTGCGAGCTCGACCTCGTGAGCCGCCCGTACGGACCGTGCCTGCAGCAGCTCGGTGCTGCGATCGAGCAGGTCTGCCGCGGTCACCACGCCCTCCCTGAACCGAACCTGCATCGACCGCTCGACCTGCTCGCGCAGCGTGACGATGCGGTCGTCGAGTGCCAGCGCCGCCTGCAGCCGATCGATCGACGCGGCGTCAGCCTCGACCGCCTGATCCAGATCTCTAGCGAACGCCGCCTGATCGGCCGCGACCACCTGTTGCTGGATGACGAGCGCGGCACGCTCCCGGTCGCCGCTGCCCCACGTCCATGCGTTCCACTGGAGGCGCACGCCGCCGAGGGCGTAGGAATCGAACTCATTGGCCAGGAAGTTGAGACCCGGGTGGCCGAAGCCCAGTCTCGCGAACGCCGACACGCGGGGGCGCTCCTGCGCCGACGAGACCCGCTGTTCCTGAACCAGGCGATCGCCGGTTCTGGCGAACAGCTCGTCCTCGGGGCGGTTCCGTACGCCCTGAGAGGCCTGTCGCGCGCGCGCCACCGAGCCGGATACATCGGGTAGCGGCAGCGCCTCATTCTCGGCGATGGTCCGACCGGTGAGGATCGCCAGTCGCCCCAACGCCACCCGTCGGGCCACACGAAACTCCTCTTCCTCCTGCCGCCGCTGCAGCAACGTCGCCTCGATCGCGGCCGCGTCTGCCAACAGGGCGGCGCCCTCCCGTACCCGCGTATTCGTCTCGGCGAGGCGGCCCTCGAGGTCGGCAACGGCCGCGCCGATCGCTCCTTGCCGCGCCGCGAGCGCGGCCGCCGTGAAGAACGCCTCGTTCACACGCTGCCGCAAGTCGAACAGCGTCGTCCGCACACGTGCCTGTTGCTCGGCCAGCTGCGCCTGCGCCAGCGCGGCCTGTGCGGACGTGGTGGCATCGAACAGACGCTGCTCGATCCGGAGGTTGGAATCGAAGATCGCCTTCGGCGGGGCGAACTGCGGGCTGCCGGTGATCGACGCAAACGGCGGCAGCGGCACGTCAGACTGATATTGGCCCAGGCCCTCGACCGCGATCGAAGGTCGCCACGCGGCGGAAATGTTCTGCTGGCGGAGATCGTTCTGCTCGGTCAGCAGGCGCAGCTGCGTCAGTCTCGGATCGATCGCGATCGCGGCCTCCTGCAACGATGCGAGATCGATCGACGTGCCGGCCGGCGGCCCCTGGGCCGTCAGCCCGGCCGCGTGCGCGACGATCAGCCACGCGCTCACGACGGTCACAAGACGAATCTTCATGGGCGAAGGGCCCTCAGGAAGAATGGCGCCAGATCCTTCCGACGCCGGTCGATGAACCGGTCGAAGCCGGCCTGATCCAGCCCCAGCACGGCCATGAGCATGGGTCGGGCGGCGAACGGAAACACGCACATCGATAGCAGGTTGACCACGAACTGATCGGCGGAGATCGGATGCATCAGTCCTGCGCGTACGCGGGCGAGGATCTGCGCCCTCAGGACGCGCAGCACACGGGCTCCGATGTCGGCGGGCACCATGCCGGTGACGGCCGATACCAGCTGACTCGCGCGTCCGGGATGGTGTGCCAGCTCGCTCAGGATGTAGCCCGGCAGGTAGGGCGCGCGGGCGAGGTGGCGCATCTCGGTGCGCACGACCTGTTCGACCTTGTCCTCGAGCGGCGCGTCGGAGGCCAGGATCCGGATGACGGCCGGGAGCAGTTCGCCCGCCGCGCGCATGAAGACCGCCTGCGCGAGACGGTCCTTGGTGCGGAAGTAGTAGTGCAGCAGCGCCGAGTTGACGCCAGCCTCCTTCGCGATCTCCTGAGTGCGCGCCCCGGCGGTGCCGGCGCGGACGAAGACGGCGTGGGCGGCGTCGAGGATCCGCTGCTCGGTGGATCCGTTGTGATGACCATGTGGTTTAACCATTCAATTAAACGCCCAGACAGTAGCTCCGCTGCGACGGACGGCGCAAGAGAAAATTTGCTGTGGGTGCGCTTAGCGGCCGGTCAAGCCCGCGGCCAGCGTGGCAGCCTTGTCGGCCAGCGTCGCGGCGAACACGAAATTCCGATCCCTGAGCGCCTCTTCTGCCTGCTGCGTGAAGCGCTTCGACTGGTCGTACTGGGACCGGGCGTCGGAAGTGAGCCGCACGTAGTCCACGCGGGCGAGGTCGCGCGCGGCGCGCGCTAAGGTGTCGCGCACCTCGCGCTCAGCAGCGGCATCGAGCGCGGGCGAGGTGGGACGAAGATCGCGAGGCTCGGCCGGCCCTTCCGCGGCGGCGGGCGGCGGCGCGTCGGCGGGACGTTCGGGCTCTGGGCGGCGCTGGGGCGGACGTGGCGGCGTGCGAGGCGGCGGCGTAACCGCGGGCGGATCGGACGGCGCCTCGACTGGCGGTGCCGCCACGGCAACCGCCACGGGCAGTTCCACTGGGGCGAGCACACGTTCGGGCGGCATCGGCACGGCCAGCGGAGGGCCGTCGGGCACGTTTTTAGCCTGGGCCTTCGCGCAGGCGCCGCATACAGCCGCCGCCGCGAGGCACGCAGCAACCGCGTGTATCCACCTCCGGAGCCAGGTCGTTCGATCAGACGTCATGGGTCCTTGGTAGTAGAACGCGGAAGGTCGTTCCCCGGCCGGGTGTGGACTGCACCTCGATTTCGCCATCGTGCAACTGGACGATCCGGTAGACCATCGACAATCCGATGCCTGTCCCATGATCCTTCGTCGTGAAGTAGAGGTCAAAGATCTTTCCGAGGTGATCGGCCGGAATGCCGACACCCGTGTCCTCGAACGTGATCTCCACCCGGTCACCCGACGCGGCCGCCGCCGACAGCCGGAGGGTGCCACCCTGGGGCATCGCCTGACACGCGTTGAGGCACAGGTTGAGGAAGACCTGCCGCAGCATCGCCGAGTCGCCATTCACGGCGGGTAACTGCTCGGGCACGCTGACCTCGACGCGGACGCCGTTGGCGGCCGCCTCCGACTGGACGACCGGCAGCACCTCGTCGAGAATCGCCCGCAGCGGCACCGGCTGCAGCCGCAAATCCTCGGGCCGCACGAACTTGAGAAACCCCTGGACGACTTCGTCGAGCCGGCGGATCTCGCTCTCGATGACCCCCACGTGCTGCAGCGCACCCGCCCCGGCGGCTTCGGCGGCAGAGGCCTGCGCCAGACTCGCCGAGGCCGTCGCCCCCGCGCCGACCGGGATCGGTTCGCGCATCATGCTCTGCCGGATCTTCGTGCGGAGCAGCTCGAGGTGAATCATCATCGCGTTCAGCGGATTCTTCACCTCGTGCGCGATGCCGGCGGTCAGCCGGCCCAGGGCGACGAGCTTGCGGGAATACGCCAGCGTCGACTGCACCCGAGAGAGGTACGACAGGTTCCTCGACACGAGCAGCACGCCCACCAACTGACCGTCCATCCCCGCGATCGCATGCGTCATCAGCAGCGCATCGTCGCCGACCTGGACCGGGCCTCGCGACACGCGCGTCGCGAGCGTTTCCTCGACGAGGCCGCGATACGCGTCGCCGTCGGGCAGTAATCCGCTCAGCGCGCGACCCGTGGCGGCGGCGGGCAGTCGCGGCTGCATGGCGGGGTTGCTGAAGAGGAGCTCGCCGTGCGGATTGAACAGGGCCACCGCATCCTCCAAGTGCTCGACCGCCGACTGCAGGTTGGCCTTCTGGCCCGCGAGCAGGTTCCGATCCGCCGACAGCTGCTGGCTGACCGTGTTGAAGAAATTTCCCAGCTCGCCGAACTCGTCGTCCTGGGGAAGGTCGAGCGTGACGCCGAATTCACCCTTGCCGAGTCTGGTGAGCCCGCTGCGCAGGACGTTGATGGGTCGCAGCAGCAGCTGCGCCAGCAGCGCGGCGACGACGACCGCGATGCCGAGAAAGACCAGGGCGATGTTGATGGCGGGCCGCAGCGATCCGTTCAACTCGCGCCGGACGAGCACCGTCGAGAGGCCGATGCGGATCGAGCCGAACGCCTGGTCGCCCAGCAGCATCGGCTGACGCACCTCGAGCGTCTGGCCGTCGCGGGAATAGATCACGCGAAGCTGCTCGACGGCGGAGCTGTTGAGCAGACTGTCGAGGTCGCCACGGGCGGGCCACGGCGTGCCCTCCTGCGTGCGGTCGCTGGCCGCCTGCACGACGCCCATCGTGTCGAGGATCGCAGCGTCCGTGACGTTTTCGCCGTAGATGCTCGATTCCAGGATCGCGCGCAGCCCCGGATCGGCGCGCAGCGCGTCGTACGGCTCGGTGCTCGTGGCGACGACTTCACGGGCGCGATGAAAGATGGCGTTCGCGAGCAGCTGGCCGCGCGCCTGGCTCTCGTGCAGCACCACGCGCGCCAGCCGCGTGACGTGCACGACGCTCAAGGTGACGACAGCCATCCCGACGATGGCGGTCACGGCCGCGATCTGCTTCGCCTTGATGCCTACGCGCATAGCGGGCTCACGGGGAAACTTCTTCCTCTTCCTTCTTCCCTGGCATGCGGCCGCGAAGCTTGTTGAGCTTGTTGTGCAGCGTCTTGAGGCTGATCCCCAGAATCTCAGCGGCGCGCGTCTTATTGTCGCGCGTGTGCTCGAGCGTCATCAGAATCAGCCGACGCTCGGCCTCTTCGACCGTCGTGCCCGGCTCGATCGACAGCGTGGGCTTGACGACGTCTGGTGAATCCGAGACGAGCGGCGGAAGCTGTTTCGGCTCGATGAACTCCCCGGTGGAGAGGATGACCGCGCGCTCGATGACGTTGCGAAGCTCGCGCACGTTGCCGGGCCAGTTGTACTGCTCGAGGATGCGCATCGCGGCGGCATCGACCGCCGACACCGACTTGTTGTTGCGCGCGTTGAACTCGGTGAGAAACGACTGAATGAGCAGCGACAGGTCGTCCTTGCGCGAGCGCAGCGTCGGCAACTCGATCGCAAATACGTTAAGGCGGTAGAAGACGTCCTCGCGCAGCTTGCCGTTCTTGACGGCCTCCATGGGGTTGACGTTGGTCGCCGCGATCACGCGCACGTCCACGGTCTGCTCCTGCCGGCCGCCGAGGCGACGGAAGGTCCGTTCCTGCAGCACGCGAAGCAGCTTAACCTGCGTGGCCGGGGTCATCTCGGCGATCTCGTCGAGAAACAGCGTGCCCCGATCGGCCAGCTCGAAGCAGCCCTCGCGCCGGTCGGAGGCGCCGGTGAAGGCGCCGCGCTCGTGGCCGAAGATCTCGCTTTCGAGCAGCGTCTCGGGAATCGCGGCGCAGTTGATCGGCACAAACGGCATCTGCGCGCGTGGGCTGAGCTGATGGACCGTCTGCGCGACCAGCTCCTTCCCAGTTCCGGACTCGCCCCAGATGAGCACCGACGCCGAGGTCGGCGCCGCCTGCTCGATCGTCTGGTAGACGCGGCGCATCTGCGCGCTGTTGCCGATCATGCGCCCGAAGCGCCCCTGCTCGCGCAGCTGCTTTCGGAGGACCTTGACTTCGCGGAGGGTGTCCTGTCGCTCAACGATCTTGTCGAGCAGAATCTTGAGCCGTTGGGGCTCGATCGGCTTGGTCAGATAGTCGTAGGCGCCTTCCTTGATGGCCTCGACCGCGGTCTCGATGGTTCCCTGCGCGGTGAGGATCACGGTGGTCAGGGCGCTGCCTTCGTCCTTCAGCGCTCGCAGCAACTCGAGCCCTCCCATCTGCGGCATCACCAGATCGCTGATGACGATCGACGGACGGAATGCGGTGATACGCTGCAGGGCTTCCTCGCCGTTCGCGGCCGCCTCGGCCGTGAATCCCCAGGTGCGGACGAGCTCGGTCAGTCCCAGACGAGTCGTGGGCTCATCCTCAACAATCAGGACGCGCTCACCGGCGTTGGTGGATGACATTGGTCGATACTAGTCTGTCGTTTTTACACGGTCTAGCACAGCGTTAGAATGATGGACTTGTCCGAGCGGAATGCAAGAGCCCAGGCGGTCTTCGAAGTCTTGCTCTGCTCCAGCGTACCAACCCAGCTGACCATCGGGGCCATACTCCACCTCGCCGGATGGGCGGCCACCGGCCCGGACGGCCAGATGTCGCTGCGCTATGTCGTGGCACTGTCGCTCATCGATATGGTGCTGCTCAGCAGCCTTATGGTGCTCCTGCTCAAGCTCCACGGTGAAAGCGGCACGGAACTCTGGCTGGGACACCGGCCCCTCGGCCGCGAGGCGCTTGTGGGGCTGGCCACCGCGCCCCTGCTTTTCGTCGCGGTCGGCATCCTCCTGAACGCGTTACGGCTCGTCGTGCCAGGACTCCACAACGTGCCGACCAACCCGCTCGAAGCCATGGCGGCCTCGCCCAGCCAGACCCCGGTGTTCGCCGCGGTGGCGATCCTGGCCGGGCTGCGCGAAGAACTGCAGCGCGCGTTCCTGTTGCGACGCTTCGAACAGCACCTCGGCGGCGTGGTTGTCGGCTCCGTGCTCATCAGCATCGGGTTCGGTCTGTTCCACTCGGTGCAGGGGTGGGACGCGGTGGTCGCGACCGGATCGCTGGGGGCGTTCTGGGCTGTGTTCTATCTGCGACGCCGCAGCAGCGTCGCGCCGGTCGTCAGTCATGCGGCGTTCAATACGCTCGAGATACTGCGCGTCGCGGTGATTGGACAATAACGAACGAGAGGAACGAGATGCCCAAAGCGATCAGGATCTACGAGCAGGGTGCACCCGGGGTCATGAAGTGGGAAGACGTGGAGATCGGCCCCCCGGGTGCCGGCGAGGTCCGCATGCGGCACGAAGCCATCGGGCTGAACTACATCGACACCTATCACCGCGGCGGCGTCTACAAGATCCCGATGCCGAGCGGCATCGGCAGCGAGGCGGCCGGTGCGATCGAGGCCGTCGGCCCCGGCGTCACGGAGTTCGCCGTGGGCGAACGCGTGACGTACGCGAGCGGCACCCCCCTTCAGCCCGTGGGCAGCTACGCCGATGTGCGCAACATCCCGGTGGCAAGGCTGGTCGCCCTCCCCGAGGGGATCGGCGTCGAGCAGGCGGCCGCGATGATGCTCAAGGGCATGACGGTACAGTACCTCCTCAAGCGCACCTACAAAGTGTCCACGGGTGAGACGGTGCTGTTTCATGCGGCCGCCGGCGGCGTCGGCCTCATCGCCTGCCAGTGGCTCAAGGCGCTGGGCGTCACGATGATCGGCACGGCCGGCTCGGACGAGAAGTGCGCGTTGGCGAAGGCACACGGCGCCGCGCACTGCATCAACTACCGGACAGAGGATTTCGTCGCCCGCGTGAAGGAGATCACCGGCGGCAAGGGCGTGCCGGTCGTCTACGACGGTGTCGGGAAAGACGCGTACGAAGGCTCGATCGAGTGTCTTTCGCCGTTCGGGATGTACGTGAACTTCGGCAACGCCTCAGGGCCGGTACCGCCGTTCGATCTCGTGGCCCGGCTGAAGGGGACACTCTTCGCGACGCGTCCCTCGCTGCCCCCGTACACCACGCCGCGACCGCTGCTCGTGGCGACCGCCGCCGACCTCTTTGACACGGTGCGATCGGGCGCGGTGAGAATCGACATCAACCAGCGGTACCCGCTCGCGGACGCCGTGCGGGCACACCTGGACCTCGAGTCGAGACGGACGACGGGCTCTACGGTGCTGCTACCGCAGGGTTGACCACGATATCGGCGCGGGCACGAAGGTCGCCGAGCCACTGCTCGATGGAGGCGTTCCGCCGGCCGGTCGACGCCCGCTGGCGCGCGAGTTCCGCCACCTCTTCGAACGGCGCGAGCCGGCCGTCGCGCGTGAACTCGGTTTCGTGATCGCGGTAGTACTGCGCCGCGTCATCGTCGGTGACCTGCTCGGCGGGACCGAACCGCTCGTCCAGATACGCGAGAATGCGAAGGTTGCCTCGAGCCAGATCCTGAATCCGCTGGCGTGTCGCGCCGGTCGACTGCATGAGCGCCGTCAGGCCGTCGCCCGCCGCGCCTGTCAGCCTGGCCACCTCACGATCGAGGGCGGCCGCAGGGGGCTCGGGCGGTGGAAATCTCTGCACCTCCGCGAGCATCAGTTGACGATCGATCAACTGCCGCATGCCGGCGCCGACGGCGTCGGCTCCGGCTGGAGCGTTGACCACGCCAAGCCCGAGGGCGGCACGCACATCCGTGAGTGTGATCGCGACACCGTCCACGCGCGCGACCACCCGATCGATCAGGTCCTGTGCCGAGGCCGACGCGGTCGCGACAAGCAAAACGCTAAAGGCAAACTGGACACCACGCCGAGCCATCAGAATGCCGGCCCGAGCGAGACGTGCAGCACGGTCCGACGCTCGAGCGTACCTGGCACGAGCACCTGCGGATCGAGATTGATGCCGAGCTCCACGCGAATCAGACCGATGGGCGACCGGTAGTGCACCCCGAAGCCGGTCGAGGGCCGCAGGTCGATCAGCGAGAGGTCGCTCGCCGTGGGAAAAACGTTGCCGGCGTCCACGAACATGACGGCGCTGATGGCCTTGAAGACCGCGACGCGCAGTTCGGCATTCAGCACGACTTCCCCGTTGCCCCCCTGCGGGAAGCCCGACGGGCTGATCGTCTCGGGCGTCCCCAACCGGTCGAGCGCAAATCCACGAACGGTCGTGTCTCCGCCGGCGAAGAAGCGCTCGCTCGCGGGCAGGTCCTGCACGACCTCGGACCTCACCACGCCGTCGTCGCCCACCAGGCGCACGGTTCGGGCGAACCCGTGCGAGGCGCCAATCCGGACGCCGGTCGCGAGGACCATGCGCCGCGCCGAGGGAAGCTGGAAGTAGTTGAACAGCTGGCCGAACACCTTGACGAAGCCCACCTCCGAGCCGATCGTCCGCGCGGCCATTTCCGCGTCCAGGATGACGAGCCTGCCGCGGGTGGGGTCGACGATGTCGTCGCGTCTGTCGCGGATGATTGAGTTGGCGATCTTCGACAGCCTGACCTGAGGGAAGATCCGATCGATCAAGGGCTTCTGATCTTCGGTGAACCGCTGGTCGAAGAGCTTGGTGCGTTCCAACGAATAGCGGACGGCGACGTTGTAATACTGCCTGACGCGAGTACCGACTTCGGCTCGCACCTCACGGGTTCTGAAGCTGAAGCTCGAACGGATCGCCTGGTCCAGGATAGCCGTGATCAGCAGGTCCGCCGGCGAGTTCACGACTTTCGGCTCGCGATACGTGCCGAAGACGCGATACTCGTTGAAGCCAAAGCCGCTGTCGGGCGACGGACTCTCCAACCGCAGCCCGGCGTCGTTGAGCACGACATCGCGGGGGCGGAGGCTGGCGCGGGCAAACAGCGTGGCCGTCCGGTTCTTGCCCCAGAGGTTATTACGCCCGACTTCGAAGAACCCCCGGGGGGCGAACTCGAAGTGCTCCTCCGCGGTGCCGAGGGGTCCGGTGGGCCGCAGGCGCGTGCCGCCTTCGACGCCACCGCCGTACCCAATCGTTGTCGGCGGTGACTCCTCGACCTGCACGAGCACATCGCGCCTCGGCTCGAGGCCCTGCAGCTCGGTGATCGTCACCCGGCGGCAGATACCGAGGGCGCTCAACCGCTGCTGGCTTTCGAGACGCGCCGCGTAACCGAGCGGCTGGCCCGGCTTCAGCGTCAGCTCGCGCTCGATGGTCGACGTGCTGGTTCGGCGATTGCCCAGGATGATCACGTGGTCGACGATGACTTGTGGCCCCTCGTGGACCGCGAACACGATCGCCGCGCGAGTGTCTCCATCGCTCAGCGTCACGCGCGGCTCGATGACGACGTCGGCGTACCCGAGGTTGCGATACTCGAGATCGAGCCGGTCCTGATTCGACGCGACGTCGGCTTCGGAGTACGCGCTGCCGGTCGAGATCGACAGCAGCGCTTGGACCTGCGCCTCGCTCAGGGCCGTGTTGCCATCCACGCTCACGGAGCTCACCCGCGTCTGGGGGCCTTCGACGATGTCTACGCGGATCCGCACGCGGCGGTCCACGTCGCGCCCCGATCCGGCGGGCGGAAGGTCCACGGCCGCCATGACCATTGCCTTGGTGAAGCCCCGGCCCCGGTACAGGGCCCGGATGGCACCAGCCGAGCCGTCCACGGCCGACTGTACGAACGGATCGCCCTCCTTGAGTCGAACGAGCGGCGCGATGTCCACGGCGGGAACGGACGCGTTGCCGCCGATCGACACCCCATCGACCACGTACCTGGAACCGCGCGCGATCGTGAAGCGGATCGTGAGGGCGCCAGGTGCTTCCTCGCGTGTATACGTTGCGGTGGCGTCTCGGTACCCGCGCTCGTGCAGGTACGCCTCGATGGCCAGGCTGGAGTCCTCGAGAAGATCTTCGTCGGTGGCCCCTTCGGCGCGGACTGGTACGAGGCGATCGCGCTCCGACTCGGGCAGGGGATCACCGGCGAACGCGACGGCAACCAGCGGCCCCTGGTCGATCGAGATCCGTACGATGGCGTCGTCGCCGACGAAATCGACGCTGTGGGTCGCGCGCGCCTCGTAGTACCCGCGTTCCCGTTGCGTCTCCTCGTACGACTGCAGGGCGGCGAGAATGGCCGTGTTGTCGTACGGCTGCCCAGTGGTCACAGCGGTAGGCAGGGGCGGCGTGGACGTTGGCTCGACGTCGAACTCCACCCGGGCGATGCGCGCCCGCGTCCCCGCTTCGATGCCGAACGTCATTGACGCGCGGTCGGGATCGTGGGTGATGTCGATCCGGGGTGTAATCCGCGCTCGGAGGTAGCCGGCGTCGTGGTACACGAGCTCCAGGGTGCGCGCCACGTCGGGTGCGCGCGACGCCAGCGGAGCAGTACCGAACCGCTCGGCCACGGCTCGACGCAGTTCGCCTTCCGACAGGCCCAGCACGCCTCTGAACTCCAGGCGATCCACAGGGTGAAGCGGGAACAGCTGGAAGCGCAGTTTCGTGCCGCCGCTGACCGCCTCCTGGAACACCTGGATGTCCTCGTACCGCCCCAGGCTGGTCAGATGCGTGATCGACTCGCGTACGTCCGCCATCGACAGCGGCTCTCCCACCGTGGTTTCGAGCAGGCCGAGCACGAGAGCGTCGGACACGACGCGCCCCTCCTGCTCGACCCGGACTTCAGTGATGGTTGGCGCGGGTGTCTGAGCCAGGGCGGCGCCGTCACAGTGCAAAATGCAAAATGCAAAATACAAACACGCGACGCCTTTCACCCAGGCAGTGTCGTAGTTTGCATTTTGAATTCTGACTCTTGCATTACACGCCATTAGAAAACGTGCCTGACGCGGACGTCGAGCGCGTAGGTACTGTCTTCGTTGCGGGAGAGAATCCACGAGAAGCGATCGGTCTGATCGTATTCGAGCATGACGATCTGGTCGTGGGTCGATGAGGACATGCTGCGTGAATACGTCAGGTACACGCGGTCGGACAGGCGCTTGCCGATCGTCACGCGCGCGGCGGGATCGAGTCTTGCTGACTGCGCATTGGGATCGACGAGCGACGGCGTGAGCCGGAACGAATCCACGCGGAACGTCTGTTCGACCACGCGGCCCACTTCGCTCGTGAGGGCGTTCGTGATGGCGCGCGTCGCCTGGTCACGCAGGAGCTGCTCCTGCGGCGTCACACTGCCGTACTGCCTGAACTCGACGTCACGCCCGGGCGTCGCATCACTGAACAGCAATCCGAGAACCTCGATCTCCGGCAGAGGCGGGTCGGCGCTGAACTGGGGTGTGAACCGATCCATCGTGCCGGTCGCCCGGACCAGGACGCGGTAGGTCTGGCTCGGAACGCGCACCTGGGTCTCGGTCTCGACATCGAAGAACGGCTCGATGCGAGTGGGATTGTTGAAGTCGATGGTGCCCCGCGTCACCTGGTATCGCCGCCCTTGGAAGTTGAGCTCACCGCGTTCGATCTCGGCACGCCCGAGCACAATCGGGCGGTCGTAGGTCCCGCGCAGGTCGAGGTCCGCGTTCACCACCATCCGCACGGTGTTGTTCTCGACGCGGAGGGTCGATGGAACGGTGATGCGAACGTCGAATCGAACCGGCGACGTCGTCTGCAGGCCCGGGGTGCCCGCGCCGGGCTGGGCGCCGGAGAGACCGAGGAAACCGCCGGCGCCGTCGAACCGCCTGGTGTAGAGCGCGTTTCGGATAACCATCGTGCCCGAGAGCGTCGAGGCCTCGACCGTGCCCTGCAGGTTCAGGTTGGCGTCGACAACCGAGCGCATGCCTTCCGGGTATCGCAGACGCATGTTCTGTCCGACCATCGTGACGTCGAGCCGACCCGGACGGTAGCCGTCGATGCCGATGCGGCCGCCGAATCGGATGGGGCCACCACCGAGGGTAGCCGTCACCTCGTCGAGCGTCACGCCTCGCGAGTCGAGGCGCACCACCCCGGAAATGTCCTCGAGCGCGTGGGGCAGGTCGAAGTGGCGGATGCGCCCCTCGTCCATCGTCATCGTGCCGCTGACGACGGGCGCCCGCAGAGGCCCGTCAAGCGTCGCCTGAAGCGAGGCCCGCCCGGCGCTCCGAATGTTCGGCACGAACCCCTGCAGAATGCCCAGGTTCGCCTCGCCGACCGTCCGTATCGCGATCCGCTGATTGTGAAGATCGACCTGGCCCGAGACATCGAGTTGGGTGTTGTCGCCGACGAGCCGGACGCTGGTGAGCCTGATGGCGTGCCGATCGAGCGCCATCCTGACCGGACCGTCGTTCCGCAGCCGATAGTCGAAGAGCCGCAGATCGAGGGCATCCACGGTCGTGTCCACGAGGAGATGGTCGAGGTCCATCAACTCGCCGACGACGCGTACGGTGCCGCTCGCGATCGCGGTGGTGTACGGCGAGAGCGTGGAATCGAACAGTCGCAGGTACGGATCCAGCGACGTGTCGGCGACGGTGAACGTCAGGTCGGCGTCCATCTGCTCGGTCAACGCGACCGTGCCGGAACCCGACACGGCGAGGCGGGGGGAGGCAGCCTCGATCCTGATCGCCATCAGCTCGTTGCTCATGTTGATATCGCCGGTCACGGTGCCAATCCCCTCGTCCGCGACGAAGAGATCGCTTACGGTGGCGTGCACGTCGTAGCGCGGGGCCTCGAACAGGCCGCTGCCGGTCGCGGTGAAATCGATCAACCCAGATAACGCGGGCAGTGACGACGTCTGTCCCACCAGGAGGTTCTCGATGGCAAGACGCTGACCGTCGAGCGTGAACTGGTAGGTGCCGTCCCACCCCACGTAGGCGGCGCCCGTGCCGCGTCCGCCGCCCTTGTTGAGGACGATGTTGTCGAGCCTGACGCCCGTGCCCTCGAGGCGCAGGCCCGCCGACGCGCCCTCGAACGGCTGGCGGTACGCCATGCCCTCGACGATCTCCATCGTCCCGAATCCGAAGGGGCGGGTGTAGGCGCCGTACACGTGATACTCGCCAGAGAGCAATCCCTCGATCGGATACTTGTCGAGGAGAAACGCGTGACGCAGATCCGCCACCGGCCGCTTCACGATCCGCACGCGTGCGTTGATCTCCTCCCCGCCGTCGCGACGGGGATAGCCGAGCGAGAACCGGCCGTCGGTCTCGATCGTCGAATCGCCGTTGCGCAGCACCGCGCCTTTCACATCGGCGTAGGCGTTCTCGATGACAACCGACCCCGTGGCCGCGCCCCAGACGACGCCGAAGACTCGCATGCCTTCGCCGGCGAACGTCCCCTCGATGCGCGGACGTCCGATCCGATCCAAGAGCACGCCGTCGAACGTCCCGTGGCCTCCGATGGGAATCGCGTTGGTCGGATTGCCGAACGCGGTCATCAGCCCGGAGAGAATGCGGTCGCTGTCCTGCCAGTCGGCGCTGCTGACATGAAAGGGTATGCGCGAGGCCTCGCCGTACGCCGTGTGCCCTTCGAATTCCACGTACGTGCTCGGGGTGGCGACGCGGCTGGCGCCGATCTCAATCGCGTCCGGGTCGAAGGTGTAGGTGAGCGTCGCGGCCGTCGGAACCGGCTCGGTCGGCGTCGAGTTGTCGAACGGTCCCCAGAGCGGGCCCAGTTTCGCTGTGGCCTCGATCCGCTCGAGCGGCATGCGTCGCGACATCAGCTCCTCACCCGCGGGCGGTTCGATGCGCAGCTCTCCGCCGCCGTGATGCTTCGCGTAGCGCCCAAGCGGCCACTCAAGGAGGTTGCGACCGCTGGCGCGTCCGGCTAGACGGATGCCCTTCACGTCGAGAAACGCCGAGAACGCCTGGAGATCGATGCCCGCGTATTCGGCGTCGAAGGTGGCCGAGGCGGGTTTGTCATGCTGGCCGAGCGGGGCCATGGCGTAGCTGAAGCGCGCGGTGCCGCCGTACAAGCGCGCGGTGGCGTCGGTGATCTCCAACTTCTCTGGCACCCACAGCACCGATCCCCGCAGGTCCGTGAAGCGGTACGCATTGACGCCGGCGAGGGGGCTCGTAAACGTGCCCTTCAGTTCGCGCCCGGTCCGCGTGCGCCCCCCGGGCAACTGCTCGCGGAACAGGTGGAACGTACCCGTGAAGTTGCCCGTCCCAGATACCGTGAAGCGATCGCGGGCAAACCAGATGCCCTTCTCGGTCGGGAAGTCGATCTGCGAATTGATTTGATAGGTCTGCTCGGGCCAGTGCCCCGCATCCACGACGCCGGTCAGCTGCGTCTTCGCACCATCGGTCACCAGGTCGATACGGTCGAGCAGAATCTGACCGTTGGCGATCCGGAACGTCGTGGACATGTCGGTCCGCATCGGAACGTAGTTCTGGAACGCGACGGTCCCGTTCGAGAAGCGTGCCTGCCCGCGATACTCCAGCGTCGGTCTGGCGACGGTGACGTCCAGATTTCTCGCGACGGTACTCCAGGGCGTCCCGTGGTCCTCGTAGGTGAACTGGCCCCGCGACGCCCTCACATACTCGAGGGTCGTCGTCCAGGCGCTTGGGCCGCCGCCGCCGCGGCTCGGGAACTTCGGGAAGCTGTGTCGGCCATCGGCGAAGTACTCGACGTACATGTCCCAGTCGGTCATCTCGATCGTGTCGAAGACCACGCGCCGGTTGAACAGCGTCGTCCATGGCATCGAGACCTCGATGCGCTTCGCGGCGAGAAACGGCCTCGCCGAGGGTGTGAGCCCCTCGATGACGAGGTCGGTGACGACGAAGGCACCGTCCCAGAGATGGATGCCCAAGCCACCGATGTGCATCGGACGGTTGAGGGCGCGGGTGCCGGCCGCCTCGGCGCTCTTCCGGAGCGCCGGACCGAGGTCGACGGTGACTGCGGTGGCGACCGCCACCGCGACGATAACCGCGCACGTGGCGACGACAGCGCGTACAACACGTCGCGTCCTCTTCGTCAGAGGATGATGGACAACGCCGAGTATCGATCTGTAGTTCAAAGCGCAGGGCCTCGCGTGATCCACGCGTGACCCACACATTCTCGCACTACTCCACGATCACTAGTATCGTCCCCGTCTCGACCGACGCGCCCTCTGTGACGCGCACTTCCGACACGGTGCCGGCCAACTGGGATCGCAGCTCGTTTTCCATCTTCATGGCCTCGACGACCACCAGTCCCTGCCGGGGCAGAACCTCATCACCTGGCTTCACCAGCACCTTGACGATCTTGCCCGGCATGGGCGCGACGATGCGATGTGGGCCCGCCGCTGCTCCACCTGGCGCTCCCCCGGGCCGTGCGCTGTTCCACGATCGTCCTGGCAATTCGACGACGACGGGTACGCGGCGATCGTCGACCACGACGGTAAGCCCCCCGCCTGACTCGTTCGCGAAGCTCACGTCGTAACTGCGAGTCCCGATGAGAAGCGACCAGGACCCGCCCACGTGACAGACGTCGACCACGTGCCGGCGCCCGTCCACCGTCGCGACGTAGACGCCCTCTTCACGCTGCACCTCGACCGTCATGGCGCGCCCGGCCACCTCGACATGCAGGATCACGATCGGAGGCCCTCGGACCGCGCGGCTGCCTTCCAGCGACGTCCGGCGGAAAGAGATGAAGAAACGGGAGCCGCAACGGTTGGAGGAGATGGCTCGAGCCGGCTGGCCCGACGGACCGCCGCGGCGATCGCCGCAACCTCCATCAGGCCTTCGTCCGGGCGCTCGAACGGCTGGCCCGAACTGGCGGCCAACAGCTCGTCGAGGTACCCGGTGTGAAAGCGTGCTGCGGCAAAATCCGGATGTTCGAGCATCCACGAGAAGAACGGCAGCGTCGTCTGCACCCCACGAACCTCGTATTCCCTGAGAGCCCGCTTCATGCGCGCCGTCGCCGTCGCGCGATCGACGCCCCAGGTAATGAGCTTCGAGATCATGGGATCGTAGAAGACCGTGACCTCATTTCCCGCTTCGGCGCCGCCGTCGTCGCGCACCCCCGGACCGTGGGGAACGCGGAGCGCCGAGATCCGACCCGGCGACGGCAGGAAGCCGGCGTCTGGATCTTCGGCGTACACGCGGCATTCGATGGCGTGCCCGGTCGGCGCGAGGAGGGTTTCAGGCTCGAGGTCGAGCCTCTCGCCACGCGCGATGCGAATCTGCCACTCGACCAGATCGAGACCGGTGACCATCTCGGTCACGGGGTGCTCGACCTGCAGCCGCGTGTTCATCTCTAGGAAATAGAAACCGCCCTGTTCGTCTAGGAGAAACTCGATGGTGCCGGCGTTGGTGTACGCGACGGACCTGGCCACCGCAGCCGCTGCCTGTGTCATCCGGTCCCGCAATGGCCGGTCCACCACCGGCGACGGCGTTTCCTCGATCACCTTCTGATGCCGGCGCTGGAGCGAGCACTCCCGCTCGACAAAGGGTAGGACGGTTCCATGATGGTCGCCGAGGAGCTGCACCTCGATGTGTCTCGGCCGCGTGATGTAGCGCTCGAGATAGATGGCGGCATCGCCGAACGCGGCCGATGCTTCGGAGCGCGCCGCGCGGACAGCGCTCGGCAGATCCTCTGGCCGGGCCACCACCCGCATGCCCTTGCCGCCTCCGCCGGCGACCGCCTTGACGACGACCGGGTATCCGACGCGGTCGGCCACGCCCGCGATCGCG
>Ga0184628_10000327_pt1 | contig 26790 bp, 32 predicted proteins | sample PLM4_5_b1_FD_133149 | JGI IMG/M metagenome (GOLD analysis project Ga0184628, IMG submission 133149) | Groundwater sediment microbial communities from an aquifer in East River, Colorado, USA - PLM4_5_b1 | ecosystem: Environmental > Terrestrial > Soil > Riparian zone | place: USA: East River...
CGCGGAGCGGGTAGAGCGCGCACATTTGCAGACTATCGATGAACGCGATGCAGCCGAAGAAGCATTGAGCCAAGCCTACTATCTCATCACAGGTGAGAGTCCAGAGTGGTCGAATAACTTTGGGAAGGAGGCCGCGCTTGAACAAATTGATGATGCACAGAGGATGTTGCGCGAGACGGTAAAGCAAGCAGAATCCCGCCTCGCCACGCTGACCGAGAAGGCGCGGGCGTTGCTGGAATCTCTGGACGAACAAAGTAGAGCCTGTCCCCGTGGTGTGTGGCGAGATGACAATACGGCGGATAGGGTGCAGTCAGCCGTACGACTCGCACGCATTGCCCTCCGCGCCTGCCTTGAGTAGAAGCTGTGAGCGATGCGTGTCTCATGGGCGGCATCGTCATCGGAATTTTTCTGAGAGGATTTTTTTCATGAAGCAATACATAGACGCAGTGAATGGAGTAGCAGGTAACGCTGGCGACATCGATCATCCGTTGAAGCTATTCGCACAGGCGCGCATGCTCCCCGGCGACGAGATTTATTTCCACGCAGGACAGTCGCACCCGATCGGCACGTACAGATTCATGACGAACGACATGGTGCTCGACGCATACGGAGACGGCGACGTGCCGATAGTCGTCAAGGTCGTGAATGGTGTATGGATGTATATACGTGACGCCTCGCGCTGTCGCGTGCGCAACATTCATTTCGATGGCGCGCGGCTCGACGGTCAAGTCATGTCCGTCACGACGAGCGCGCCGGGAAAAATAGTCGACGACTTCGAGATCAAGAATTGTAGATTCTCTCGATCCGGAAACGTCCACGGTCTAGTCATCGGCGGATACTCTGGCGGGCGCGTTCGCAACGGGCAGATTTGGGATTGCGTGTTCGACGATAATTTTTTTCACGGCACGCTCTGCTCGACGGACGTGCAGGACGTTATTTATCGACGCTGTCGAGCGACAGGAAACGGCGGCGGCAGCGGCTCGCATGGGTTCACCTGTTGGGCACCGAATGCTTTTCCTGCGCCCGTTCCGACGCGCATCACGTACGCCGACTGCATCGCAGAGCGCACGATCGACGCTAACGGACAGGAAGGCAACGGCTTTCAAGGCGACGATCGCAGTCGCTTGATCACGATGCTTCGCTGTATCTCACGACACAACTTAGGCAAGGGATTCGTATTCAACATGAGCGACGACGGACGCGTCGAGGATTGCGTCGCATACGGAAACGCGAAGGCTAACTTCTCTACGGTAGGAGACGCGAAGCGCTCGACGTGGGTCAACAACATCGGTGTCACTCACGACGATGTCATTAGTGACGACGTCGAAGTAAGAGGCGCATCGACAGCGACGATCGTAAGCGCGCGTGCGTTGACTAGAAGCAAGCCATGAGCAAAGTCTAATGGCACCTGACGGCGGAACGACCGGAACGGATTCTCGCTGGAATTCCACTGCGTCGTCCGCATGGGTGATCGTCAGAAAAATATCGACAGCGACGACAACTACCGCAAACAACGACAATCGATTCGAGACGTCGTCTGCGACAACGCGCGTCGACGTGGAGTTGCGAGTCGTCTATGTGAGTGACATCGTCGATCGTGCGCTCTCAGCGTTTCCGCTGTCGACGTTGACGCGCACGCCAGTTCCCACTGGACCGTGTCGCGTGCGTGATCTGAGTCTGACTCGCGTTGATCCACGCCGACGCTTACACGGCGCGGAGATTCACAATCGCGACCCGCCCCTGCGCACGCTAACGAATGAGCAGACTCAGTCCGTAAAGGAACAAGCCGAGCCAACCAAGACCGACAACTGGCACAGGAACATTCAGAGCGGCGAGTAGCCAGCACACGCACGCCGCGATGAGCAGAACCATTCCGATCGTTACCATGTAACTCTCTCCTGTCAAGAACAACCGAGCGTCTCGCGAGCGCGAGTCCAGTATTGATGTCGTCTATCGTAGTGCGTCAGTCCGCCGTTCACGCGACGCGTGCATGCGATCAGATCGTCTGCGTCGGCGAATTGGTTCAGGTTCTTCCATTGCCAGAAATAACCTGCGCTGCGACACGCGCCGTCAACCGCTTCGAGTTCCTCCGGATGATCGAGCAAATGCGTCGCGCTACCACAGAGCGCTGTGCTCGTGCGCTGATAGTTCGTGCGTCCTGTCGTCTGGATTAGACCACGTCCGAGGTACTTGTATCCGTCGCCGTGCTCCGAGTTGCCGAGCATGAACGCGACGCGATTGCGCGGGTCGTCCTTCGTCCAAGGCTGACCGAAGTCGCGCTCGTATCTTTCCTGTGACGGGGTCGGCGACCATAGTTCGCGCGTGTAGCGTAGCTCGCCGCTCTCCTCTGCGATCTGCGCAAGGAACATCGCGACGCGCGTCGGCGTGTCGATTCCAAATTCAGCAAGCGTACGATTGAGCGGCTCTATGAAACGCAGCGCGCGCGCCTGTGAGTTTGTCATGACGAATTGCAATTGGTTAATTGCGAGGAGTCCCATTGCTGCTACCGATAATCACTGCACGCAAAGTCGAACCGATCCAATTGGTTCTGCGTATGCACATGCGCGCGAGGAGCAGCGTCGCCGCGATGCCGATCACGATGCCGATCACGAGAGCGATGCCGATACAAATTGCAAATGTATCCAGCATCGCTAAATAGTTCAGAAGATAGACTGTGCTCATTTCTCCCTCGTGCGTCGCTCGTCGTATTCAGCAAGGAACTTCATTGCCCATTCGACGTCTTCGTCTGACCACTGCGCGCGCGTGTCCTGACCTATGATCTCTGCCAAGACATGCTCTAATCGTTCTACTCGCCGAGTTAGTTCGGCGATGTCTGCAATTCGTTTCCCCGTTCTTTTGTCATTGTCTTCCCCCCTTGTCTCTATCTGTCGGGTACATGGGATTATGACGATCAGTTATAGGTCCGCTGCGCATCGCGATCTTGTTTTCGATCACTTGCTTGACGACGCGACCCATGAACTCGAATGCCTGCACGCTAAAAAGACCGACGACGCCCGCAGTGAAAAAGCCGAACGACTCAGGCCAGCCAGCGCCCTTCCATGCGTAGTAGACGAGCAGACCTCCGAATCCTCCCATCACAGAGCGCCGAACGATCCCCCAAAAATGTTGTGCTGCCGTCAGTTCCTTCCCGCTGACTTCGTGATCTCGAATGTGTGCAACGATACCGCCGACGAGCGCTGTGATAATGAACCACCACGCGCTAACTATCTCGCTCAGGCGCACAGCGCTCCCCCTTCTCTCGTCGATCCTGAATCAGTAACGCGAGACTCGACATCGCGAACACAGGCATGAGCACGCTCGACGGAGTCCAAGCGCCGTCAAGGATGAACATTGAACAGAGCGAGAGCCATAGGAAGATCGACAACACCAATCCGATGTGACGCGCCGCGCGGTGCGGTCTAATTGCGCCGAACGAAAGAATGATGCCTATCGCAATCATGATTATTGCCCACGCAGCGCCCATGTCGTTCTCGTTGAACGTCATGTAATACTGAGACGGTCCCGGTATCGCAGCGACAAGACCCCAAAGGATTTCGGTTGCGCCGACAATGAACGACGCACACTTGACCTCGAAGCGATCGTATCTGGTGCTCCGCATTATTTGCTTGAGCGTGATCGTCGTGCGCATGAGACTCTTAACGATTCCTTCGTGGAGCACGGTCGCGTCAAGAGGCTTGATAATGAGCGCGTCGAATCCCGCGTCGATTGCCGACGACTCGTAGGGCAGAGCGCCAGTGAGCGCGATAATAGGGATGTCATGCAGTGACGGATCGCGTTTCACTTCTCTCGCCAAGTCGTATCCACTTGCATTCGCGAACTTCAGATCGCACACGATCATGTCGCATGAGTTCGCTCGCGCAAGACGGACGCCGTCCGATACGTTCATAGCCGATATGACTTGGAAGCCGTGACGCTGCAACTCCCTCGTCTGAAGGATGATGTCGTTCTCGTCGTCATCGACCAGTAGCACTAGCATGTTAGGTGTCCGCAGTTATGCGCACGACATTCGTTCCGTCACACTCGACGATCGCGCGCTTCGTGTCCGCGACCGTGATGCCGGTTCCGGACGCGCCGATTACTCGGACGCCGAATCCTCCTGTCGTGTTCGCGTAAATCGTATATGCGCGCGGCACGAGAGGAACGATCACGTCGCGCAGCGCGGTCAGAGCGCCTGTCAGTTCGAGCGAGTCCGCCATCGTCTGCGCATACGTCAGCGTCTTGTTCGCGTCCGCCATCGCGATGACTTGTCGATCGTACAGGAAGCGGATCATATGCTTCACGTTCCGATGATCGAGTTCGCCTGTGACTGCGCTGCCGCTCGTCGTTAGTTCGTACAGCGCCAGCTTGTCGGCAGGAAACGCCGTCGCGTTGTCGCTCACCGCGAGCGCTCTGCTCAACGCGAGATAGCGTGTGCTCGACACAGTGAGCGCGAGCGATCCGTTCGCGAGTGACGTCATCGTTCCATTGATGGGCCAGCGATCGATGCCGGTGTAGTGCCACGTCACGCCGGTCGACGCGGGCAGCTTTCCGAGCCACGACGCGATCGAGACGCTGCCGAAGTTTGCGTTCGCAGTTTCTTCCTTGCGCGACTGCGATGCGCTGATCTGCGTGATCTTGGTGGTGAGGTCGCTCATACGTTGATCGTCCTTCGTGCGGCGAAGCCGCGTCCGACAGTCGCCGATAATTGATAGACGTCGATGTATATCGTCGTCTGACTGCCGCCGAAGTCCGTCGACTGCTGCGCGGCAGTGTACGTTGCAGTCTCAGTCGACGATGTCAGCGTGCGCTTGAGCGTGGTGAATGAGGAGTCCCATATGTCGACCTCATACGATGCTGTCGTCTCGCCGACAGGCACGTCGACATTGTCGCGCCACTCTCCGCTCGTGCGCGGACGGCGATGCCACTTGATCAGAACATCCCAACTAGCGTTAGCGTTCCGTCCTGCGTGAACGTGGACAGGCGCGAGCGGTTCGAGTCCGACGCCCGCGAGTGTGAACGGCAACTGCGTCGCTTCCGTGACGACCTGTCCGAATGCGGGTGCCTTGTAGATGCGAGCGGCGTTAAGCTCAGATGACGGCGTCGTCACGCGGATCGCCGAATCAACGGACAGTAGGGCGAACAGTTCGCCGATGACGTGCGTAGTCATGTGCTGCTCGGTGCCTTGGATGCCACGGAGCAGTCGACTCACCTTGTATCGACGCGCCGATAGAAACTCGGCGTTAACGAATCCGATCAACTCACCGTTTCCGCAGTACGCTCTGTTCGCGCCAGCGCGAACGAGTTCGTCCGTCGACGACGAGAGTTCCTCGTCATTCAATAGCAGTACCTCGAACGAGTTAACCGTGTCGAAGTAGTTGCCGCCTGTCCACGTTGCGAGCACCGTCTGCGCGGAGCCGATCGGCGCAGGCTGCGTGATCACCGAGTCGAGCTTCGTGAACGTGACGCCGCCATCGATCGAGCGCCAGAGTTCCGCTCCTGACCATCCGCTGTAGTAGCCGGAAGCGACCACGTAAAACCCGACGTTGTCGTCTTCGTCGCGCAGTATCGGTATGTCGAGCAGTCGCGCGAGCGTAGGACCGGCGATGCCGACGCCTGTCGCTGCGTCCGGAATGCCGACGCCTGTTCCTGTAGGAGAATAGATCGACGGTCGATCTGCGACGCATGTGAGTTTGATGACGCCTGCGGCTGCGTTCGTTCCTCTGATCTGTAGCGTGTGCCCGCCAGCATAGATCACGTCGCCGGGTTCGAGCTTCGAGTATTTGCGCGGCAGCGCAAGCTCGTGCTCCATGCGTGAAATCCATCTGTCATACAGCGTGAGTTCCGCCAACTGATTAGCGCCCGTCGCAGTCATCACCATTGGAACCTGCACGACGAGAGGCTCCATCGCGGAGCCGATCAGACGGCGATGATATTCTGTCCCTGGCTCGTAGTCGTTGTCCGCGTCTTGATACTGGACGGCAACCTCATACGGCAGCGACGACTCGACAAGTCGCGTCGAGATCATCTGCGCTGGCGGCTTCTCTCCATAGATATGCGCGCCCAGATCGTCGTCGTCTACAGTGAGCGCGACCGTGCCTGTGCGCTTGACCGCTTTGAGCAGGAAGTCCGACTCGATCAAGTCCCACTTGAACGCTGGCAGCAACGGCGTCAGGAATGAACGAACGGAGTTGATGCGACCGAGTCCGTAGCCGAGCAGTACGTCAGACGACAGAGCGCTCACGTTATAGTCGGCGCCGGTGAAGCCTGCGCGATCGAGGAGTTCGCTCACTGCGTCGTCTAGCGGATACGATCCACCCGTCACGCGACCGAGCCGCTCGATCTCTTTCAACAGGACGTTTCCTGTCGACGAGTCCCATATGACAGAGCGATTATCCTCGGTGAATCCAAGCATGAATCCGACGTGCAGTTCTGACTGAGCGACGACCTGTCCTGTAGTCGGATGCACTTGATACGCACGCTTGTCGCTGCCGCTCTCGATGCCGAACGCCCAAATGAATCCGGCAGGGTCTTCGTGAATGTATTGCCCTGTCGTCGACGACGACGCAGTCACAGTCACAGTGAGCAGCAAGACACCGTCAGCCGTGTACTTGCGAATCGTCTGTCGCTCGCCGATCGAGTTCGACGGACCGACCCAGATGTGTCCGGACGCGCTGACCAGAAGTCCGTTGATCGCAGTCATCGCGATCAAGCCGACCAGCGAATTATTGCCAGTGCCGACATATGCAATATATTTTTGTGACGACCCGTCGACCGCTGCGTGCATGTACACGCGACCGGCAATGCCGCATGCGTTCTTCGCCAACTGCGCGCAATAGACTCCGGTGAGTTGCGTGTTCGAGATCGTGAACAGATCGTGATCGATAATCACGCGCCAGAATGAATTGTTTCCGATGCTGCCATCGCCGCGCGCCCATACCGTCTCACTACTTTCGGGAACAATGCCGGGAGCATAGAAGTTAGAGAACGCGCCAGCACCAAGGAAGTTCGTTCCTCCTGTGTATGCTTGCTTCGATCCGTCAGGACGTGCAATCGTCAATCCGCTTCCGAATCCTGTGAGGATCGCGTATCCGTCGAGCGTCATACCGACAGGATTGTATGAGAACGTCGGCGGAACATACGTGCCGACCTGAGAGCCAGCGTAGAAGTTCCAGCGGTTCGCTCTGCTCGATCCGTCTGCGCCTGCATAGATGTCGCCGTTCTTCGAGAGCGTGACATATGCAGACGACACGTCAGTCGGCCCAAGATTCGCAACTGTGCGCACGTCAAGATCAGCGGACGTCGCGGAGCGTGACACGAGGAACTCGACGTGTGTCGGCAGCTTGCCGCCGTACGCAGTGATGTCCCATCCTTCGACGACGACATACGAATAGCCGCGATACGCTGGCGCAAGCGTGCCTTCCGCAGCGAGTATCAGAGGGTCTTGCAACTGCGTCTCGCTGCCTGGATAGAAGCGCAGCGCCGCCGCGAGAAGCGACGACGCCGATAGAGACTCTGTCGTCGCAGCCGCGCTCACGTCATACTTGGTTTCGCCTTGCACTTTGACGGTGAGAATACCGCCAGCCTCTCCCTCGCAGAGCAGATACGCGACGTCGACGAAGTATGAGTACGTCGTATTCGACACAGTCTGTTTGCGCGTTCCTTTGCCGCCGACGCGCTGCGTCGTCGTATTAGGAACCTCTCGGACGGTCGATGCCCATATCGCTTTGCCTTGCACCGGATACGTGCCGAAGATGATCGGCACCATCTCGCCGTACGCCTGACTGATGATGCGCGTGTCCGTCGCGCGAGGTCCGTAGTTGTTCACGTCCTTCGGGCGCGGACCGAAAAAGTAATTGCCTGCGAATACGCCTGCCTGCCAGCCCCACGCGAGCGACGACACACCGAGGAACGTGCCGCCTATCGCAGCGCCGATGCCTGCGCCTGCTACGCCGAGAGCGAGCACCGCCATCTATGTCGCCGCCCACGGAAAGCGTCTGCACCCGCGCAGTCGTCGAAGCCACACATTATCCATCGGCTGCTCGACGCATTTGTTCACGCTCTCATACGCGTGCAGAATCCACGTCGGTTTTATTTGCGTGACGATTGCGATGTGCTGCTCCTTGATGAACGCGAACGTCAGTAAATCTCCCGGCAGAATTTCATGGTAGGCAATCTCATACGTGTAGCGATCGAGCGTCGCTCGGAACTCCATGTCGTTCGGTTGTCGATCGTAGCCATTGACGCACGCATCGACCACGCCGAGATCACGAGCCACGCAGATCGGAAGTCCCGCGCAGTCGATGCCCTCGCCGAGCACTCTGCCCTGATGTCGAAACGGAGTGTCGATGTAGCGACGCGCTGCGTCGACGATCGTTTTTCTTTCGATGCTCATACGCCCTTCGCCAATCGCCCCGGCCCCGGCACATGAGGGAAGCCACGGAAGTTGATCACGTTGTTGAACTTCGCAAGACACGTCGCGATCTTCTTATCGCAGCCTGCGCGGATCGTATACGTGTCGCCGACTTGAATCGTAAACGGCATCGGCAACTTGAGAAGAACCTGCGGCGGCGTGATTAGAGCGTAGCCAGCAACCTCCATCGCAAGACCGTCGTTGAGTCCGCCTGTCCACGTCACAAGACCGTAATCGAACCAGCCGGTCGCAGGCGTCAACGCGGTGTCTCCGAACAGCGCATTAGTGGAACCGATCACCGATGTCACGCTGCTCACAACCAGACCGTTTGCAATCGATCCTGTCGTGATGCCGCAGCGCGCGTCGAACACGTCCGCGTTACATGCTGGTGTAATGAGGCGACCGACGAGCGTCTGCAATCGCTGCATCATGCCGCGCAGTTCTGCGACGAACGTGACGTCGCTCGTCTTGACCTGTCCGAGCCAGCCGCGTCTGATCTTATGGTTCCCCATCGTGAGGTCCGCATAGTTGACCTCGAACATGAGAACCTCTGCGAAGTCCCACTTGCCCGCGAGCAAGTCTTCCTCAGTGATCGCGGCGGAATCGAGATAGCCGGTGACTTCTAAGTTGTCGACGTTGAGTCCAGCGCTCGACTCGATCGCGCTCGCCGTGTACGCGTTCGCCGAGAGATAGTCGACGCCGTCAAATGGAATCGTTTCGATGTGATCCGTGAACGCGAAGACTTGTGTGTCTCTGCGCGTGACCTTGATGCACGTCGCAAGCGTAGTGCGATCGAGAGCCAGATGTGTATTGAAAGATGCGCCGATCGTTTTCATACGCGACGCTCGATGATCGGCAGCGAAGGAAGCGAGAACAGATTGCGCCCCTCCTCGAATCGAATCATGAATTCATCCGTGTCGAAGCGAACAGGGAAGTCGAAGTCTCCGGAGCATGTCAGCACGTCGCCGCCTGTCGGCGCGGTGCCGAACGTTACGATGCCTGTCGTCGAGTCATACTGAAAGTTTCCAGCGCCGGGAGCCTGCGTGACTTCGACTGCGTTCTTGTATACGCGCAGCGTCGGAGTCACTGTCGGCTTCTTTATGTCACGGTAATACGTGTATGAACCGATCGTGTATTTCTTGCGTATCTGATACGTCGTGCCGCTTACTGCGACTCCAGTGCCGAGCACGCCGTCTGCCGTCGTGAACGAGTAGTCGCGCTCCCACTTGAAGCGGAACATATTGCCTCGCCCTACGGCGACCGCCTCGAAGAACGCCTGAAGCTGCGCGATGTGCGTCGAGTTCCTCACTGCATGCACGAGATCGAACTTATGCATCGACTGCGACCACTTCGAGTTTCGATACTCGCGACCGGACACGGTCGGCACTATCTCCGTGAGGAAAACGGGACCGCCGCTCGACTTGTAGCCGATGCCTTCCGGAAAGCGTGGCGACTCTATGAAGCTCATCCGTTTTTACTCATCTCATAATCGAGTTGACGACCGATGCGCGCCGCGATCTGCGATGCGGATTCGTGACTCGTTCCTTGCGGCACGTTGATCTCGATGTGCTGCGAGTTGTATGTGTCACCGCTCGATGAGCGCGCACTGCCGCCGCTGCCCTTCGGGGTGAATATCTCCGGACCGACCTCGCCGACCCAGTACGGAACGCCAGCGCTGACGCCGCCGCCCATCGCGCGATGCGCGACAGCGAGCGGGTCCATAATCATTTCGTACATGCGCGTCGCCGTCTCGCTCACGGACGACGAGCGCAGTCGCTCGATTGCAGACTGCCTGCTGATGTCGATCACGTTCTGCGAGCGCATGCGCTCGACGACGTTGTTCGGGATGATCGTGCCGCTCTGCGTCGGGACGAATATCTCCGGACCGGATTCGCCGACGAGATACGTCGAGTTCGCCGTGACGGGTCCGCCTTCCTCGCGCGCATGCGGCAGCATCGGCGCAAGCATTCGTTCGATGCGCTCGCGCAGCGTGACGAGGTTCGATACGGACGACGAGCGCTCATGCTCGCGCTCTTGTGTACGATCGAATACATTGACGTGCGCCTGCATACTCTCGCGTACCGCATCACGCGCCGACGCACTACGATCGCTCGATAGACTCTCGATAGACTCTCGATAGACTCTATCCGTACTCTCGCGCGACAGCGACGGCAGTATCCGTTCGATGCGCTCGCGAATTGTGTGCAGTATCGAGCGATCGGTACTGTCACGCTTTTCGGTACTCTCGTGAAAACGATTGACATCGCGCAGCGCAGAATGCTCGCTTCCGTCTGTATATCTTTCGATATAGTCATCACGAATTGTCGATGCTGTCGACGTATGCAGTAACTCATTCACTAAGCGATCGGCGCTCGACTCGCGCAGCACACGATCGCTGATCTGCTCCGTGTGCGAGCGCTCCCCCACGACGGACGAATCCCGAAGGAGCGTCAGCGTCGTGGGGATCGCAGCGGCTTGCGCCGCGCTCTCGCGTGTGTTCGTGTGTGTATCGATGCTTGTCCGTGTGTCCGCATGCGTGTGCGTGAACTCACGCGCAATGCGCTCGATCGTCGACGCAACCGACTCGTGCTCATCGCGTGTCGACTCGCGCATGCGATCGATGACCGCTACACTCTCGCGCTCTGCGGTGATACGTGCGGGCGCACGCGACGCGTTTAACGGAATAGGCGACGTCGGGTTCTCCGGTTCGACTCCGGGCACCGCAGTCTTCTCACGGAACGAATCAGTCAGTCGCTCGACACGCTCACGGATGGCGATTGCCAGCGGCGACGTGGCGATTGCCTTCACGCGATCGAGGAGCGCGCTCGACTTCTCCGTGGTCGTCCTGCTATCGGTGCGTCCGAGTATGTCTTGCGTCGAGTCGGACACTGCCGAATGTGTGGCGCGTACGCTCTCCATTTCTCGAACAGCTTCGCGCAATACGGACACCGCCGAGTCTCGATGCGTGCTCTCCTTTACGTCGCTGTCGCGCAGCGTGTCGCGCTCCGCGCTCCGCTCGATCTGCGCGATGCGCTCGAACGCAGTCTGCGCCGCGCTGTGTTCGCGATCGACGAAGCGCTCGCTGCGCAACTGACTGTCAGTCAGTTCGCCCTCACGCGAGTTGTTGGTAAGCCGAGGCTGCGTACCAACTCCGCTTGTCACGAGCGAGCGAAAAGGGGGGTTATCGCTCGCTCGCTCGATCACTGCGTCACGCACGCTGCGATCAGTAATTGTCGACAGAGTCGACAGTTCCTTGCGATCGCTGTCGATCTCACTCAGTCGCAGGACGTCCGCTGTGCGCTCGCTGTTTTCGTAGCGCTCACGGACGGACGCTGCGGCTTCGTTAAACGCGCTGTGATCGATCGCGGATAGCTCGACATAGTTCGAGAGCGTCGTGTCCTGCGAACGCGCCACGGACGCGCTCACGCGCTCACGATCGATCGCTTCCATAGTCCGGAGAATCTCGGACGCTTTGCTCTGCTCGGACGCGCTCCGATCAGTGACGGATTCGATCGAGCGCAGGACGTCGTTCGTCTCGATCCGCCCCGCCGTGCTCGGCACGAATATCTCGGGTCCGCGCTCGCCGACCACGTACGGCTGCGCGGCAGCGACGGGTCCGCCCTCTGCTCGGAAGAACCCACCGAGGAAGCCGAGGATGCTGTCGAGGAATCCGCCGCCGCTCGACCCCGGCTGCAACGGCCCGACGAACGATGCGCTACCGGGAGTTCCGACACCGCCGCCGCTCCCACTGATCAGCTTCGATGCGATCGTGCCGAAGCTGCCTTCGTCGCCGAAGATGCCTTTGAATAATTTCTTGCTGATGTCCTGCGACACGAGCGACGTGACGTCACGCACGATCGAATTGGTGAAGTCGTTGAATGCTTCCTTCGCCGTCTTCGCCCCTGTCGCGACGTCAGTGAAAAAATCTGCGAGCGCGCTGTCGGCAATCTCGTCGAACTTATTCTTGACGAGGTCCGCATTCGCGATCATCTCGTCGACGATCAGCTTGAAGTTGTCGGCGTCCTGACGCAGACGAGCGTCAGACCCCGGCGCGTTCGCGATCTCGACATACTTGTCGGCGAGTCGTTGCAGTTCGGGGATCGCCGCCTGTCGCGCGGCGCTCGCACGTTGCAGGAACGTCAACTGCCCGATTGATCCTGCATCCTGCTCTGTGCGCAGTCGCGCCTCTTGATTGCCGAGTCGCTCTTGTATCAGCGTCGACTCGCGCGTGATCTCGTTGATCTCCGCTGACAGTATCTTGCGATCACGCAGCCTGCGATCCAAGTCGACCGCGCCTTGATCGCCACGATTGATCGCTTGCTTCAGGAATGCTTCGCTCTCGAATGCGTCGCGCGCTTCCGCCGCCTCACGAAAGCGACCTTGCAGTTCGAGCAGTTGCGCGTTGAGTTCCGCGACCTGTTGCGCGTACTGATTATCCGATTGCTGCGTCAGTAATCGCTTCTGCTCGTCGAGCAGCGCGAGCGCTTCCGGATTCAGCTTGAACTGTCTGCGCAGGTCTTCCTGTTGCGACTCGATGCGCAGCTTGACCGACAGCACGGTGTTGCCTTGCAGATCGGCGACGTCCGCCTTCAGATCGTTCAGCGTGCGCGCGTATTTTCGGACCGCCTCCTCTTGCTCGAAGAACGATTTGGTCCCTTCAAGCGCGAGCGTCTGATAGATGTCTCCGATCTTGTCGGCAAGCTCGGCGATCTTCGTTCTGTTCGCAGCCTTGTCAGCCTGCGTTACGAGCTTGCCGTCGAGCGCTCTCAGTTGCGCGATCTGCGCTTCGTATGACGCAACGATATTCGCTGCGGCAGACTGCGCGCGCTCCTCGCGCTGCGCATAGAACTGATCGAGCGTGATTAGATTCTGATCAAGCAGAATCTTGTCGACTTCGTTCAGATGCTTTTGCAGACCTTCCTGTTCCTTGATCTGCCGCTCGAACTGTTTGATCGCTTCGTCCGCGAGCGCCTTCGCGTCTGTCGCGCTCTTGCCAGCGTTGATGCGCGGTGGCGCAGGGACTCGCGGCGTTGCAGGTTTCGTTTCTCCTGTGATCGCCGTCGGGTCAGTCAGAATGCGCAGATGCGCCTTGTATGTCGCCTGCTCCTCAAGCAGAACCTTCTTTTCTTCCTCAAGCTCCGCACGCAGCGTCTTCGATATAGACGTGGACTTGAGTCTCTTGTCGACGCTTGCCATCGTCGTCGCGAGCACGTCGATCTCTTTTCGCGTGCGCGCAATCTCGTCGCCGACGACAAGCCCCTTCGCTGCGCCGAGCAGTCCGCCGAAGAATCCCTCGCCTGCTCGCAGCGCGTCGAGGAATCCTTTCGCCATCGCGTTCAGCGTAGGCAGTAACTCGTTCAGAATTTCTAGCTTCAGTTTCTCGAACGAGATTGTGAGAAGCGCGACCTGTTCCTTGAACGTGTCGACCTTCTGCACGCTCTCGTCGTCGAACGCGCCGCCGATCTTCTCGATCTCCGGAGTGAGGCGCGCGACCTTCGACGCGAACTCATCCATCGCGCGACCGGACTTGCTGAAGTTGTCGCGGAGTAGAGCGACCTTGTTAGCGCCGCCCTCGAACTTATCTAGATTCGCGAGCGCCTTGCGCAGAACGGCATCGAAGTCTTTCGACTTGATGTCGTCCATTGTCAGACCGATCGCCTTCAGATCGAGCAGCGCTTGCGGATCACCGCCTTGCGCCTCCGACAATCGCGTCGAGAACTTGTCGAATATCTTTCCGAGTTGCTCAAGCTCGATGCCGCTCGCCTTCGCGACGCCTGCGAGTATGTTGACTTGCTGCGCGCTGATGCCGAACGCCGCGCCAAGATCGCCGACGTCGTCGATCTGATTGATCATCCGTTGCAACGGACCGACGATCGTCTGATCGATTGCGAACGCGGCGATGCCGCGCTTGAACAGAGCGCCTGCGGTATCCGCTGCGCCGCCGAGTGAGGCTAGTTCCTTCTTGATCTTTTCGACGTCGCGCGAAATCTGCGCCGTGCGCATCTGCACATCGACGAGCACACTGCCGACGCCGCCACCACTAGCCGCCATTGAGCATCTTCCTCACGGTGATCTGATATTCACGCAGCGCCATGAGCACATGGAAGACCGTCTCTGCATCGCGATCCGGCACGCCGACGGCATCGAATGCTAGTGACATAGCGTTCCAGTTGATCTCGTTCCCCATCGCTGACCAAACAGTCAGCGCCATCATCCCAATGACAGGTGGAATGAGCGGCTCTTTCCTGTACACAGGAAGCGCGCGCCGTTCAAGCCACTCGATTAGTTTTTTGATTCTGTGTCCGCTTTGTTCTTAGCCTCTGCGAAGCGCTTGAGAATCAGCGTCGCGATGTTCATCCAGTGATCGCCTTGATCGGACCACCACTCGTTGAAAGCATCTGCTTCCCACGGCAGAACTTCGTCCGAGCCTTCGCCGAACGCCTGCTTCTCCGTGATCTTCCATCCGTCGACGAACTGCTTCGCCCACTCCGCAAGCTGCGGAAGTTTGACATCGTCGCCGCGCGGATAGTTGATCGCCTCGCTATCTGTCGGACGCCGCAGGATCAAGATGACGCCAGTGTCGAGCGTCTCCTCGAACCTGCGTGCATTCCGGAAACGGTTCCCTAAATCGCTCATGAGAGCACCTTATGTCGTTGTCGTGTTACTAGGTGGCGTAGTGCTGCACGTCACCTTGCGGCGTGAAGCTGATCACCGCTGTCGCCGCTGCGTTCTGCCCCAACTCGAAGCCACTGCCACCGGACACGAGCGCATTGAAGATCGTCTTCTCGCCAGATGCGAAAGTGATCTTGAACACAAGCGTCGTGTTCGCCTTCGTCGCAGCCTTGATCTCCGCGACTGCGGCGAGCGTCGGCTGGAACAGCGAAGCGATGGAGCCGTCAGGTGCGTCAGGCAGACCATACGCATACTGCTTGACCTTGTCGATCAGACGCGTGATGTCGATCTTAGCAGGCGTCGGGTTCGGCATCGTGATGTTCGTCGCGTTGCTGAGAATCTGGAACGCCGTGACCTCTGTTGCGGTGCCGCTGACCCACGTCGAGTACGCGCTCGTGTCCAGACCTTCGAGCGTGAACGTGTCGGTCGTCGGCGCAGTCTTCACGCGGACGGCTTGCTTGTCCAGTTCGACCATCCCGTCGCTGACGCTGAACACAATAACGTCGCCGCCCGTCAAGCCGTGAGCGGTTGCAGTCGCGACGCCTTCCGTTGCCTTGGTCAGCGCGGTGACTGTGATAGGCGAACCGAGCGTGTCCTGAATCTCGACTCGTACATTGGTGCCGATAATTGCCATTGTTCTACTCCCCTAAGATTAAGGATGCCAAAATGAATACAGGCTCGGTTCAACAAACGAGTCAATCGCTGGCTCGTAGTCATCGGGATCGCCCGGTTCCCGAAACTTTATCGTGATGCCTGCCGCCGCTTCGATTGCTGTTCTCACAGCGTCCGCAGTCGACATTGCATCAGCATATGTTTCTCCCCATGAATCAAACACGAACACGGACTTCGTCATTCCTGCGTAGCCTGACAACGTCATCAGCGGCTCCGTCGAAAGTTTCCGATATACGACATACGGCATCGGCGTCTTCTCTGGCACTGCGTTTGCGTACACGCGCCCTCCTGCTATGGACGTTAGCGCCGTAACGATGTCAGACTGAATGCTCACGCTTGCACCTTGGCTCGATACTCGTCGAACAAGTCCCTAGTCCAGCCGCTCATCGAAAAGACCTCGTGAGCATGCGCGCGAGCGATAGCGTACCAAGAATCGTTGGTCACTGGATAGCTCGCAGTCGGAATATCGAGAGGCTCGTAAAAGTGTCCAGAGTCGTCGCGCGGAATTCCGCACAGGATGACGGGAGAGTAGCCGAGCGTAAGCGCAAGCATCGTCGCGAAGCATCCGGAAAAATCGGGAGCAAGATCGCCGAACCATGTGCATTGAACTCCCGGCGCAGGCTTCTTCCATGAGTGACTGATCGTCTTGAGCGGCAGCGTCGAGACGCCGTCCGCTCTGATGCGACCATCCTTCGACATCAGATAGCGCTGCGCAGGAATCAGCGGAGCGAACGCCTCGCGATGCAAGCCACACCAATGCGTCGTATTGCGCAGGAATAATCCGGACATTTTTACCGCGATGATGTCGGAGTCGGGATGTGGCGCGGCGCGCAAATCCTCCCATGCACCGCGCGCTGTGCCGACGACTCGGACGGGTCGACCGCGATACTTGCCTGTTAGATCGACGCCGTCAATGCAGCGGAGCCACGTCGTCATTTCTTCTGCGCCTTGTCGATGTCCTTCAGTAGCGAGTCGCGCATCGCGGTAATCGAAAGCTGCGACGTCGCTGTGAATGCTGTTCGCATGTAATGACTCGGTCGCGTGCGCTTGCTCGCAGCGCCTCTGATCTGCTTGCGAGCAAGACCGACTAGCTTGTATTCAAGCGTCCGTCTCGACGAGCCTGCGCGATGCTGCGGCAGTCGACCGACGATCTTGTGACCGAACTCGACCCATCCACCGTAGTAGGAATTGTCGCGAGCGTCGGCATTCATGCGATTGTTTCCTCGCACACGCACGAGCGCGACTTGCGTCTCGTTCTTACGCGAGCGCTTCTTACTGTACCCGACGACGATGTTTCTCCGTAGTCGTTTCGACTTGCCGATCGGAGCCTGACCGCGCGCGTATCTCTGGATCACGCGCGCGCCTGCGATTGCCGCTCTGCGAGCGAACGCGTTCTTGACGTTGTCCGTGAGCTTGTCCAGTTCGACGAGCACCGCAGGAAGCCCGCTGATCTTGATGAACTCATTCGCCACGGAGTCCCTCCGTGCAGACGCATTCGATCTTGCTGTTCTTCTCGTCGATGTTGCGAATGCCATCGATCGTGAATATGCGATCTCCGTACAGGAAGCGCCAGCTTGTATCGAACGCCGACAACTCGGAGTTGTCTCCGCGTATCGTGATGCGATGCGTAACGGACGAATGAATCTGCTCCGCGACGAAGCGCTCCGCAGTCGAGAGCGGATCGACTTGTGCGTACACGTATGCGACAGTCGTCCAGTTCGTCACGCGTTCGCCGACAGCGTCTCGTGATCCGGACGGTTGCTGTGCCGCGATGTAATGTCTGAGCGCGCCAGAGCGAATCATCACCACGTCCAGATGCGATAGTTTGCGATGCGTTCCATTTCCATCTGCGGTATTTGCGCGACGATCGTGCCTGTCACCGTGCGCTCGCGGAACTCGTACGCGTGACTGATCGTTTCAAGGATCGCGTGCGCTATGTCTTCCGGAATGTTGTCAGGATCGCTGCCGTATCCGCAGAGGAATTGAATCTCGACCGCGTCGATCGCCTCGTCATACGTGCTCGGCCACGTCTCGCTTTTCTTGAGCACGATGCGTCCGATCGTCGACACGACGTCGACGCTGTACTTGCTACTGTCGAGCGTCTGTTGCACGTCGCTCTCGTCTTGATACTTGATGTGTGTCACGCTCACGAGCGGCGGATACGGCAGATGCAAGGCGACATTCTGATGGCGCGGGAAGCAATCGTCATACGCCTTCAGTGTGCGCGTGATGAGCGCGCGTCCGAGGAAGTCTTCTACTGCTCGTCGCGCGGACGGTATCAGCGTTTGCTCGATGAGCGCATCCTGCGCAGTCGATGTCTCGCGCATGAAATGCTTTGCCTGCGCGAGCGTAACCGGCTCGGCAGTGACGTCAGTCTCAATGATTGTTCGCGTCAGTTGTTTCGCTCGCACGCTTAGACCTCCGCTACCGTCTGCCCTATAACATCGAATACGTTCTGCGCGACGCGTATGACCGTGACGTTCATGTGAGGATCGAGAACGAGCGTGCCGCCAGCGGGCGCATTCAGCGTAACGCCTTCTCCTGCGGTCAGCGTGCAGACTTCCGCGCCTGCGTTGCGGATGTTCCATACGCCTGAATTGGGAAGCGCGTGCGTAGCGTCCGGACGGAACGTCACTGTCTTCGCTTCGTCTGACTTCGTCATGCGAATGTAGGTGCCGGATTCGCTTGCCGTGACGTTGTGATTCGCGGCTGCGTCGTCAGCGACTCCGCTCGCCTCGCCTTGATCTTCGCCGAGACGATCACGAACCAATCGATCGCGTGTCACGTCATCGACCACGATGATCTCGCCGACCGTCGCCGTGTCAGCGCCGATCGCAACCTGTTTCAGTATGAGAACTCTGCGCATGATGTTGTCCTATAAGTTCGTGCGCTCGACCACGAACTCGTTGCGATCCGCCGCCTGTCCGTTGCCTGTCGAGTGAAAACCGTAGCGCCACGTCCCGCTTGACGTGACGTCAACGTCGGCGCGATAGATGCCGGTCGACACACGCACGACCATCGGTCCGACCGTGTATTGATATTCGATCGTCTCCTCCCCCGGCTCACGCACGCGGAAGAACACCGCAGTCGGGTCGACCAGCGTGCCGGTCGAATCTCTGAAGGTGCCAGTGCAGCGGACCAAGTCGCCCACGTCATAGCGGTTCATGCGATCTCCTCAGTGAGCGTGACGCTGTACGCGAGCGCGTCCGATAGGACGCACGTATTCGCCAGCGCATCGTCGATCGCGCATGAGTTCGCGAGCGCGTCCAATACGTCGACGGTGGCGATAATTCCTGTCGAGAGCCAAGCATGCGGCGTGAACGTGACGACGCAAAGTCCCTGCATTGCGCCTTCGGTATCGACCGCGCCTGACAACGAGAACGTCAGATCGATCGCGCCGTACAGATCGCCTGTCGCGCCCATCGTCGCGTCGGACGCGAACGCGAATGATGACGTGCCGCTCAGTTCGGACACATGGATCATCGACGCGCTCGGGGTGAACTCGATCAGGCATGTCGCGGCGATGCCGACGTCTCCTGTCATTGCAGCGCTCGGCGTGAACGTGAGCGCGCATGTGCCAGCCATCGGAGCCGTCGACCCCATGCTCGCGCTGACGACGAACTGCATGACCGCGCTCGCTTGCAAATCGCCGTTTGCCGTGAGAGCCGCTGTCGGTGTGAACGTGAGCGTCTCGCTGCCAGCAAGAGCGCCAGCCGCCATCAGCGTCGCGCTCGGCGTGAATGCAACGGTGCCGCTGCCAGCCAAGTCGCCCGTCGCAGTGAGCGTCGCAGTCGGCGTGAACGTGACGACGCTCTGCCCGTACATGCCGCCATCCGTGAGCATCATTCCGGACACAGTGAACTCGACGAGCGCGGATGCTGCGAGCGCACCCGCAGCGGTCATTGTTCCGCTCGGTGTAAACGTCAACGCAGAAGCGCCTGAGAGCGCGCCTGCCGCGTCGAGCGTCGCAGTGGGCGAGAAGGATAGCGTCGATGTCCCTGCGATCGATCCTGCGCCGTCTAGCGAAGCCGTAGGGGTGAACGTCAGCGTCGATGTTCCTGAGAGCGCGCCCGCTCCTGTCAGCGCAGCGCTCGGCGTGAACGTGATCGTCGACGTACCGTCGATCGTCGCGTCGGTGGTCATCGATCCGCTCGTGGTGAACGCGAGCAGCGCGGACGCGACGAGCGCGCCTGCTCCGGTCATCGTCGCGGTCGGGGTGAATGTAATTGTCGACAACGCCGACAGATCGCCTGACGCCGTCAGCGCAGCGCTCGGCGTGAACGTGACGAGCGATGTGCCGTCGATGAAACTGTCCGCCGTCATCGTGCCGCTCGGCGTGAACTCGACGAGTGACGTCCCTGCAATCGCGACCGCCCCCGATAGCGTCGCAGTAGGTGTGAACGTCACCGTCGAGGTTCCGCTGATCGCTGCATCCCCGCTCACGCTTGCGCTCGGCGTGAACATGACGAGCGATGTGCCTGCGAGCGTCGCGTCTGCGAGAAGTGTCGCAGTCGGTGTGAACGCGAGTGTCGATGTGCCGCTGATGTCCGCGTTGAACAGCAACTCGCCGGTCGACGCGAACGTGACAGTCGACGTCCCTGCCAGCACACCGTCCGCAGTCAATGTTGCCTGCGGCGTGAACGCGAGCGTCGACGTTCCAGCAAGGATGCCGTCCGCAAGCATCGTTCCGCTCGGTGTGAATGCGAGCGTCGAAGTGCCTGCGAGTGCTCCGCTGCCGGTGATCGTTCCGGTCGGCGTGAACGTCAGTGTCGCGAGCGCGTCGAGCGCCACGCTGCCTGTCAGTGTCGCTTGCGGCGTGAACGTGACGAGCGATGTTCCTGCAAGGATGCCGTCCGCCGTTATCGTCCCGGTCAGATCGAACGCGAGCGTCGCGCTGCCGACGAGCGCGTCAGGCGACGTCTCTGTCGGATACAGTCCGCCGAAGCGACGCGAAACGCGTCGACGCTTCTCGCGCTTCTCCGGTTGCGGGATTGCGTAGCGGATGAAACTCATTGCCGAATGTCTCTGTGCGCAGGACGCATAGGCGGCATGCCGACGAACGGAAGCGCCTGCGGCTCAAGGATGAGATAGACGAGACAACCGTCCTCGTTGTTCGTGCTACCGGTGCAAGTGATCGTCACTGTGCCTGGAGTTGTTGTGGTTGCAGTCGTAAAACGAAACAATCCAGCATCCTCCTCGATGTCCACCGTTGCGTTAACCCATGTCTTCGATGCGGTGTCGGTTGCGCCAGATACGACCGCGAGAAATCCTCCGCCTGTCGGAATAGTCACGCTGCCTGTCGTCAGCGGGTCGCTTGCATCCATGTCCGTAGATGTATCTGATCCAGACTGCTTAACTGGAAACTTCGCGTCGGTAATAGCGTACACGCCGATATGATTTTCAGCACCGAGCACCGATGCATTCGTCGTGATCGTGATCGTTGCTGTTGTGCCTGTCGGCCAAGGCAGGAACCATGCAAACGCCGATACAGTATTAAAGCTGCTTGTCGCAATCTGCGTCATCGCGACGCCATCGATGTTTGCACCAGTGATCGATTGCGCAGTCTCCTCGCCAAGAACGACAACGATCACACGATCCTGACTCGCAGTGCCAATCGATGCGCCGCTGTACGTTATGACGTTCGCTGATGACGTCACACCGGCAGGATTCGCGGTCCGTGTGATTCCAACTGCCATGACTACGTCATTCCTCCCACTCGAAATAGAAATCTAGAATCTGGCCTGTGCCTGTAGGTATCACGATGCCGAGTCCGTTCGCTGTGCCGACAGGAATGACGAGTCCGTTATCGCCGAACGTCCACGCCCATCCAGCGCCGATTGCGGAGCCGAGCGACACTTGACGGAACGGAGAGCCGCTCGTCGTTCCGTCCGCAGTGTGACCTGCGAACGCGGTGCACTGCGCAGGATTAATGTCGTGCGCATTCTCGGTGAGTCCAGCGCCGACGTTCGTCGCAGCCGAGAATCGCTGAAGCGCAACCGCGACCGCAGTCGTTGTCGTGTTCGATACGCCGATCTCTCGAATGCGAGCGCCGAACGTGGCAGACCCGAACAGAGAAGCAATCGCGCGCGCAGAAGTTCCTGCCACGCTGCCGCGTCCACCTACGGAAAATCGCATGTCACGCTCCCTCGCTCTGTGCGGCAATTTCCAAATTGGCACGCGTCTCGTCGATGTGCCCGACTGCGCGTTTCAGTTGATGCTCAACTCCTAGCAGTTGCTCTATTCGACGCATGGTCTTGACGTTGTATTTCGTCGTGTCGTATTGCGACTGAGCGTCTGCCGCATTCTTGCTGGCAGCTTCGAGAAGCAGAACAACGCGTGCGCGAATGTCGTCCAGATCACGCTTAATAGCTTCGATCATTGTGACTGCTCCTTTACCATTGCATGCCGGTTGTTATGACGTGCAACTTTGCCACTGGCGCAACCGCCGATTTCAATCGCACCACGCGCGACGGATAGATGATCGGCGGATGCCCTGCGAACACAGTCGTCCCGTCCAGAGTCCCTGTCCGAGACGCGCCCGTAGAATAGAGCGCGTCCGGATGATTGACGAGCGACGAGTAGAATTTCAGATCATCAGTGAAAAAGCTAGGCGCGTATCTATCCGCGAGCGCAGCAATGACGCCTGGAGTTTGCACGCCGTTCCATACTGCCAACTCACCAACCCTTCCCCTGAGATTGCGGATGTCATCGACTGATCGTCCGCCGACCTCGAAGCCGGAGTTCGATGTAATCTCGCTCGAGCCGTTTGTGCCAGAGGCATAACTTGCTTCCGCTCCGTCGATGTAGATGTGGACGCTTGAGTGAGTCGTCATGACGCCGTCATGCGTTGCTATCAGGTTGTACCACAGGTCGGTGCTCAACGTGTTCGTGGTCGTCTTATCTAGTTGCGATCCTGATCCGTTCCGAAAAAATTGAACGGCATTCCCGAGTCCTGTCGGCAGATACAGCAGCAAGCCGGGACCGCCGCCAGATGATGCGGAATTAAAAATGTATTCGCTTGCTCCTGTCGTGCTCCCTTTGTTCAGCCACACAGAGATCGTGATCGGCTGCCCCGTCGTGTCGAATGGACTCGCGTAATCGATACGGTCGGTGTTGCCGTTAAAATCTCGCGCCACGTTAGCCTTCTCTAAGTTCCGCCCATAGCAAACCCATCTCAGCGCTTGCCGTGTCGTTCGCTCCATCGTCAGAGTCGCGACGAGCGAGAAACCGCAGCATGTCGCCGACCGCCACGCCGTCCGTGTTCGAGAGCGAAACGGTAATTTCCATCAGCACATACGTCGAGCCTGGAACCGTCGTGATGCTCGCGTTCGCGCTGTCGAACGATGTCGTCGTGTTCAGATTGATTGCGTCGCCAGGAGTGACTGCCTCGACGTATATGTCGACATCGAACGTGCCTGTCGTTGCTGACGTAAGAATGCCGAGCACGAACGACAGAGCGCCTCCTGCGAACGCCTGCGGCATCGCGACTGCGAGTGTGACCGCAGCGTGCTCGTCAGAGCCATCGGGGAACACGATGACCTTGCGACCATTCCAATCCGCGGGATATGCAGGAAGATCGCCTGCCGTGACAGGAACCGTATCACCGTGCCAGCATGCTTGATCGAACTCTAGTAGCGTGACGGCCATCAGTTATTCCCTCGATCGAAGCGCGAGCGCAGAACCCAACGCACGAGCAATTTTTTCTGTGCTGCCGTGAGCACGAGCGGACTCGTCGCCGAGTTGATTGCATTCGACAGAGCGGTTTGCAGCGCTGCTCCTGTGAGCACATCTTCGACCGCTTGGATCGCAGCGTTCACTTGCGGCTTCGTGAAGTTGACGCCGCTGCCGTCACTCGTCAGTTCACGCACGAGCGGCTGACGCACGTCATCGATTTGTTTCGCAGTCAGAATCGCCATGCGTGAGTTCCTCCGCTTGCTTCGCTTTACGGTGCCGGTGCGGTAAAGATGCCCTGCACCATCGTCTTGAGTTCCGCGAGTTGTTCCGGCGTCGCGCCGCTCGCTTCGAGTTCCGCGATGCGCGCTTCCAATGCGTCGACTCGCGTCTTGACTTCAGCCGCCTCTGCGACGACTGCGTCTTTCACGTCTTGAACAGTTGCCATGATTGCTCCTAACCTAGAGTTGAGATAACCGCGTGTTATTGGTAGCAGATCGAACAGACTCACGGAGTGCCCTACTTATCAGGCTTGCCAGGCTCATCCGGTCGTTTGCCAAGATCGATCAGACCACCGATGACTGTCTTCTCGATCATGTGAACGTCATGACTCGAAAGATTCCTATACGTCACCGCCTCCATGACGCACACTTCCTTGCCGTCGGCGTCGGTGATCGTCATGCCCTTCAATACAACCTGCAACGGCTCTTTCATGTCTTCTCCTTTGGTTGTTAAGGCGCGGGTGAAACAGTGTACGGAACGCCCTGCAATCGCAGAGCGGAGTCGCTCGTCGCGTCCGGACCCAAGTCCTGCACCGAATACTTGCGACCGCCGATTGCGAACGTCGTATCCTCTGGCGGCTTCGGCGGATCGGGCGGAACCGGCGGCGTCGTTCCTCCGAGCGAGCACCAGAATCCCTTCGTGAACCCAGTGGTCGAGCACGGCGCAATCTCAGCGAGCGTCGCGACCTTGACCGCATTCCAGCATTGTTGATTCGTGAGCCGATTCGTCACGGACGCGACAGGACAGTTCGCCTTGCTGATGTCGCCTGCGCCCATATTCGTGCTGTGATACATGAGATAGTTCGGTGCCTGCTCCTCGAAGTAGTAGCCGAAGTCCTGTCCGCTATTGTTGTGATTCAGCGATTGCACCTTGCTCGACAATATGCGATGCGCATTGACATCGTAGTAAGCGAGATAGCCCATGAAGTCCTGCGGTGTCGACGGCGTCTCAAGGATGTCGCCTTGCAGATAGCGCACGGCAGGACGGATGACGGTGCGATCGAACATGATGTTCCTGAACGTGGTCGACTTCGGTTGATTCGGTGACGTGTCGATGACGTTGACGTAGTTTTTCAGAGTGCCGTCGATTATTTCAAGAACGCCCGATGTATAGCCCTCGGTGCCCTGCGGAAACGCACCGCGCGTTCCAGGCAGCGCGATGCCTTGAACGAATCCTTCGATGCGAATGTTCCGGAGCGTCAGCTTGCCGCTCTCGTATGTCGTCGAGCGGAAATCAAGACCGTGATTCTCGTCGCTTGCCTGCGCGCTGATCGCAGGATCGTTGACGCACACGTAACCGTCATACGTCGCGCTGATGTTGCGCGCGCTGTACAGACACGCTTGCGCGATGTGCCAGTTCTTCGCGTTGCGAATGACGCCGACATTTCCTGACGCTCCGACCCAGTATCCGTGATTGGACGAATACGTTTCGTTGTCAGAGTGATCTCTGCTCGGCGGCGCGATCCGCGCAGGCTGCGTCGGCCAGCCGTAGTATTCCCACTCGCTGTCGATCGCGATGTCAGCGCCACGGAAACGCGGCACGACGGGATAGTGATAGCCGAATCCGGACGGCGGACGATGATTGATATTCACGCCCGCGTACTGTGCGTTTGCGCATATGTTCGATCTCACGAAGTTGTCGTTGCCAGTGAACCACAAGCAAGAACCTTCCCATCCGAAATCTTCCCACACGCCGGTCACGACTCCACCGTACGAGGGCCATTGCGAATGCACGCTCGGCTTGCCAATGAGAATCATGGCGTTCCGATCAATTTCATTCTCGCGCTCGTTTCCTTGCTCCGTCTGGATTCCGGAGCCGTCCGCCTTGTATATGACGTTGTCATTGACTTGCAGCCAGTGACTATTGTGGATCGCAATCGCCCACTTCAGACTGTCATAAAAACTGTTGCCGACGAACGCGCCTTGGAAGCCGGTGTTCGATGCGTTGCGCGGCCCCATGTAGTGATGCGCGTGGATCGGGTAGCGTCCCTTGATGTTGCTCGTCGTCAGTCGCGCAGCCTTCGTCCTGCCCATGTTGTCGAACTGCACGAAGCGAACGTCGCACAGCGCGCGATCGGTGCACATCGTATGTCCACGAGTGCCGGTTGGCGACTCGCTGCGCACGATGATGTTCCTCGTCTGATTCTGAACGTGAGGCATCAGACCGACGCCTGCGCCGAAGTGATTGAACTTCATCGGCGCGTTCAGCGTGACGAGCGTGCCGTTCACTTCGCGTACAGTGACCTCCTCGATCTGAAGGTCGATCGGTTTATCCGGAACGTCGCCCCACTTGCGCTCGACCGCAGTCTGTCGACTGTCGGGCAGGATCAGCTTGTCGCCGGTCTTCCAGCCGACGGGAGGCGCATCGAGCGAGAGCATGACGTCGCCTGCCTTTGCGTTCGCGACGAGACGATGCCATGTGGACTTCGGCATGCCGTGGAATCTCCACTCACCGAAGCTGATTAGTCCGGTCCAGAATTGACCAGTGTCATCCGATGCGATCGGCGTATTGCTTATGACGATCTCCGCTTTCGGAAAGAGCGGCTGCGTATTCGTTCCGCATATAAATTTTCCGGTGCGGTAGATCAAGATGTTCGCCGCCTTGAGAGAACTGTCCGCCTTTGAGTCGCATCGAACCATGCCGCTGATTGCGAGCGTGAACACGTTCGCCGACGTATAGTCGATGATGTGATCTTCCTTCACGAGCACGGTATCGGTCGCGGTCGGCGCGCGCTCCGGACTCCATACGGACGGGTCGACCCACAGACCAGACTTGACGCTCGTGATCGTCGGCGTTAGACCGCGATCCGGAATCGTATCCTTCGGCGTCTGCGTCGGCGCGAGCGAACTCAGCGCGACAGGCGGGTGAACGTGCGGAGTATCTTGCGCGAGCGCGCTGACGTAGAGCATCAGCGCCGCGACGACGACTGCTACTTTCATGACATCCCCTTTTGGTCTGCGTATTCTTCTGCGATCTTCGACCAGTGTCGCTTCTCGTTCGGCTCAGCGCGTCGCTTGCAGTTCTTCGCGTGCATGCGAATCCACTGCGATATTTGCAGCGCCGCTTGATATTCAAGACGCACG